>Ga0315291_10001294_pt1 | contig 33480 bp, 29 predicted proteins | sample YL17G12_20_MG_FD_203070 | JGI IMG/M metagenome (GOLD analysis project Ga0315291, IMG submission 203070) | Sediment microbial communities from Yellowstone Lake, YNP, Wyoming, USA - YL17G12_20 | ecosystem: Environmental > Aquatic > Freshwater > Lake > Sediment | place: USA: Wyoming | collected...
TAAGCGTGCTGTTGATCAGCGCAAACGTCGCGAACTCGCATCCAAAACTTTCCGCATCGTTGATGACCAGCCCGTTGCTCAGTATCCTGAACGTTGCGCCGAACCGGAACTTGTCAGTCTCATTCACGCTTACCGGCAGCGCGGCTTGAAGCCGCGTTGTCGGCTGAAACGAGTTGTAGTTGGCGACGATGCTCCCGTTCAGCCACGAGAACGTCAGGACGGACTGTCCCTGAGCGTTCTGAGACGTGTTGGGACCGGTGATGGTGAACCGTGTCCCGATAGGGTTCGTGGAGAAGTCGTCAAACAAGCTTTGCCCTGAAACTGTTGGACATGCCAATGCGCTTAAACCAACTACCAGCCAGACTCCCATAAGTTTCCGTGCCATTGTCTTACCCTCCCATAAGATCTTCTGTGCCACTGACGCTGTTGAATGAAGTGTACCCGTAACCGCTCTCATCACCCTGGGCGACAGCGAGTGGTCAGAGATTCTTCGCTTCGCTCAGAATGACAGTGCATTGCGCTTCCTCAAGGGCTCAACCCCTTACCTCCATCAATTTCCCTTTCACCTCGACAAACAGAGTTCATCGCCTCCGAACAGCGTGTTATCGCCCGGTGGGTTCAGCATCCCGACGCGTGCACCCGCTAACCTCTGGTCATACGTTCCCGGATACGCAGGGAGCGATTCAACATGCCCGTCCGCAAACAGGACGTTCGCTAATCCCCAGTGGCGGAAATGGACGAGTTTTTCAGTTGGGCTCACGTAGTAAAACTCCTCCAGCAGCGGATTCCGGGACGATGCTGGCGCTTGAAACGTGTTGACTTGAGCGACATCCGCGAACATGATCGTCCGCGACGGGTCGGTCACCTTCCGTTCATGTTTACCGAACATGCACAGGTTAAACCCATATCCGAACGATGCGCCGGTGAACTTGAGCTTGTAAATACCGAGCTGGTAGTCGAAGCTCGGACACAACTCGATACCACCGACCGTACCGTAATATTCCCAGAGCGGACTTTTCCCGGCATCGAGCTCGCGTTCGCCCTCTTTCCGCACGATACCGTAGTGCGGTTCGAGCCCGAAATACCAGAGCCGTCCACCGTCCGGCAAATCGCGGTAATATTCAAAATATCGCCCCTGATTCTCGCTGAGGTACATCGTGACAGCCATCCCGAGTTGACGCAAGTTGGACATGCACGAGACGCGTTTGCCCTGTTCTCGCGCACGCGACAGAGTTGGCATCAGGAGCGCTGCTAACACCGAAATGATCCCGATAACGATCAGCAGCTCGATGAGGGTAAACCCGCGTTTTCTGGCTTGTTTCATATCAAACCCGCTGTAAAAATGAAAAACCCCAATCTTCGACTTGCGAAGACTGGGGCTAATCCCTGTTATCTCCCTTACCTTCTCCACCGCGAAGAATGTAGTGGCTCCGTGCTGGGCAGGTCTTCTGGCTGCCGGGTCGCTCTAGTTACCGCGCCTTCCCAACCCTTCGGGCTAGTGGCACCTTTGCGGTTTTCGTCACCGGTTACAGCGGCGGGTCCGCGATGGTTTCACACCATCTTCCCTCTTCGGTCCGTCACGGACAACCCAGCCGGATATCTTTTCTATTGTCGCTGTATTATAACACTAAGAAGCGGAAGTGTCAAGCAATTTTTCAACCAGACTTCCGGTTCACCGCCCGTCACACCAAACTTCCGAAAAAAGGCCGCCCCGCCCGATGCCAATCATGCCGACCGACTTAAGCCTGGCACTCGGGCGGGGACTTTCAACCGCGCTCAGCTTCCTTTACACCTGTGCTTCCGACCTGCGTTCAAAACCGCTCAGGTTCGTAAAAACATCGCGCCCACAGGGCACTCCTCCACCGCCACCTCACATGCTTCCCAATACCTTGCAGGCACGATCTGGAACTTCACCGTAATGAGTGCACCGTTCAGCTCGAACACCTCCGGGCAAATGTCAACACAAATACCGCATGCCTCGCACAGTTCTGGGTCAACCTCGATTTGCATCCAGTCACGTCTCCTCCGTCAACGCCGCGGAACGAAGGCATTTGCCCGGATGTGTTCTAGACTCCATCAGGGAGATGCCGTCACAGGCACTGCGTGCCCAGTTCCGCACGGCACACCGCAGTGGTGTTCTGAGTCTCAGGCCCTCTGCCACGAGGCGAACCAATACCAATGTACCGAAGAGAGCGCCGACGGTTTTTCCTTTGGGGGGAGAAGGACAGTCCCACTTCGAACGGGTTTTCTCTGCGGGGTCAATGTTCTCGAGGTCGAACGTAGGTTTGCGTGTCAGGCAGTTCGCCTCCGTGCTTAGGCGTGGCCCGTCCGCTTTCGACCTCCTGCATGGGAGTGTCCGTCGGCGCTTCCTCGAGTACATGGCATTTGCATTCACAATTCCGTTCGTCCGAACTACCGATTGAACCTTCCCCGACTCATTAAGCTCTGCATGTTCTTCTCGTCATTAATCTAGCACACGAGTCGCGATAAATGAATCAGCCAAACTCCGATCTTTTCGTGGGATTTTGAGTCAGTTCGCTGTAGGATTGCGTCCTACGGATCGGTGCCGAAGGGGGGGCAAATCACGTGTCACTCTGTGCTGATCGGACCGGTTCAGAATGGAAGGACCAACTTAGCTCACGAGCCCGTTCTTGATCCCGTAGTTCGTCAACTGGGCGGTGCGGGTCATGTTCATCTTTTCGAGGAGGCGCGCTCGATACGTACTGATGGTTTTAACGCTCAGCGCGAGCTCCTCAGCGATTTCCGTAACGGTCTTGCCCGATGCAATGAGACAGAGAACCTGGAACTCGCGATCGGAGAGGTTCTTGTGGAGCGGCTTCTCGGAACCAGCATCCAGGTCATACGCCAACTGTTCGGCGAGACTCGGGCTCACGTATCTCCCGCCTTTTGCCACCTTTCGTATCGCGGACATCAACTGGTCAGGCGCGCTATCCTTGGTTAGATAACCGGACGCGCCTGCCCGTAACACGCGCACCGCGTACTGCTCCTCCGGATGCATACTGAGCACGAGCACAGGCAGCTTCGGTTGTTCGCTCTTCACCTGTTTGAGCAGATCGAGTCCGCTGATCCCCGGCATGGTGATGTCCAGAACAACGACGTCCCATCGTGCAGTACGGACCTTCTCCAGGGCTTCAGTCCCGTTACAGGCTTCCCCCTTCACAACAATATCGGGAGCTTCTGCAAGAATCTGTTTCAACCCTTGCCGAACTATCGGATGATCGTCTGCGATGAGAACTCGTATCATGATACGTCACCTTGGAACTGCACCTCGCGAGCCGCTCCTAGGCACTCAGTGGAATGGCTGCGGTCACGGTCGTTCCTTTTCCCGGAACTCCAGCAATAAGAACCGTTCCTCCCAGGATATGTGCGCGCTCGCGAATCCCAAGAATACCGAGCGACCCTGCACTTGAGATTTCAGTTTCAGTAATACCTCTACCGTTATCCCTGACTCTCAGTATAAGGTTTCCGTCCTCTTTTTTCAAGCTTATGCTGACTCTCGTCGCCTGTGCATGACGAGCCACGTTCGTCAGCGTCTCTTGGAGGATCCGGAACACAGCCGTTGACCGCGACTCGTCCAGCCGAAGGTCTCCGGCTGCTAGATTAAGGCTGCATTTGATTCCGGTCCGTTTTTCGAACTCCTCCGTCTGCCACTCGATAGCCGCTAAGAGACCGAAATCGTCCAATACAGAAGGACGCAGTGCCGCAGAGATTCTCTGGACCGATTGAATCGTGCCATCAACCAGCCCTGACATGGATGCCATCTTATCGAGAACCACAGAACGGGGTACCACATCGGTCGCCTTCGAGAGCTTGCTCTGGAGCCACGAAAGGTCCATCTTCAATGCGGTCAACGCCTGACCCAATTCATCGTGTACCTCACGTGCGACCATCCTCCGTTCCTCTTCGCGCGCCGACTGGACATGTGCTGCAAGTTCGCGCAACTGCTGGTGAGACCGTTCCAGCTCCTCTTTCGCCCGCTGGCGCTCAGTCACGTCCTTGAGAGAGAACACCAACAGCTCCACGTCACCTGCGCTATCCAATAGGGGAACCAGCGTCCAGTCCCAGTACGTCACGCCCCACTCAGGATGATCGGCAAACACGAACGGTCGCGCGGCTGTCTCAAACGGGACCGTCGTTCCAACCACCTGTTCGAATATCGCCTTCGCATCGGACGGATAGAATTCGAAATAGTTGTGTCCCGGGAATTCAGATACATCACGCCCACAGGCTTTCGCATACGCTTCATTGACACGGATGAAGTTGAAATTGCGGTCTAGAATGACCAGAGGCGTGAGCGTGTGGTTCCACACGGCCTCCAAAAGGCGCGATTGCTCGATCACAGCCTCTTCGGCTCGTTTTCGTTCCACAACCTCACGGCGAAGCTGCTCGTTCACACGCCTCAACTCGGACGTTCGCTCTTGCACCATCTCCTCGAGGAACTGGCGGTGCTTTTCCAATTCTCTTTCGGCTATCCTGCGGTCGGTAATATCTCGTCCGTACAGGTTGACGTATCCTCCATCTCGTACCGGCACAGTCCAGAACGAGAAGATTCTCCCTCTGAGCTCGATATCAACTGTCTCCGCCAACCCGGATGCGGCAACCTTTGCAACCAACTCTACGAGAAAAACGGGCGCTCGTTGTCCAATCGCAGTACCCGCATCACTCAGGAGAGACACGCTGGCCGGGTTTGCATAGAGGATAGTGCCACCGTGGGCGAGGCGCAACACGGGGTTGGGGTTCTCGGAAGGAAATCGTGCTATGCTCTCCACCTCCGCCTCTGCCCATACCCGTTGGATCGCCGTGCCCAACTGCAGAGCTACTCCTTCGAGCATCTCCACCGTCTCCAGCGGAACCATGTTCTCGCGGGTATCTGCTATGTGAATCAAGCCAAGTATCCCGTCTCCAAACCGAATCGGGACGAGCGCCACGGACTCATACCCATACTCGTTGCATTTGTTTCGGGTCCGTCTTTTCACCTCCTCCGCAACCGTTGCCAGGAACCGGGTAGTGCCGTTCATATAGAAAGACCCTCCGCTCGTGTAGAACGGGACATCGGGCGGCGTATCTCCCTTGATCACGTTGATACACATGCACTGGTCCATCGTTATGGAAAGCGGGCTCTCCAAGTCATAGAACTCCCGGCTGAATCCGTCATAGGCGTGATACCGTATGTAACCTTCGTCGTCCAGAAGGCGCACTCCTACAGCCTCGCAACCGGTGAAACGCTTGATCGCGGCAACAAACTCTTCGAGCAGGGAACCCGGAGCGACATGTCGATTGGCGATCTCGAGAAACTGCTGCGAAATACGAAGCGCCTCTTCCATCCGTCTGCGCTCGGTGATATCGGCTACAGCGGCAATTGCACCAGCGTAGTTGCCCTCCTCATCGGTGACCGGCGACGTCGCGAGACTTCCATAGAGCCGGGTTCCGTCTTTTCTGATGAACTCGAAATCGTGCTGTTCTGCGATACCTTGTCTTCGGCGTTCGATGTTGCGTTTGGCGATCTCAACACTGTCACTGTCCATGAACGAGAACAGATGCCTACCGAGCATCTCGTCAACGGTGTATCCGAGCATCTCCGCCATACGAGGATTGACAAACGAGGTGTATGCGTCTTTATCAATGAGCCAGATACCTTCAAGCAAGCTCTCTACCAGTTGACGATACTTCCGCTCGCTTTCGCGCAACGCTTTTTCTGCTTGTACGCGTTTGGTAATGTTGCGGCACACGGCGGTAACGAAAAGCTCCTCTTCCGTCCCCCACTCCGCAAGTGACAGGTCAACAGTGACTCTTACGCCGTCTTCCCGGACTCCGATCGTTTCGACCGTTCTTCCAAGAAGAGCGGTTTCCCCCGTCGAACTCAACCACGGTCCCGTTTCGCCCTCGACGCTCAAAAAGCACTCAGGAAGAATGGTTGCGAGCGGCTTGCCGATGATCTCTTCAGCGAAGTAACCAAACGTGATCTCAGCACCACGGTTCCAGAAAACGGCATTCCCTCGGCCGTCCGCCGTAATAATGGCGGCGGTCGCAGTCTCCAGCACCGATCGGAGCCGCTCTTCGCTTTTCTCCAGGGATTCCAATGTCCTGCTGTTCTGGAGCGCGACCGCTGCGAGTTCGCCAAACGCTGCTGCCGTACGAGCATCGTCGTCGGTAAAACCGCCGGGCTTGTTACCGAGCCCAATCAATCCGACTGCCTTCCCGTCAAGAACGAGCGGAGCGAACATAACATTGGTTAGAACGACATGCCCATGCGGCATGAACCCCATCCAGTCGCTACCGGAGAAGTCGTTCTCATATACAGTCCTGGCAGTGCGATACGCCTCGGCGCGCAGCCCGCGAATCGGCATAGGTAACGACGGATCAACTGAGCACGGGAGACCGCCGGAATCCAGAAATAGAACCTCGTTTTGCAGACCGTCTTTCGTCAGCAGTGCGACATATCCTGCGGGAGCACCGATCAAGCGTTTGCACGAGTCAAATATGCTGCGTGCGGCATCTTCAAATTTGCGGTATTTTAAGATGGCGCGGGCGGCGTCGAGCATTCCGAGCGCCTCGGCTTCCCACTGCCCTGACTTACTCAAAGCCTCATGCGAAGCGAGTTCCGCCCGCTGGCCTTTTGATTCGGCGCCTTCGAGCTGTGAAATGCGGACGCGCAAATCGTTGAGTTCTTCAATGAGGCGTGCTTTCGTTTTTCTGGAATCGGTCATGCTAGATCACCCTCCACCAGCGTTCTGCGATAGATAGGGACAACGTGGTAACAGGAGTAGTTCTGAGGTTTCACTTCACATGTCGTCTGCCTTGTGCTGTCTCGCGCCTGAGATGTGCCTGCGAGCAACACCCGGATAAATCGTTATTCGATTGTAACATGGAGCCACGGCAAACAGCAAGCCTGGGGAGGTGCTCTGGAAATCCCCAACTGAGACGCTTCCACGCACTGCGTCTGATGATTTTGTGGTACACTGGTGTCTGGAACGCACCGAAGAAAGCCCATGTGATAGACTATTACGATTCACCGGACACCGGGCAAGCGGCACGCATCCGTCTCGAAGCCAATATGGATAGTAACGCGTGAACACGAGCTCCAGCATGATTATCCGTCCATTCAAGCTGCAGGATAAGGCGACTGTTCGGAGAATCTCTTGTGACACCGCTAACCGTGGTGAGCCGATTGATACGATCTTTCCCGACCGTGAAGTGGTTGCGGATCTCCTGACGCGATACTACACGGACTACGAACCGAACGCAACGTGGGTCGCGGAGCGCGCGAGTGAGGTAGTCGGGTATCTGACCGGTTGTTTGAACACGAACTGGTATCTGCGCGCCATGGTGCTCAACGTGGTGCCGAAAGCTGTGTTCCACGCGATCGGTCGCGGAGCGTTGCTTCGTCGGGAAACATGGTCATCCATCAAGGTTGCCGCACGATACGTCCGCACGCCCGGCTTTTCCCGGCACGTTCCTTTGAAGGAATATCCGGCACATTTGCATATAAATGTGCGCCAGGAGTTTCGAGGTCAACACGTCGGACAGCTTCTCATGGGGCGTTTCATCGAACAAGCGTGCACAGCAGGAGTTCCAGGCATCCATGTGTCGGTCCGCGAGGACAATGCGGGAGGACGCCGTTTCTTTGAGCGGATGGGCTTTACACCGCTGTTTCGTCGTCCCATAGTCCTGCTTGATAAGGTTACACACGAAATACGCCATACAATCATTTACGGAAAACTCGTGTGAGGTTATCATGAGATTGGGTTCAATAACGCGCAAGCTGATAGTCGCTCTAGGGTGCAGTATGGGAATGTCGTTGCACGGTTGTGGACGCGGCGAGACCACAGAGGAACTGTCATTCCCCGAGATGACACTGACGGCACATGATCGCATTCTCATCCTGGCGCCGCATCCGGACGACGAAGTCCTGGGCGCCGGTGGAGTCATCCAGCAGGCGGTGGCAGCACATTCACCGTTGCGCATCGTGTTCTTCACGTACGGCGACAATAACGAGTGGTCGTTCATGCTCTATCGGAAACGACCCGTTGTAAAGCCAGAAGCGGTCGAGCGGATGGGGTTGGTGCGACACGATGAGGCTGTCGCAGCAGATAAAATCCTCGGAGTTCCCCCAGAACACCTGATATTCCTCGGGTATCCCGACTTCGGCACTCTGAACATCTGGTACACCCATTGGGGCAACAGTCCGCCGTTCCGGAGCATGCTCACGCGGGTTACCGCAGTCCCGTACCAGAATGCGTTACGTCCCGGTGCATCGTACAAGGGCGAGGAGATTCTGCAAGACCTGAAAAGTGTGCTGCGCGAGTTCCGGCCGACGAAGATCTTTGTGTCGCATCCGGGCGATCACAATTCTGACCATCTCGCCCTCCACCTTTTCACGCGCGTTGCTCTGTGGGACCTTACCGGAGAGATGAACCCAGAGGTCTACCCGTATCTCGTTCATGTCAAAAGATGGCCGGCCCCGCGAGGCTACCATCCGGCGGATCCGTTAGTTCCTCCGGCACTGTTTGCGCACGAGGTTCAGTGGCGGACCCTTCGACTCAGCCCCGTTCAGACGCAGAGAAAGGACGAAGCGCTCAAGGCGCACCGGACCCAGTACGACTGCAGCGCTAAGTATCTGGTCTCGTTCGTCCGGTCTAACGAGCTGTTCGGCGATTTTCCGAGCATCGTTTTCCACGCGAGCGCGGCAGCGGTGTCTCAGTCATTCGGTCGCACGAAAGTAGCCCTAGAGACCCCTGAAGAGCTGACCGACGTGGAACGAGCCGCATTCGTGGGCTTTGAAAAACGGTCTGTCAACCTTGAGAACGGCAACCTCGTGCTTTCGACAGAGCTGTCGCGTCCGCTCGGCAAAGACATCGGAGTTTCGGTGCACATCTTCGGTTACCGAGCAGACCGACCGTTTGCCGAAACGCCCAAACTCGTTGTGAAATTCGGCGCTATCAGCCACAAGGTCTACGATCAAGATCAGGAGATACCGCTAAGCATCGTGCAGGTCGCCCGAAGCCCCCAAGAGATCACGATTCGCGTACCGCTTAAGGCGTTAGGAGAACCCCGGAAGATTCTCATTGAAGCGCGATCGTACCTTGGCGAGGTACCTTTAGATTGGGCAGCATGGCGGACGATCGAATTGGCGCCTTCGTGAACACTGAACGGGTCCTGCGTTCATGTCCCTCTGTCTGTCAGCGGAATCGTCGTACCGGGTCCTTCCGCGAACGCTTCGAAGATGCGGGTCACCTGCCAAGCGTGTTCCAGCGTGCCCTTCTGTGGTGGACGACCTTCAAGGATCGAGCGAGCGAACTCATTGATCTCGTTATAGTACCCGAGCAAGAAGAGCCCCTTGTTATAGAGCTGACCCAGAGAAAACTCCGGTTCCCAGACTGCACTGACCTGTTCCGTAGCACCCGTATAGAAGTTCGGGCTGTTCCCGTATCCGGTTCCCGGAGCAGGTGGAGGCGTTCGATGATATTCGACTCGCAGGTTGTTTTCCACAACGATATGTTTCCCGGAATCTGAAACGATGGTCGTTCGTTCCATGCCGCGATTCAATGATGCAATCCATGTCAGCGCCAACGATGCAACCGCGCCGGACTCGAAACTGAACGTCGCGATTCCCGCGCCGGTCGCGCTCCGTTCATAGTAGAGGCTCGAAGGCATGCCCAAAAGATAGATCAGAAGAGAAGCAGGATGACACAGGTGATCGAGAAACCCGAGTACCGTGTCAACTCGTTTGCCGTCGTTGATGTATCGGTCGAAATCGGCTTTCGTCGGCACATATTGAGGGTACTGGAGGAGCACGAGCGACGTCCGACCGAAATCTGGAGCCGACATGAGCTCTTTGGCCTTCTCGTTTGCGGGCGCAAACATCTTCTTGAAACCTACCATGACAATCTTCTTATTCGAGTCTGCCGCCGCCCGCATCTTCTCAATCTCAGCGCATGATGCCGCAGGAGGTTTCTCGATCCAGACATGACATCCCGCGTTGAGACAGTTGACGGTAATGTCAGGATAGGGCGGACGCCCGCTCTCGTCATAGCCGACCACAACAAAAACCGCGTCGAGTTGGTCGCGCTCGATCATCTGGCGGTAATTGGCATAGGCGTTTTGGGCTCCAAACTTCGATGCGAACGCCCGCGCTTTTTCTATAGCCAGGTCGCACGTGGCGACTAACTTCACCGGAGCAAACTGGAACGTCGGATAGATGTTCCGGAACGAATGGGATCCACACCCGATCGACCCAGCCCTGATCTCCCGCTCGTCAACAAGGTGTCCGTGAGAATTGATTCTCATGGGCCTTCTCCGTGTACGGGGGACCCGCACGGGTCGCCCCCACCTTCATCTAATCAAGCTTCACAAAAATAGCATCAGGTTCTTGCGATGTCAACCGCGTGCGCCCCTGCCCCAAACGGTGGAGACGCCCTAGCGGGGCGTCTCCCCTATGCGTTCACGTAGAAAAGGGTTGATTTTTTCTCTCCGATGATGTTAGAGTATCGCATAGCGCGGGGCGGTGACGAAGGAATTCAAAACAGGATCAACTTGTGGCGCGTGTAAGCGTCCTCATATCTTTGGCGGGTTGAGCAGAGGCAAAGTCAGCGAAAGGAGCCGTACATGGGAGACCATGATAGCAAGATCGTATTGAGCGAAAAGGAGCTGCCGACACAGTGGTATAACATTCTCCCTGATTTGCCGGAACCGTTATCGCCGCCGCTCCATCCGGCGAGCCTGCAGCCCATCAAACCGGAGGATTTGCTTCCTCTGTTCCCGATGGGTCTGATCGAACAGGAGGCGAGCCCGAATCGGTGGATAGACATCCCCGGTGAAGTCCTGGACATATACAAGTTGTGGCGACCAACGCCCTTGATGCGTGCTCGGCGGCTCGAAAAGAAGCTGCAAACTCCGGCGAAAATATACTACAAGTACGAAGGTGGCAGCCCGCCGGGCAGCCACAAGCCGAACACGGCTGTCGCTCAGGCGTACTACAACAAGAAAGAGGGAGTGAAGCGGCTCGCAACCGAGACCGGCGCCGGACAGTGGGGTAGCGCCCTTGCGTTTGCCTGCCAGCTGTTCGGTCTGGACTGCAAGGTGTTCATGGTGCGAGTCAGCTACAACCAGAAACCGTACAGACGATCGCTGATGCAGCTCTGGGGCGCAGAAGTAAACCCAAGCCCGAGCAATCTGACGAACGCAGGCAGACAGATACTCGCGAAGGATCCGCAATCGAGCGGCAGTCTCGGGATCGCGATAAGCGAAGCGATGGAGGTCGCCGCGGGGGATGAAAGCACGAAGTACTCGCTCGGCAGCGTCCTCAATCACGTGCTGCTGCACCAGACGATAGTCGGTCTCGAGACGAAGAAGCAGTTCGAGAAACTCGGCGAATATCCGGATGCGCTGTTTGGCTGCGTTGGTGGCGGCAGCAATTTTGCCGGGTTCTGCTTCCCCTTTGTTGCCGACAAGCTCAAGGGGAAGAAGATACAGATCGTCGCGATAGAGCCTGAAGCGTGTCCGACTATGACCCGAGGACCGTACCGGTACGATTTTGGCGATACGGCGAAAATGACGCCGCTACTCAGGATGTACACGCTCGGTCATTCCTTCATACCGCCGAGCATCCATGCAGGCGGGTTGCGCTATCACGGGATGGCTCCGTTGGTGAGCCTGTTGCACAAGACAGGCGTGATCGAAGTCAAAGCGTATCATCAGAACCCGGTGTTTGAAGCGGCAGTTCTCTGGGCGCGGGAAGAGGGGATCGTAGCGGCACCCGAGACGGCACATGCGATCAAAGCAGCTATGGACGAAGCGGTCAAGTGCCGGGAAACGGGAGAGAAGAAGGTTATCGCGCTGAACTTCAGCGGACATGGGCATTTCGATCTGGCAGCGTACGACGCGTATCTTGCAGGAAAGCTTGAGGACTACGAATATCCTAAGGAGAAGATAGACGAAGCGCTCCGTTCGGTTCCGAAGGTTCAAGTGTGAGAGGGTTCTTGCAGGGGAGTGGTTGAGGGGGGTACAGCACAACACCAGAGGAGGATGTCTTATGAGGGGAGGGTGGAAAGCGGTTCCAATAGTGAGCGTCGCGACAGTGATCTGCGTTCTGTGCACGATGGCGTATGCGCAGGGTCCGGAATTGGCCGGTCCAACCCGCGGTACGGCGCTGCACCTGGCTTACTCGCCGAGGGTCAGGTCGGCGGGCATGGGCGGCGCATCTGTCGCGATTGAGGGAACAGATTCGTTCAACCCGGCAGCGCTCGGCTGGTTGAAAGAAGGCGAGGTTGAGCTTTCGTTCAACGATTACGATTTCCGGAACGGTCCCCACGCGTACGCTTGGAGAACGGACGTCAGCTACCCACTGCTTGGTGGCGGATTGCAGTTGAAGGGTTTCTTCCTCGATTCCGACCGGAGCGTCTCGAAAATGGGTGGAGCCGAAGCTGACGTCTGGGGACGCGAGTTCGGGTTCGCATACGGCAGACACATCAACGACTACATATCAATGGGTATGGCGGGGTTCCCGTCAGATATCTCTGAACTGAGACTGCACGCACCCGGCGGAGATGAGGTCGCAGAAGGACGAGGCGAAAGCAAGCTCGGAAGCGCTCGACTGGGCGCCCTCGTTCGACTGCCGGGGAACAAGGAATGGCGAAAAGAAACACGAGTGGGCACACGAGCCTTCACGTTGGAGATGCCCACAATCAGGCTCGGCGCGACGTTCGACCACATCATTGACAGGTTGAAGGGACGATACCATGGAGCGTTTCCCGATGCGCACGACACATATTATGCAAACGTCTGGACGATAGGTGGCGCGATTGACCTGACCGAGACCACCATGTTCGTCGCGGACTACAAATGGGGTACTGTGCATGGCGAAAACGTTCGGGCACATCCGCGGTCGCCCAATTTCGGGCTCGAGAAAAAGCTCGCCGGGAAGCTTGGACCTCTCAACCTCGACAATACCACACCCACGTTGAGGATCGGCTCTACGAGAGGGAATCTTACGGCTGGTGCCGGACTGAAGTTCCTCAAGCGGTGGGAGGTCAACTACGCGTATGTTGACGGCGCCGGCGAGGATGTCAGGAAAGCGTTCGGCGAAGCGACTATGCATGCAGTATCCGTCAGAACAACATTCTGATTGGCGGACAGTTACAGCAACAATGGTGGGGCAAACATTCCTGTTTGCCCCTTCCTTATTTCGAGTGCAGGAACAATGATTGACATAGACGGCGACTACGGCTCCGGCGGCGGTCAAATATTGCGCACAGCTATCGGTTTGTCCGCGCTGACCGGCAAACCATGCAGGGTGACCAACATACGGGCTAAACGAGCTAATCCCGGATTGAGAGAACAACATCTTCAAGCGATCCGGGCTGTTGCCTCATTGTGTAACGGTACCTTGAAAGGAGCGATCATCGGCTCACCGGAGATCGAGTTCCATCCGGGCAACGCGGTTTCAGGCAGTCTGCAAGTCACGATCGGTACTGCTGGCTCAGTAGGGCTTGTGCTACAAGCGATGCTGATACCTGCAAGCGCCACAGGACTCGACGTCAAGATATCCGGCGGAGCGACCTACGGAAAATGGGCTGTGCCGGTATCATATCTCCGGAACGTTCTGTGTCCCGTGTTGAAGCGTGCCGGGTACAATGTCGAAATCGCCGTTCTGAAAGAGGGTTTCTACCCGAAAGGTGGCGCTGAAGTTCGAACTGCTGCGAGACCCGCAACATTCTCACCAACGAAGATTACGGAAAAGGGCAAGTTGGTCGAAGTCCGCGGCGTTTCGGTTGCGTCCTCGTTGCTCAAACGCGCCAGAGTCGCAGAAAGACAGGCGGAATCTGCCAGCAAATTGTTGACCGAGCACTTCGGTATCGAGCCGGAGATAGAAGTTCGTTACGCTGATACGATCTGTCCGGGTTCAGGAATCCAGGTCTGGGCGGAAACCGAACAGTCCGTCATAGGAGGTAACGCGCTCGGCGAACGCGGAAAAGCAGCGGAAGAGGTCGGCAAAGATGCTGCCACCATGCTGATAGAAGAGTTCAAAGCAGGCGCGGTAGATTGTCGAGCTGCCGATCAACTGCTGCCATACATGGCGTTAGCCAGTGGCGAGATATTGACAAGCAGGGTCACGGACCACTGTCGGACAAACGCGTTCGTCATCGAGAAGTTTCTGCGTGTCACGTTCTCGATCGAGGGAAATTTGATCCGGGCGTTGCCGGCATGAAATCCTGAATCCCAGGCAAGGCGGGCGTCTTGCCCGCTAGACCGACTGGTCTACAGAACGCGGAGCAAGCGACGCCACTGCGTATTGAGGTTCTCGTCGTGGGCGATCTGACAGAACATCTTGGACTGAGTGAGGAACTCAGGGACACAATCCTAGCCTCCGAACGGTGCACCATTATGATCATGGGCGGGTCAGACACGGGCAAGACGACGCTCGTGGAGATGCTCGCGGATTGGCTAGCAGCATCGCGCACGGTCGCCATTGTTGATGCAGACATGGGACAGTCGCACATCGGACCGCCAACGGCTATCGGATGGGGACTCGTCAAGGAGAAGTTCTGCGGGTGGGAAACAATAGAGGTCGAAGAGTTCTATTTTGTCGGAGCGACATCGCCGTATATGAACCTGTTACCGACGGTAGTTGGCGCAAAACTCATGTGTGACGAAGCGCGACGCAAGGCGCGTTCAGTCATCATAGACACGACAGGGTTGATCTCCGGCACCGTCGGATGCATCCTCAAATGGAGCAAGCTTGACGCGATACAGCCCAACATCGTGCTCGCCATACAAAAAGAGAACGAACTGGAGAGCATCCTCGCGCCATACAGTCACGCAAGCACTCCCCAGATTGTCAGGCTCAAAGCTGCCAGAGAAGTCCTCAACAAGAGCGTTGATCAACGCACCGCACACAGAGAACGGCTGTTTGCGCTCTATTTCGAAAACAGTTCTGTAACCGGGTTTAGTGCGAACCGCGTATCGCTCCGGTGTGCAGATGGGTTATCAACGCCGTACTCGCAGAATCTGACAAACCGCATCGTGTCGTTGCGGAACGCAACGGGCAGAGACATCGCGCTCGGCATACTCGTGGAAATCGCGGCAGGCGGCAATTCATTCCTCCTGCGGACACCTCTGAAAGATGCGGAACCCGTCAGGACAATAGTCATCGGCGGCATACGGATATCTCCCGACGGCAAAAAGCTCGGCGCGTTTCAGTAGCGAGATACGTTGCTCACTCCATAAACTCGATCGGTAACGTAACCGTCGCTTGAGGGCGGGCGGGCGTCGCACGTCACGAGCGAAGGCGCACAACCAGATTGTAAACGTCGCGTTTAGGTAACCGGAGCGTCTTTGCCGTCTGCTTGATAGCGTCGGATTTCGATAAACCATTCTGTTCGACGAGATCCGTGCACGTTTTGAGTACCGTCTCATCGTCCACCAACGCCATCTCATCCTGGGAACTCCCTCCGACAAGAACGACAAACTCGCCTTGAGCCGTCTTTGTTCGAAACAGTTCCGCGAGCGCCTCAGCAGAACCGCGAACGATCTCTTCATGCACTTTGGTCAACTCGCGCGCGACGACAACCTTTCGTTTCGGGAAAAGTTCGGCGATTTCAGCAAGCAGACATGGAAGGCGGTTCGGCGATTCATAGAAAATGCGCGTCCGCGTGTCGGACCTCATCGCTTCGAGGCGCGCGTGTCGCTGCGACCGTTTTCGCGGCAGGAACCCTTCAAAGGAAAACCGTGCAGACGACAATCCGGAAGCGACAAGCGCGGCGACAAACGCATCAGGTCCCGGAACCGGCACTACCCGGATCCCTGCTTCCACAGCGGTCAGGACGAGCTTATACCCGGGATCGGAGATGCCCGGCGTTCCTGCATTCGAGACAACCGCGATGTTCGCACCCTCAATCAGCTTCATGACAAGTCTCGAGGCTTTTGCGGTCGTCTTGAACTCGTAATAGCTTGTGAGCGGGGTGTGAATATCGTAATGAGCGAGTAGTCTCCTCGTATGGCGGGTATCTTCTGCGGCAATGAGGTCAACTTCGCGCAAGATTCTCAGCGCGCGCAACGTGATATCTTCAAGGTTGCCAATAGGCGTGCTAACGAGATAGAGGGTGCCGGAACCCATGTGTTCAGCATGTCCGCAATCGCGCTGTGAGCGGCATTCGCCGTTTGAATTCGGTTGCACGAATCATCCGGCGGACCCGGGAGACAAAATCGGGGCTGAATCCGCTCTCCTCAAGCCGCTTATCGTCATACCCCTTATCAATCATATAGTACAACAGTCTATCAACATCGGCGTACGTAAACCCGAGTTCACCTTCGTCGGTTTGACCTTCCCAGAGATCAGCAGTAGGCGGTTTCTCAATTATCGGGGTCGGAACACCGAGCGCTCTGGCAAGTTGTCGCACCTGGGTTTTGTACAGATCGCCGAGCGGGCTGAGCGCGCATGCCATGTCGCCCCACAGCGTGGTATACCCGAGCCAGTACTCCGTCTTGTTACTCGCGCCTAACACGAGCGCATCGTAGGCTGCAGATTGATCGTACAGCAGCATCATTCTGACTCGCGCCATCATGTTGCCGCGACGCAACCTATGAGCGTCGGGAAAAGCCTCGAAATAGCTGTCAACCATCGCCGATATGTCAATCAGCACGGACGGTATCTGGAGCATCTCAGCGACGCGTCGCGCGTCATTAAGGCTCGACGACAAACTCGTCCGGTAGGGCATGATCAGCGAAATGAGATTCTCCTTGCCGATCGCTCGCACCGCGAGAAAAGCCGCTGTCGCTGAGTCAACCCCTCCTGACACCCCGACAACGAGCTTGCGTTTGCCAGCCTTTTCGGTCTCGGACCGCAGAAAATCGCAAATGCGGTCCGTTGCGTACGTCGCATCAATTGCCAGATCTTCCATTACCGATGCGGGATCAGCATTCACTTTCAGATAACCTTCGTTGAGTCGAGGCAGTCGATCTCTAGCGCGAGATCTCCAGAATCTCGTACCTCAGTTTGCCGGCAGGAACATCTATCTCTCTCGTTTGACCAACCTTAGCGCCGAGCAGCCCTTTACCTACCGGCGATGACGCAGATACGCTTCCGCGTTTCAGATCCGTTTCCGCGTCGCTCACAATAGTGTACGTGAACTCCTTATTCCTGTTGAGGTCCTTCAAACGGACTATAGCCCCGAGCAGGACGGTGTCTGCGTCCATCTCATGCGTTTCGACTATGCGTGACCGGGCGAGTTTCGTCTCAAGGTTGCGTATCCGTGCCTCGAGCAACCCTTGAGCATGTTTCGCCGCCTCGAATTCGGCGTTTTCCATAATGTCGCCGAGAGCTCGTGCGCATTCGATCTCCTTGATAATCCTGGGACGTTCGACCCGTTTCAGACGCGCTAACTCTTTTTTGAGCTCCTCGTATCCTTCGCGCGTTATCCCGTACGTTTCCATGATTCGCTGCACTCGCTCAAACAATGTTTACCGGCCCATCCCGGGCTTACGGTTGACACCTAGAGTAAACTACTCGCAACGGCGAAGTCAACCTGCGGGACGGATGAGTACCTGATGGGAACAAGCGAGCATCGCCGCTGGGTTGTCTCTCAGCAGTTGAGGCATGTATAATGAGCCTAAGGCGCATGGGAAAAGCATTCCGAAAGGAGAGACATCGGTGACAAAACTCGAGCTTTTCGTGCCGGGTAGAGTATGTCTGTTCGGAGAGCATTCTGACTGGGCTGGCGGGTATCGCCGAATTGATTCGAGCATCCCGAAAGGGCATTGCCTGATCATCGGTACGGACCAGGGAATACGTGCAACAGTGACGCGCAACCCTGATAAGCTGGTGGTCAATTCGACGCTGCCGGACGGACAAACGCTCGGACCGCGTTCGTTCAAGATGAGCGAAGATAAGTTGCTCGAATGCGCTCGGGGAGGCGGATTTTACAGCTACTCTGCGGGTGTCGCATACCAGATGCTCAAACGTCATCGGGTCGGCGGGGTGGGTATTGAAAGCGACCGGATGGACCTGCCGATACGGAAAGGGTTATCGTCGTCTGCGGCTATCTGCGTTCTCACGGTAAGAGCGTTCAACTATCTTTACGACCTGCGGCTGACAATACGGGGCGAGATGGAACTCGCGTATTTCGGCGAGATCACAACACCATCGCGGTGCGGGCGGATGGATCAGGCGTGCGCTTACGGAAAAACGCCCGTCTTCCTCACGTTTGATGGTGATGAGATGGAAGCTGAAGAACTTCACCCGAAGGGAAACATCTACATGGTAATCGTGGACCTCCGCGCAGGCAAGAACACAATGAAAATCCTCGCCGATCTGAACAGTTGTTATCCGCGAGGTATGGGTAAAGTTGGCGAGGATGTTCGCTATTATCTCGGTCCGGTGAACGCCGAAATCCTGGCGCAAGCTAAAGATGCCGTCGGACAAGGTGACACTCAACAGGTCGGCGAACTGATGACGGAAGCTCAACGGCTCTTTGATAAATTCATCGCACCAGCATCTCCCTCAGAACTTGCATCGCCCAAACTCCACAAGGTGCTTTCAGATCCGAAGATTCAGGAACTCATCTGGGGAGGAAAAGGCGTCGGGTCACAAGGTGACGGGTGCGCCCAGTTTGTCGCGCGCGGCACAGAAGAACGGGAAGAACTGAAAAAGCGGCTCGTTGAGCTCGACGTGGAATGTTTTGACCTCGATATAAAAGCAGGGGGAGAAGTGGCGGTGCCATGATCAGGGTCCGGAAAGCCGTTATACCAGCAGCGGGTCTCGGGACGCGGCTGTATCCTGCGTCGAAAGCGGTCAAGAAAGAGTTCTTCCCGATTGTTGACGCGAACGGTGTCGCAAAACCCGTCATACACAGCATTGTCGAGGAAGCGCTAAGAGCAGGCGTTGAAGAGCTGTGTCTCGTCGTCCAGCGCGAAGACAGGGAACTGTTTGAAGGATATTTCACGGGAAAGCTGCGACCCGACCTCGAACGAGCGATAACGCACCTTCCAAACGCGCGAAAGCAGTCTGAACAGTTGCACGAGATAGGGCGAAGGGTGTCGTACGTTGTGCAAGCCGTTCAGGAAGGGTTTGGTCACGCGATCTATTGTGCGCGAGAGTGGGTCGGAGACGACCCGTTTCTGCTGATGCTTGGGGATCATCTCTATGAATCTCGTGGTGCAACACCGTGTGCGCACCGTCTTGTCGCGCTGCTTAACCGGCACGAAAAAAGCATCCTTGCGGTCAAACGCACGCTAGAATCGGAAATTCTCTCTTTCGGAACAGTTGCCGGGGTCCCGATTCAAGATGAGCCGGCGTTCTACAGAGTCACCGAGGTCAAAGAGAAACCAAATGCCGCGTATGCGCGTGAACATCTTCGAACTGACGGGCTTCCTGTCGGCAGTTTCCTCTGTCTTTTCGGGCAGTACTTACTGTTTCCTTCTATCTTCGATTTCATCAAATATCACATTGACAGAAACATCAGGGAACATGGCGAGATTCAGCTCACCAACGCGCTCGAACTGATGCGGAAAGAGGGTGGGGGACTGTACGCGTATGAGACCGAAGATGAACGGTACGATGTCGGCAAGCCGGACGGGTTTGTCAACGCGGTAGCCGCCTTCGCTCGGAGGACAAAGAGGGGTTGAAACCCAATCGCGGAAAACCCTTCTCGAAGAAGGGTTGTTCCCCGAACCCTTTTCCTAAGACTTCCGAACTAGGCACCTATCCCAGTCCGTAATGGCTTATTTGGCGAGCGACACCCGGCGCATTGGTCACCGGGAATTTCGTGGGATACCGTATGAACTCGACGTGCCCATCCATATAGAGGACGTTGCATCCGCCGGGCATATGGTTGAAAACTGCACCGCCACCCGTGTCCGCTGCCGTCGTTGGGTCGCCGTAAACGTCGAACATCACCGGTATCTCGCTTTGAGCTGCGGCTGATGTCGCAGGATTATTAATATCAGTGATGGCGAACCGTTCGATCCCTTCGCGCAACCGCATTACCGTGCTCCCGCCGCCAAAACCGGTCCCTAACGCCGGCGTCCACGGAAGTTTTGCGGTGAGGACGATATCGCTATCAAGACCCTTTATCATCACAGGCATGGGTACAGGTACAACGCCGACCGGTGACACGGGACCCAGCGTCGGTGACTGTCCCGTCGCATTCCAGATGCCGTAGAACTCCTCGACGGTCCTCATCGCGTAACCATGATACCAGTACGACCTACCGAGCCACGCCGCGCGGAAGTACCGTTCGCTCAAACGGTCGTTCCTCGATTCAGCAGCTCTTAGATGTTCTTCGATGGTGCCATCCGGCAACCGCCCCGCAACATATTGTCCGTACGCATCCGCATTTGTGTCCGATGGACAGCGCGCCGCGTTCAGATCGGTCAGATACTCAGGATAGACCGCGCTAGGCTCAGGCGCAGCAAATATCGTAGCGCCGGTAACGTTCGTGAACGGCACCAACTGGGGAAAACGCCCGTTCCACTCGTTCGCGTACATCTTGAACACAAGCCCGAACTGTTTCAGGTTGTTTGCGCAACTCGCCCGACGAGCCGACTCTCGCGCCCGCGCAAGTGCTGGCAACAATATCGCTGCCAGAATGCCGATAATCGCGATGACCACGAGCAGCTCAATGAGAGTGAACCCGCGAGCGTGTCCCGATCCGGACCGTCTGCGCAATATCTTGTTCAACATGTCTTCGTACCTCCCTTTCTCCACGTACCCCCGCTGACTGTCAGCACGACCCAGGCAGTCGTGCTACCTTTTCACAAAATCGTAGCACGATTGTTTGCATCTGTCAAGAGGTTTTTTTCGACGATAGCTCCGTGAGAGTTCGAGCGCAGCATCGCGACCCCCGCTCTTGAAAACGAAAAGGCACCGGGCACGATCTGCGCGACCATACGATCGGGTTCGGGTTAGAATCCGTCCTCGGGACTGATGAAGGGATATTGGACTGGGAAAAGCGCGTTGACTATGTCGCGAGAAGGCGCTGGTACAGTGCCCTTGTCCAACTCAGCAGCCGAACGGTATCCGACCAGGAGTTGGGAGAGCAACGATTGGGGCAGTTTGATGCCATCACGCGGGCCGGACGACTCTTTAGAAACGCACTTGACGACACCGTTTGATATCTTAAGGGATACCGAGCCAATATCCGTCTCGAATCCCAGAACACCCCGCCACGATCCGAGATGCGAGTGTGTCACTCGTCGGCTCAGCTCCCCCTCCATCGCGGAAAAGAGGCCTTCGAGGTTTGTAATGCGCATCATCCAACCGCTGTTCCGTTTGTACCGGGTTTCCATCAAGGCATCGTGACCTTGGCAATAGATAGTGAGAGGATGGTCCGGCGGGACGAGAAAATCCCCTTGACCGAACAATCCCACCCTGCACAATCGTCCGCATTCCGCCAACAGCGTTTGCATGATCTCCTCGTTCGTCTCGGCACAGACTTCTGTGACCACGAACGCGTCACGCCGATTCGCAATCAGGAAATAGCCTCTCACCGTATTCGACCGATCAACGATCACGCGGGTACGTGGCAAATCAGCTTCGTGCTTGCGCCACACCGCATCGTCCCTAACGAGGCTGAGCGTTCTTTCCACATTCGTCTCGTCATACAGCTTTCTCATCCGAGGCACGTCATCCATCAGCCCCTTGCGAACGGTCAGGGATTTCTGGAATGAAGTCAACACCCGCGCTTGAATCGCCAGCCTGTGGTCGCACCCCACAAAAGCGTAACCAAACTTATAATAGAAATCCGGAATACCGTGTAACAAAGAGATGAGAGCGCCGCTTTGTTTCATGTGTTCGATCCCGTCTGTCAAGAGCGCTTTCATGTACCCTCGTTTCCTGTATCGAGGATGCGTGCAAACATTGTTGATCCCGCCTATAGGGACTGCCGCGCACCCTATCCTGACGAGAAGAGGGAAGATACGATATGTCCCCACAACTTTTCCATTCAAGAGAGCTATCCGAACGTTCTCCCGACTCAACGATGGCCACAGTTTTCCATCACCCTTGAGCCTCTGGAAAAATTCGAAATAGGCGATCCCCCCCATAAGCTTCGCCTGAAGGTCTATCGCCTGGAGGAACTCCTCATCTGTATTCACGCCGCGAGTAACGATGTCACTTTTTGCCATGTACAACTCCTCATCCTGTGTGCATGCGGTTGCGCGAAAGACCGTCACCGGCTTGCCGGTCGGAGCTTCGCGATCAACTTCCGCTCGACCGGGGGAGGGACAAAATCGGACAGGTTTTTGCCTCCAAACATTACGATCTCTTTTACCAAACTGGAGCTGAGAAAGATATGGGCTTCGCTCGGCATGAGATAGATGGTCTCTATGGATGGAGCGAGCTTCCGGTTCATCAACGCCATCTGAAACTCATAGTCAAAATCGGCGACTGCGCGAAGACCGCGAACGACTGCCATGGCATCCCGCCTCTGAGCGTATTCGACGGTGAGACAATCGAAGCTGTCCACCTTAACACCGCTCAGGTGGCTCGTCGCTTCCTTCAGCATCTCCACGCGTTCCTCAACGGTGAACATGTGCTTTTTTTCCGCGTTCTGAGCCACGGCAACGATCAGCGTGTCAAATATGCGCAGTGCTCGTTCCACCAAGTCTATATGCCCGTACGTCGGCGGATCAAAACTGCCCGGATAAATCGCTATCCGTTCGCCACTTTTGCTCATAGTCCCTCCCTTTTGAGCATCTCTCTTGCGACAGCCCGTGCCTCATCATAGACCAGCTTCAGTGAAACGCCCTCTCGTTCAGCTACAGCCTGACAATCCTTGAACTCAGGAGACATCGAGACTGTTTTTCCTCCACGGGTCCCGATTTTCACGTGCACTTTTCCCCATCGAGTCTCAACGTCGCGCAACTCGCGGCTCAGTTTGACGCGCGAATCAATGCGATACCGGATGCCGAACGACGAAGTCTCCTCGAAAATGATGTTCGCCATCGTATCAACGGCGTCCGTATCGCATATCGTGACCACTGAAATGCCAGGACGTCCTCGTTTGCAGATGACAGGAACAAGATGGACATCTCTCGCGCCGGCTCTAAACAGCCGTTCGACGAACCACGGGTAATGTTCCGGGTTCATATCGTCAATGGTTGTCTCGAGCACAGCCACAACGTCCGTCTCAGCGGTCGCAGCATCTTTTTCGCCAATGATTGCTCGAAGCACGTTTGGTCGTTCTGGCAAATCTTGCTTACCGGCTCCATAACCGACCGCTTCTATCACCATGGGCGGCATCGGACCGAACTGCTTGGCTAACGCGCTGATCAACGCTGCGCCCGTCGGCGTCGTCAACTCTGCCCGAATACCTTGCGAAAAAACTGGGATGCCACGAAGCAACTCGACGGTAGCCGGTGCAGGCACGGGCAACGTTCCGTGCTGACAACGGACCTCGCCCATCCCTACATGTATAGGCGAGCTGTATACCTCGCCAACCGCGAGCGTCTCGAGCGCAATCAGCGAACCGAGTATGTCAACAATCGAGTCTGTTGCGCCTACTTCGTGGAAATGGATCCGTTCCGGCGTCGTGTTGTGAATTCGCGCTTCCGTCTCTGCGAGCCGACGGAATATCGCTTTACCCTTTTCTTTCAGCCTCTTGTCGAGGCTGCTCGCGTCTATCATGGTCTCAATCCGAGTGAGATTTCTTTCCGGAACCGTCTCGTCCGTCACGGTAACAGTCACGCCCGTTGCCGCTATGCCGCCTTTGACCACCTTATCAACGGTCAGCTGATACCCTGTCAGCCCGATCTTACTGAGTCCCGATCGCACCTGTTCCTCGTCCGCACCCAGATCGAGCAAGCTCGCAAGGAACATGTCGCCGCTCACCCCTGAGAAGCAGTCGAAATAGAGGGTTCTCATTCTGCGTTTGACCTTTCCGCCAGCTCGTTTATCAGGCTCGCAAGATACCCGGCACCGAACCCGTTATCTATGTTCACTACGGCTATTCCGGGCACGCAACTATTCAACATGGTCAGCAACGGCGCGATCCCGCCAAAACTCGCTCCATACCCGACGCTTGTCGGCACGGCAATCACCGGTTTATCAACCAATCCGCCCACGACGCTCGCTAAGGCACCTTCCATTCCCGCAATAACAACGACAACGGAAGCTTCTCGCAGCGTATTGACACAGTCAAGAAGTCTGTGGATACCTGCAACTCCAACATCACGGATCTCCTCGACGGGGTTTCCCATCATCTTGAGCGTGACCGCAGCTTCAGCGGCAACCGGGATGTCGGACGTACCAGCGCAAACTACTGCCACTTTGCCACGACGCATTTTCACGGGATTGACGACGACCGTGATAGCACGGGCGTCCGCATGATATTCGGCACGCGGTTCACGAGCTCGAACGGCCACATGCGTCTCAGCAGTTGCTCTCGTCGCAAGGACATTGTTCCCGGCAGCTACCATTCTCGCTACGATCTCAACGACCTGGTTGGTCATTTTCCCTTCGCAGAGCACAACTTCGGGAAACCCGCGACGCAGTTCCCGATGATGGTCTATTCGGGCAAAACCGAGGTCCTCGTACGGCAACGCTTTGAGCGCTTCCACAACGTTCTCAACGGTTGTCTTGCCTTTTGACAGTTGCTCCAGAAGCGCTCTCAGCCGCTCAACGTTCACCGATCATCTCCTTCCAATCCGTCTACTATGACGCGGTGCCTCCCACGGTCAGCTCCCGGATTCGCAACGTCGGCTGGGCATCCGATACAGGCACCCCTTGACCATCCTTGCCACACGTCCCGATGGCAAACCCGTGGTCGGTCCCCACCATATCAATCTTCTGAAGGACTTCCGGACCGTTCCCGACGAGAGCCGCACCTCGAACCGCCGGTCCAGCCTCGCCATTACGAACGAGGTATCCTTCGCTCACCTCGAACATGAAATCTCCGTTCACGGTGTTCACTTGACCGCCACCCATTTTTCGCACGTACAGACCATGGTTCGTCTCCGCAAGAATCTCTGAGGGATCGCTTTGTCCGGGAACTATCATGGTGTTCGTCATCCGCGGTATCGGCTTATGCCGGAACGATTCGCGCCTGCCGTTACCTGTCGGGGCATCTCCGCCCCTTTTCGCAGTAAGCAGGTCATGCAGGAAACCTCTGAGCACACCCTCTTCAATCAGCATTGTTCTCGCAGCAGGAGTGCCTTCATCGTCTATAAAAAACGAGCCTCGTTTCTGTGGCACCGTAGCATCATCAACGACCGTAACAACCGCGCTTCCGACACGGTGCCCGACCTTTCCGGCAAACGTGGACAACCCTTTCTGCACGAGATCAGCTTCAAGACTGTGACCCACTGCTTCATGTATCATTGTGCCGCCCGCTGATGAGCTTATCACTACAGGCATCAGCCCGGTGGGAGCCTTGTCCGCCTCAAGCATCAAAACCGCCTGACGCGCCGCTTTCAGACCAACATCACGAGGGTTGTTCTCATCGAAAATCTCAAACCCAACAGTCCCGCCTACCGACTCATATCCGGTCTGAATAAGACCGTCTGACGAGGCAACCACGTGCGCCATCAGCAATGTCTGAACGCGCTGTTCCTGCCAGAACCCTCCCGAAGAGTTCGCGATCATAACCTCCTGGAGGCTGTCGCCGTACCGGACGAGCACCTGCCTGACACGCGGGTCGAGAGTCCGAGCCGCATCATTTGCGCTCATTACCATGTCAAGTTTGCTGGATACCGGCACATCCCACGGCGCGGTTTTGACCGCTGCCTGAAACCGGACCGGCGCAAACTCGTGCGGTCGCGTGCGACGCTCATATAAGGCACCTTCAGAGATGTGTTTCGCGAGGGTCATCAACCCATCAGGTGAAACGTCGTTGGTGTGCGCGTACAGCGTCTTCTCACCCAGAATAAGCCGAATACCGGCACCATGATCAACGCCGGATATGGCTTTCTCCACCCTATTGTCTTCACAAGAAAACGAGGTGGAACTGCGCCGTTCCAGAAACAGCTCAGCAAAATCGCCGCCGTTCCGCAAAACGGTCGTCAGAACGTCCTTCGCATAATCAATCAATTCCACAGTAAACCCCTTGCTCTCAGACCCAGAATTTCGCTCGGTTCTTGCGATTCAGAATATAACACAGGGCACTCGTTTTGTAAACCGGCGGCTCATATTATGATCATCACGGGTGGGACGGAATCAAGACACGGACTGTTCGGCACGATGTGTTCGCAATTACCGGGCGTTCTCTTCTGCATCGGCCAGCAGAGTTCATACCAACCGAGACGATCTCGCACAGGCGCCTGACAGACGGGAATGTCTGTTCCGCCATCCCGAGCCAGCGATTTCTACCGCCTCCGCCCGTTTGTCGGAGTGACGATAATCTTCGCCTAAACAGCAGGCAGCCAGGTCATCGCAGTAGACTTTAGGATGGCAACGGGCCATCCCTTAGAACTTTGGTTAGACATACCCGTGAACAATCGGAACTGCCGCGCGATGTTACGCGCGCCGCAATCTAGCGGTCGCGCCGGAGACAATAGAGTTGAATATCTCGCGGTCGGATACCGCAGACTCCCTTCGTCGTTGCTTTCTGCATCTGACTACAGTCGGAAGGCTCCGCACGGCGCCAAAAAAGGCCCTGTAATAGTCGAAATCCATTACCAAGAACCCGAACATCACCCGGATGAGCGTCGGCACGAGGTGATATACATAGAAATAGAGCGGGTCTGTCATATTCACCCAGGTGAAAACAAATCTATTCCGGTGGTTCACTATTGCAGTGCGTTTATGCCCGTGAGCGCTCCTGAAATCGCCTCGTTCTTCGTGGATCACCCTGCTCTGAGGCTCAAAAAGTACGCGCCAGCCTCGTTTCCATGCACGATACGATATATCAACGTCTTCCCAATAGAGCGGAGAATACACCGGATCAAATCCGCCTAACTCGACGAACCTATCTCGCCGGTAAGCAACGTGACCGCCAACAGCGTAAAACGTCGGAGCAACGCCGGAGGTCGTTTCTCGTGCATTACGGAACTTCAACAGCCCGCGTTTGAAATAGGGGACTTTTACCCCCTCACGGACCGCTCGATTATCCTCAGAGACGCTCAAGGCGCCAACCGCAAAGACCGATTCATCGGCAAAATGCTGTACCAGCGGAGCAAGAAATGCTTTGTGGGGTCGCACATCGTTATTCAGTAAGACCACTACCGTACCCCGAGCAGCAAGAATGCCGGTCCAGCACGCTGAGGCGAACCCCCTGTTGGCAGGATGAACCTCCAGCCTCGTACCGGGGAACTCTGCACGCAGGTAGTCTACGCTGCCGTCGGTACTGGCGTCATCAACGACGATAATTTCCGTCGGTCCACCGAACTCTTTCGCCGCGTCCAACACGCTCTGCAGATTCCGCTGAAGATGATGTTTCCCGTTCCAGTTGGTAATGACGATGCTCGCCAAGCTCGGGATTCTCTGCGGAGGAGACTCTTCCGGAACAGACGTTGCCGTCATCTTGCTTTTCCTCCGTGAACATAGGTGAGCCACTCCTCGTATTTCTCGTATTTCATGCGCTTTCCGTGAGCCGCATTAGAATACGCTTCTCGCAGCGTTTGCGTTATCTTCCCTGACTGACCGACGCCGACGACACGGTCGTCTACCTGCACCACGGGTATGACTCCCGCGCTCGTTCCCGTCACGAAGACCTCGTCGGGTTCGTACAGTTCCGCTAAAGACACCGTGGTTTCCTTTACTGCATATCCTAAATCCCGCGCGATACGTATCACGGAATCGCGCGTTATGCCTGCTAACACAGTATCAAGCGGTGCCGTCTTGATGACGCGATCTTTCACAATGAAGAGGCTCTCCGTTGAACCTTCAGCAACGTTACCAGCACAATCCAAAAGTATTGCCGCGTTGTACCCGTGATCAACCGCCTCGAACCTCGCAAGCATCCCGCTCAGATAGTTCGCGGCAACCTTAGCTGCAACCGGGACGGTGTCAGGATGGAGTTTCCTGAACGAAGAGATCTTGGCGCGCAACGTGTCAGGTGCTTCAATCGGCGGACCAACAGCAATGATCACCTGCACGACGCTGTGTTTTGGCAAGACCTCGTACTCTTCGCCAACATAATACGCCAACGGTCTTATACAACACCGACTCAACCCGCTTCGTCTAACCGTCTCTTTGGTCGCGTCGGTCAGCTCCTGGCGAGAGAAGGGGATATTCATCCGGGTCAACCGCGCAGACTCAAGAAACCTGTCGAAGTGCGCATCGAGCCTGAATATCGCGGGACCTCGAGGCGTATCCTCGCAACTGAGGCTCTCGAACACCGTTGAACCTCTCTGTAAACTGTGGGACAGAACGTGAACGGTAACCAGATCCCAGTCCACAAACTTGCCATCAACCCAAATCTTGGGTTTACTCATAACTCTTGTCTCCTGAACTTTGAAAAGAACAGCCACCTTCAGTCGCCACGTTATAGCGACCAAAACATTCTACACGAAGTCTTCCTGCTACGTCCACGAAAAACCTCTTTTTACCTATTCTCAAACCGGGTATGACAACCCACCATCCAGCTCGAGAGCTACCGCAATTGCGAATCCGACGTGCTTCACTAACTCCCAAGTAGCGCTGAACGGACCGACTAACGAAAGCATCCAGATACTCTGAGAAAACGCGACCTGTTTAGGGTATTGTTTAACCCATGCAGCACCGAAAGTCTCTAAAAGCCCTCTTCATGTTGTGAATCGGCAACTACGCTAACGTTCCGTATAGCACTATGTTCCGTTTTCAGGTAAGAAAGCGAGTAAGCAGGTGCCGGTGTAAATGATGATGCAGTACAACACAGTTAGACCTTCCGCAAGCACGAATGCATGTAGAAACAGTCTTAACATTGTATCATAACCATTTGTTGTGTAAGTAATTGCGCTGACGAGAATCTCTCGCATTCAACAAGACCTGTCCGGTGGCATATAAGTTGCACAAAGACTCAGTGTGTCGAAAAGGGGGAATTGCTATTTTTAGCAACACAGTGCGCGGGGTCAATGTCCAGCATGTTCTTAGTTGCAGAAAGGTACTGAAGCAACTCGTGGAGACGATTCAGGAGCGCCGCAAATACGCAAGACTGAACCTGGAACTCCCCATAAACATAAGTGCTGTAGATGAGACGGGGCACAGATTAGAGGAAAGCAGTGTTACGGTAAATGTGAGCGCCAGAGGCGCTTACTTTGCGAGCCAAACGACGTTTCAAGCACCTATGGAGCTTGCTGTATCAATCACGGTGCCCTACAGCGTGTGGGGAAAACTGCCGTTCCCTCGACTGGAGGCTCCTGCAAAGGTGGTGCGGGTCGAAAGTCCTCCTAATGCCGTGCTCGGCGATAAAGAGATGTGGGGCGTGGCAGTGTGTTTTCAGGAGGCACTCAGTGCCACATTTGAGCCGACAAAGGGGACATGATACGACGGTTGTTGGACCGCGCGCGTTGAATTTGGCATGCGTACTACGCGAACGAAATGTTCGTTCTGGCTTTTATAGTCGAAGTGAAGCACGGGGAGAAGGAAGGTTAGGAGGATGTCAATCATAACGGGTACCGCTGTGACCAAAAATACTCCGTTGAAGGTTCTTAAAGAACTGGAGTATGTGGAACGCAAGATGTCAGGGCGAAAAGAAAACGACTCGTCCGGAGACCAGGTTACCGCCCAACAACCACACGACGCAACTTCCTTGCAGGCTCGTCAGCAACACCCGCACTCGATCTCTATCGTATAGAACCAACCCGCAGGTCAATTCGGTAGGAGAGGGGATTGCCGTGCCTTATCGAACCCTGGGAGGAGCTTCTTTGTTTATCGGTGGTCACGAAGCGACTTTCTGGCTTGCCTGCTGTTGACAGGATACGTTCGTCAGGCGGAGGCTGCGACCTTACGCGGGAAGACCTCAGGTTTTCTTATCGTCCTGGTTCTCCTCGATCAGTCTGCCAAAACGCTCCTCGAAATAGGTCTTCTTAGCTAGAAGCGGGAGATCTATCCGCAAGAAATCCTCGATCTCTTCCTTGGAGATCTTGCCTGCTTTCCGGTTTCGGACAGATGGTTTGTACCTCTTGGTTCCCGTCTTTGGTTTTTCCCTCTCTTCGAGTCGAGATTCAAGCTCGCGCGCCTCGGGAATCAACTCTTCGACCTGACCTCGTAAGAACTCCGTAAGTGGCGAGAGAACGTGTTCCCGCTTCTCCTGGGACGATCCATATATCATGATCTCTTTGTCAAGCGGGAATACGCGGCCTTCAAACAGAGCCACAAGCTCCTGGCACCGAGGACACGGACCAACGACGATCTGACCTATCGGTGGAACAATTATTTGACCTATTGCCCCACAATGCGGACATTTTATCTCGATCACAGATAACATGACGTTGTTTTGCCCCCGTTTCTAGCCTTAACCTATTAGAAATGTTGGCGTTCAGGCTTCTTTCTACCGACCTAATTATACCACAGGAACATCGCTTATGCAAACCTTCGCTGGGTCACAAAACACGCGCTCCTCGTGATAATGGCCCGCTTCAGATCTCGCATGGCAGCTTTGTTCATTTTCATTCACCGCTCCATTTCACTGAGGAAGCAATTCTCGTGCCGCTGTTTTCACTGGTCGTGATGTTGACAGATCTTATTTATCTAAGGCTACTTATGGTTGTTTCAGGTTGCATGTGGTGGAGATGAGCTGCACCAAGTGTTTCAGAACAGCGAGACCTTGATTCGATTTGAAGCAGATGAATCCCGCAGCTTGACCTGACTATTTGGTCGTGGCAGGAGCAACACGTTCTCTGACCGAATCGAGGATCTGCTGTGCGAGCGAGTTGTCCCCGAAAGCCGCCGGACGCCATGCGGGAATGGTGAGAAGCTGAACTGTGTAGGCTTCGGGAAAAGTAGCAATGGTTATGCGAGTCTTATTCTCAGAAACCGGTTTGAGGTTTATAACCAGTCGTAACCTGCGCGGCGTGAGTACGTTTCGTCCCCTGTCTGCAAACGCGACGAACTCACCTCGTTTGTCGCGAGTGTGTATCTCAACCGGTTTGGCACGAAGCACATCTCGAACAGCGTCGCGAGCTACCGTGAATCCAGCTTCTACATCCGCAGAGACAGGCGCGATTGAATACCCGGACTGACCGACTCGTCCCGACGCACATCCCAGGACCATTATCGTAAGGGTAACGAGTAAAGGCGCAAGAACATCACATCGGCGAATCATCGGCACCATCCCTTTCCGCACACAGGTTCGCGGAAATTGTCGAAACGCTTACCGACTAAAACTCGAACCTAAGACCGGCAAGAATCCTATGGCTGTAAAGGTCTCCCTCGACGTCACGCCACGATTTTTCTGTGTCTATATCGGTCCACAGGAAATTGTACTCGACGAATATCCCCGACCAGGTGACGCCTATTAGCGCACCAGCAGAAAAACCGAAATCGTCGAAGTGGTGATCGCCGAAATCATAATACGTGCCACCGATCTGAGGTCCCACATAAAGCTGGACATCTCCCTCCAACGGGATCTGATGCGTCAGATACACGACCGGAGAGAACTGAAACAGGTCTTCATCTGAGGTATACGATTCTAGCAAGCTAATACCCAATTCGAGCGAGTCCGACAGCATAATTCCGAGAGCAAGCTTGCCGCCGACCCCGGCACTCGTGTCGGAATCCTCCTCCCAGAACCTGGGCGCGAACTCTGTCACATCGTAATCGTCAATGTGCAGCCCAAGCCCTACCGATGCGACGAAATCGCCCGACTGCGCTTCGGCACGAACCGGAATCATGAACGTTAACAAGCTTACAGTCGCGCCGAACCCAGCGAGCTTCAACCAGCGCAAGACCAACTTCGCATTGTTTCCCGGCATAATCATCGGCACACCTCCTCATGTTCATGAATTCAGCCGAACACTAAGACACCATCCCGACTCCATATCGCTCCTGAAGTCCTCGTGGTTAGCATACTCGAACAGGCGCGTCTCGTCAAGCAGGACTTTCGCAAATGATTGTTTAACGAACGCCTCGGGATTCGGAACGTAGGGGCGACCGAGCGGCGGTGTCCCAAAATACGCGCGCGGGCAAATCGAGATTGCCGCGTCGCTGTGCTTCTCGCAATGACGAGGCGCGCACACGTCGTCGCAAGAAACGGCCGCGACAGCACATTATCCTACTCCTGTCATTGCGAGCGACCGAAGGGAGCGTGGCAATCTCACGTGCGATTGCGGGAGCCAAGCCGAATGTTCTGAGACAGACCCGGCGGGTCCCGTTTACCGCGCAGTTATCACAGAAAACGCCGTTTTGCCCCAGCACAACCTATGCAAACGATCCAACACCGACGATAGCTCGAACAAAAAGTGATTGACGAATACGCGACAGCGTGTTAAACTGGAACTGGATGGAAAAGGGCAGCTTACCACACAGAGAGGGCTCACACCATGATGACAGACTACCGTGATGGCGAAAGCGTTCGCGCGTTTACTCTGATAGAGCTGTTAACCGTCATTGCGATCATAGCAATTCTTGCAGCGATCCTGATACCAACTGTGTCGGTCGCAATGAGAAAAGCTAAGGTGAGCGCGGCCGAACAGGATCTGAAAAACATCAGCACAGCGCTCAGCGACTACGCTATTGACAACGGAACGCTTCCGCCCCGACCGGGGTGCGCGATGAGGGACATTCAACCGAACAATCCAACGTTCTGGACACCTTATCTAGCGCGGCTCGAGATGATCGGAAAAGATGTACAGGGTCAGTTCTACGACCGGTTTTCCGAATCGGAAGACCTGAACAGAGACGATATAGTTGGCGGGCCGTTTCGAAACGGGGGTGAAGCGGCGGCCGAAGACCAACCCACGCGGGTCATTATAGATCCCATTACGAAAGCCGAACGGTTCGACCCACCGAACGGGAGGGTTGATCCCGGTCAAGTCCCGTACCAATATTTCCCGGTGAACTCCACGAACCTCGCAAAGTTCCGCCAGCTTCTATCTGAGGTAAAGAGAAGCAACCCGGGCGTTGAGCCGGATAAACGAGCTTACACGCTTGACGAATTGCGAAAAGCCGGTCTTACGTTTCCGGAGCAGTCATACGACAAGTTCGTGCTCTTCAGTCTGGGTCCCCAAGGAAGCGACCAGGGGATTATACCTAGAAATGCCGACAACCCGCACGATCTGCGGTTGCGCGCATACTACCGCGCGACACGCGACCTGAACGATACCGGCACATACGATTTCGATTACAGGGCGCGCTCCAAAAAGCAGGAGATCGATCCGGAAACCGGTCTTCAGTACCAGTTACCGGACGGAACATACGGGTATGGTGTGATCATCCTTTCAGGCCCCTAAAAGACCTGCGCTTCGCCAGACCGAAGTCCCAAAAGGAACAAGTCCGCCCCAGCTACAGGCGCGTACGCCAACCCCGCAGCAGCCCAAAACTGTTGCACGATTTTGCCCGAGCTGTGCTATACTATTGATGATTGCAAAACTGACGTCCTATGTTTCTCG
>Ga0315291_10001296_pt1 | contig 33472 bp, 22 predicted proteins | sample YL17G12_20_MG_FD_203070 | JGI IMG/M metagenome (GOLD analysis project Ga0315291, IMG submission 203070) | Sediment microbial communities from Yellowstone Lake, YNP, Wyoming, USA - YL17G12_20 | ecosystem: Environmental > Aquatic > Freshwater > Lake > Sediment | place: USA: Wyoming | collected...
AGCTCGACCTTGAGCTCCTGCTTCTTCTCCTCGAACATCCGGACGGCTTCTTCCTTTGTCAGGACGAGCCGCTCGACGGGGACGTTCTCCCGGGCGATCTCCTTCATCCGCTTCTCGATGGCTTCCAGGTCTTCGGGCGTGAAGGCCTTCTCCCGGAGGAAATCGTAATAGAAGCCGGTTTCGACGGCCGGCCCGATGCCGGTCTTCGTCTCGGGGTAGAGATCCAGGGCGGCGTGGGCCAGGAGGTGCGCGGCGCTGTGCCTCAAAACGTCAATTGTCAAACCGGTTTCGTCACTCATTCTCTATGACCGCTGTGGTTCACAAGGGCGGGCGATTCAATTCCGGCCGGTCCGTCGGCCTCTTGAATTCTGACCGCTTGGTTCTCGTGGTAGGCGCGGAGGGGATTGAACCCACGGCCTCTTCCGTGTCAGGGAAGCGCTCTCCCACTGAGCTACGCGCCTAACTTTCGCTTTTTAAGGCTGTTATATATTATGGAAATCGGGGGGAACTGTCAATACGCCTGCGGCCCTTTGGGACGCGGAAAAATCCGGGACATCACCCTTTTCTCTTGAAAGGGGATTGTGTCCCGCGGATTTTTCCTGGGCGTTCCTCACGATCTCTTCTTTCCGTTATAATAAACCCGGAAAGTCGCCATGATCGGCATCCTCTCCGACACGCACGACAACCTGACCCGGGTCCGGGAAGCCATCCGCCTGTTCAACGACGCCGGCTGCGACCTGATTATCCACGCCGGCGATTTCGTCGCCCCGTTCACGGTCGATGAGCTCCGCAACCTCCGGGCCCCGGTCAAGGCGGTCTTCGGCAACTGCGACGGCGAGAAGGCCGGCCTGGCCAAGGCCTTCGAGGGGCTGGGAGAGATCCGGGCAGCGCCCTTTAAATTCTCCCACGCCGGCCTTCGTTTCCTCGTCTGCCATCTCGACACCCGCGTCGGCCGGCATCTCGCCTCGAAGGCTTACGATGTCATTGTCTTCGGGCATACCCATAAGCCCTTGGCCGAGCGCCGGGACGGGGTCTTTCTCGTCAACCCCGGAGAGGCGGGAGGTTGGCTCCGGGGTAAAAGCACGGTCGCCCTCCTCGACCCGGCCGCCCGGACCGCCGAAATCATCACTCTATAGAGGTCCGCCATGCCGCACCCGATCAACCGCCGCCAAAAGCCCGTCTGGAAGCAGCCCCGCCGCCCCCCGGCCCCTCCCCGCCAGGGCGAGTTCCAGAAGCGCGCCCCCGGCCGCAAAATATCCCCTCTTTCAAGGCCCAAATAAGGGAGTTCCCCAACAATCGGGGCCGAGAGAAGAAGGGGACATGTACCGCTTCTCTCGAAGCGGTACGTGTCCCCCTTCTTCGCCAGGACTCTATCCCGATATTTCCCAGAATTGTGGCTCCGAGTCGCTCCGCCACAATTCTGCTGGTCGCTGCGAAGACTCCGCTCCCTGCCGCTCCCTCCGACGACACCCCTCAGCCCCTTGTTCCGCGGCCACCTCTCGGAACACCTCTGCACACGGGGGAATCCGGCCCCGGCTTCCCCCTTTGTCGCCATTCCAATGGGACTCGTCCCTATTCTCCAAAAAAACAGGGCCGAAGGGGGTCATCAGCGAGAGCATAAGCGGTGATTTAGCTGGTCTTGACGCTGCCCGGGCAGTGATGGGGGCCATGCATAGCCCCCGTAGCGGAGGGGAGTTCCAAAAGGAGGCCGACGGGAAAGGGGCTGAGGGTGTCGTCAGAGGGAGCATAAAGCGGTGATTTAGGCTTCCCGGGACGGATACGCGGACTCCTCCCATCGAATCCGGACCGGGAAGGCGTTAAGAATCACCGCAGCGGACGGAGACGATGCCCGAGGCCCCCAGAAGGCCGACGGCGGGATTTCTCCGGGTGATATGGCGAGAATTCCTGCCGGCCGGTAACCTCGGCCCTCCATATTGATTTAAAACCCTTAGTGGGCTATACTTATCCTTCTTTTCGGACAATTGAAGAGCGGAGAATTGAGGACGGAGAAGTTTTTGTAAAAAGAAAGGAAAACGCATCGTGAAAAAGGTCATCATCATGGGCGCTGCCGGGCGCGATTTCCACAACTTCAACACCTATTTCCGGGACAACAAGGACTACCGGGTGGTCGCCTTCACGGCGACTCAGATCCCCGACATCGAGGGGCGCAAGTACCCCGCGGAGCTGGCCGGGAAGCTCTACCCCAAGGGCATCCCCATCCATGCCGAAGACGAGCTCGACGAGCTCATCGCCGCCCATAAGGTCGACGACGTCCACCTCGCTTACAGCGACCTCCCCCACGAGTACGTCATGCACAAGGCCTCCCAGGTCCAGGCCGCCGGGGCCAATTTCGTCCTCCTCGGGCCCGGGGACACGATGATCAAGAGCAAAAAGCCCGTCGTCTCCGTTTGCGCCGTCCGGACCGGTTCCGGCAAGAGCCAGACCAGCCGCAGGGTCGCCGAGATCCTGCAGAAGAAGGGCCGCAAGGTCGCGGCCATCCGCCATCCCATGCCCTACGGCGACCTGGTCAAGCAGAAGGTCCAGCGCTTCGCCGACTACGCCGACCTCGACAAGCACGAGTGCACCATCGAAGAGCGCGAGGAGTACGAGCCCCATATCGACAAGGGTATCATCGTCTATGCCGGTGTCGACTACGGGGCCATCCTCCGCCAGGCCGAGAAAGAGGCCGACGTCATCCTCTGGGACGGCGGCAACAACGACTTCCCCTTCTACAAGTCGGACCTCGAGATCGTCGTCGCCGACCCCCACCGGGCCGGCCACGAGCTCTCCTTCTATCCTGGCGAAACGAACTTCCGCCGGGCCAAGGTCATCGTCATCAACAAGATGGATACGGCCACCCAGGAGGGGATCGACCTCGTCCTGGCCAATGCCAGGAAGGTCAATCCCAAGGCGACGATCATCCGGGCCAACTCCCCGACCATCGTCGAGGACGGCGGCCGGATCACGGGCAAGCGCGTCCTCGTCATCGAGGACGGTCCGACCTTGACCCACGGCGGCATGAAGTACGGCGCCGGCATCGTCGCCGCCAGGAAGTACGGCGCGGCCGAGATCATCGACCCCCGTCCCTTCGCCGTCGGCACGATCAAGAAAACCTTCGAGAAGTACAACCACCTCGACAACGTCCTGCCGGCCATGGGCTACGGCGACAAGCAGACCCGCGAGTTGGCCAAGACGATCGAGGCTATCGACTGCGACCTCGTCGTCAGCGCGACACCGATCGACATCACCCGGGTCATCAAGGTCTCGAAACCCATCCTCCGGGTCGGCTACGAGCTCGAGGAAATCGGCTCGCCCACGCTCAAGGACCTGCTCCGGAAGTTCTAGAGGATCGATGAGACCGAAGATCGCCCTCGTCGCCTTCGGCGGCAACGCCATGCTCCCCGACGACCAGAGAGGTCTGCAGGCCGAGCAGATGCGGAACGCCCAGAAGGCGGCCGAGCTCATGGTCCACATCGTCCGCAAGGGCTACGAGCTCATCATCGTCCACGGCAACGGGCCCCAGGTCGGCAACCTGCTCATCCAGATGGAGGAGGCGGCCAACAAGATACCGCCCTATTCGCTCGACGTCTGCGACGCCATGACCGAGGGCAGCATGGGCTTCATGCTGGAGCGGGCGATTATCAACGAACTCCGCCGCCACTCGATCGACAAGGAGGTCGCCTCCCTCATCACTCAGGTCGTCGTCGACAAGGACGACCCGGCCTTCGGGAAGCCGACCAAGCCCGTCGGGCCTTTCTACTCGAAATACCGGGCCCAGATGCTCACCCGGGAGAAGAAGTGGACGATGGTCGAGGATTCCGGCCGTGGCTACCGCAAGGTCGTCGCCTCGCCCAAACCCATCGACATCGTCCCGAACGGCATCATCCGCGAGCTCGTCGAAGCCGGCCGGGTGGTCATCGCGGCCGGCGGCGGCGGCATCCCGGTCATCATCAACGGCAACGGCCTCTTCGAGGGCGTCGAGGCCGTCATCGACAAGGACTACGCCGCGAGCCTGCTCGCCCGCGAGGTCAAGGTCGACCTGTTCATCATCCTGACCGCCATCGAGCGCGTCTTCATCAATTTCGGCAGGCCCGACCAGGCGGAGGCCCCGGTCCTGACCGTGAACGAGGCCAAGAAGCACCTGGCGGACGGCCAGTTCCCCCCGGGATCGATGGGGCCCAAGATCCGGGCCGCCGTCGAGTACATCGAGGCCGGCGGCCGGGAGGTCCTCATCACCAAGGACTCCCATCTCAAGGCGGCCATGCTCAACCGCTCGGGGACCCGGATCATCGCTTCACGCCAGGAGGAGCCGCAATGAAGAAAGATTTCCTGTCGATACGCGACCTGAGCATCTATGAATTCAGCCAGCTGCTCGACCGCGCGGCGGAGGTGAAGAAAGGCCCGCGCAAGTACCGCCGGGCCCTCGAACACCGGATCCTGGCCATGATCTTCCAGAAGCCCTCTTTGAGGACGCGCATGACCTTCGAAGCGGGCATGCTCCAGCTCGGCGGCGAGGCCATCTACCTCGCCCCCTCGGACATCCAGATGGGCAGCCGCGAGGGCGCCTACGACATCGGCAAGAACCTCGAACGCTGGGTCGACGGGATCATGCTCCGGACGTTCGGGCACCAGATCATCGTCGACCTCGCCGCCAGCACGAAGATCCCGGTCATCAACGCCTTGACCGATCTCTCCCACCCCTGCCAGGCGATGGCCGATTTCCTGACCTTACGAGAGCACAAGGGCTCCCTGGCCAACCTCAAGCTGGCCTATGTCGGCGACGGCAACAACGTCTGCCACAGCCTGATGCTGGCCGCCGCCCGGGGCGGGACGAAGATGGCCGTAGGGACGCCCGCCGGTTACGAGCCGAAGCCCGAAATGGTCCAGGCGGCCCGGGAGGACGGCCAGGACACCGGCTTCGCCCTGACCCTGACAAACTCGGCCGAGGAGGCCGCGAGCGGGGCCGACGCCGTCTACACCGACGTCTGGGCATCTATGGGCCAGGAGGCGGAAAAGGAGAAACGGGCCCGCATCTTCGCCCCGTATCAGGTCAACGCCCGCCTCATGTCCCTCGCCAAGACCGGGGCCGTCTTCATGCACTGCCTTCCGGCCCACCGCGGTGACGAGGTCACCGACGAGGTCATCGACGCGCCGAGCTCCGTCGTCTACGACCAGGCTGAGAACCGGCTCCACGCCCAAAAGGCCATCCTCCTCGCGCTGATGGGGAAAAAAGGCTGAACATGAACAGCGAAATGACCACCCTCACTACGGTGTCCGCCGAGGACATCGCCCTCGTCGAGCGGGAGCTCGAACGGACGCCCCAGCCCCAGTCGACGCACGCGCTGGCCGGCAAATTGGCCTTCGAGAAGACGGCCACGGAGCGGACGCATGACGTCAAGAAGTACGACCCCTACGCCCACTACGAGGTGGGCGACCTCATCGAGAAGGACTACAACGAGCCCCTGACCGTGGGCAGCAAGGCCGTCGAGTACTTCGAGGGCCGGGTCATCCTGAAGGTCGTCGCCACGACATATTCCAAGCATTTCAACTGCGAGATGCTCGAACTCGACTACCCCGGCGGCGGCGTCTTCCGGAAATACGTCGATTACATGAATAAGACCGGGACCCAGGTTCTGCTCCCCGCGAGCCTCGAAGGCCGGAACCAAGCCGCCGAGATCATGGCCAAGGCCGACGACCCGCGGCTGACCGAGCTGCCCATGACCGAGCGCGACATCAAGGCGCTCGAGAAGAACCTCCGCGCGGTCCTGGCCAAGAATCCCAAAGTCTTCAGCTGGAACGATCTCTGGCAGCTTTCGGCGAGGCGCGTGGACATTCTTCCCGAGAAGATCCAGGAGATCGAAAACGAGTTCGTCGAGACCCGCCGCTCGGCCGCAACGGAAGACCTTGTCAAGAAATATTTTGGCCTGCAGGCGTCGAGCGACCTCTTCGACCTCACCTGTCTGAGCCTCTCCGCCCTCCTCGAAAAGAAATTCAAGAAGGACTTCATCCTCCTGGCCGAATCCGGCTGGGGAAAGTGGCACGTCAAGTCGATCCTCAACGCCCTGCCCGAGGGCCTCCCCCTGGCCGCCCCGATGGCCAAGGTCCCCGAGCTCGAGGAGGTCGAGAAGCCCGAGATGAGCATCGTCCAGGCCTTCCCGATCAAGATCTACCTCACCTGGCGCGAGATCCTTTCGGGTGGGGTCAAGGTCCCCCGCAGCTTGAACAAGGAGCTCTCCCACGCCCGGGAGTACACCTTCACGGATCCCGAGGAAGGGAAGTCCTACACGATCTATTACTACCCGAACCAGAACTTCTTCCTGGGGCTCCAGGATTTTTACGCCCAGCACAACGTCCCCCAAGGGACGAGCCTGACCCTCGAAAAAACAGGCCCCAACGCCTTCAAGTTCTGGATCAAAAAATCAAAGAAGAAGATGTCCGTCGCCCGCCTGGCCTACGACACCGAAAAGGACGAGTTCCGCAACCCGGGCGAGGAGGTCTACACCTACGCCGAGCCCAACAAGATCATCTACATCGATCGCGAAACGCTGGCCCGGCTTCTGCCGCTCGCCGCGACGCGCGAAGGCCTCGACCTCAAGGAGCTCATCGTCCCCGTCTTCAAGGACCCCGCCCTGGCCACGTCCTCGCATTCCCTTCATTTCCTGCGGGCCTACCACCTCGTCGACGTCATCCGTCAAACGAACCAGGAGGACGTGGAATTCACCCTCCTGAATTCGCCGGAATTCACCAAGTCCGAAAAAAAAGGCGTCTTCACATATCACGAGCCCTACGTCCCGAAAGAGGAGGAGCCGCTCGAGGCCGCCTTCCCCGAAACCTACGCCGAAGCCGTCACGCCCGAGGAAGCGGCCCTCGAAGCCGTAGCCGAAGAGCTGCGGGGGACCGAGGCCGCCACTAAAGAGGTCCCCAGGGAACGCCCGAGGAGGCCCGCTCCCGCCCCAGAGCCCGACACCCCCCTAAAGAAGGACAAGGTCTTCAAGAAAAAGAAGCTCATGTCCGAGAGCGAGAAGGGCCAGGGCCCGAAGAAAAGCGAACGCCGGGTCATCGAAGAGAAACTCGTCGAGGAAGAATCGGTCCAGGAAGCCCTGGCCGCCGTCAAGGAAAAAGCGGAAGAGGGCCTCGAACAGCGGGCCAAGGAAAAGAAAGAGGAGTTCAAGCCGGTCCCGAAAGAACAGCCCAAGTTCGGCATCTTCGGCGACCTGCTCAAGACCGCCCTCAAGAAAAAAGAAGAGCCGAAGCCCGAGGACGAAACTAAATAGTTCGCGGCCTCAGAGGATATCCCGCACTGAGCCCTTCCGCCGGGTCACTCCCATACGACCCTAATCCTCATCAAAAAATGAGGATTAGGACTGCATGGGCGTCACTCAGCGCCCAAAAGTCATAAGATATCCCTTATAGAACCTTTGCGCCGAGTGACGCCCATGCTGTCTAGCAGCTCAAGGAGAGGGATGCTGCCCTAACAAGGCTTAGGACTGCATCCTTCCGGATTTCAAAGCCGATATGCCCGACGTGAACTAAAGAATATCCCTCACAGAACCTTTTCTTCGCGTTATCCCCATACTATCGAGCAGTTCAAGAAGCGGGATGCTGTACTTGCGCGAGAGGCCGGTCATCCCCTTGAAATCGGCGACGGTCAATTCCCGCTTCCCGGACCCCCGGACCTTGCGGACGATCTCGTCGAGCCAGCTGGAATGGAGGATGAACCCGTCCAGGCCCTCGACGATCTTCTTCCGTTCGGCGAGAACGGCGAGGAGCGTATGAAGCTTCCCCTGGGTGAGCTTGAATTCGGCCTGGATGTCGTCCTGGGTCACGCTCCCGAGCTCGCCGCTGAGGACCATCCGTTCGAGCGCGGCCAAGGTCTCTTCGTCTGCGGCCGTGAGGGGGATCCGGAAATCGGGAAGCCGGACGATCCCCCCCTCCTCGAGGATCCGCCCCTCTTTGGCTAGCAGCCGGAGGGCCAGGACGAGGACCGTCCGGGGGGCGTCGAAAAGCTTCTCGATCTTCTCGAGCGGAGCTCCTCTCTGAGTGGCGTGTTTTTTGTGGTACTGGGTGAGGAAGGAAACGATCCGGCCGCGGAGGAAATCCAGGGTGCCCTGGGAGACGAGGAACAGGGGCGAAAACGCGAGGATGCGGGCTTTCCCTTCCTCCTCAAGGAGGCGAGCCAGGGCCTCGACGCGGGACCTGGACAGGCGGCAGAAAACGTCGAGGTTCTCACCCTTCAGGCCTTTCAGGCCTCCCTCCTCCGCGAGGGCCAGGATCATGTCTTTTTCCCCGAGCAAGAGCCGCGTCAGGAGGGCCTTTCGCCTCGAAAGCTTGATCTCGTCGGGCGACGGCGAGTCCGGATAAAGACAGGTGCCGCGGCCGAGGATGCCGCCGGCCGCCGTCCGGACTTCGAAAGGGTCCCCCCACTTGACGTCGACGGGCCCGACGGCCAGGGCCCGGACGAACGGGGCGCCCTTCCGGCCGGGGACCGGGTACTCGGTGAAACGGGCGGCGACGGCGCCGTCGAGGAAGACGGCCTCGGCCCGTACATCTTGGCCGAGTTTCCCAAGCGGGAAGTCGAGCACGGCGTCGAATGCGGACGCTTTCATGGACGGCTTTCCTCCGGGTCCACCGCCGGGACGAAGCTCATGCGGCGCAGGGCCGGGTCGCAGGAGACAAGGATGACACGAACTTCGTCCCCCAAGTCAAACGTTTTCCGGAGCCGGCGCGGCCGGAGCCGGCGGGCCGCCGGCTTCGGTTCGTAGTCCCCCCTCAGGGAGTCGAAGGGCAGGAGGCCGGAGACGAAGTACTCTTCGACCTCGACGAGGAGGCCGGCCTTGATGACGTCGACGACCATCCCGCTGAACTCGTCGCCCAAGCGATCCTTGAGCATGCGGAAGATCCGCCATTCGAGGAGCGCCTGCTCGGCCTCTCCGGCGTTCCGCTCCCGCTCGGAGGACTTGGCGGCCATCGCATCGAGGGGAAGCCGGCCCGGCTCCTCACGGGCAAGGAGGCCCTTGAGGATGCGATGGACGACGAGGTCGGGATAGCGGCGGATGGGCGAGGTGAAATGCGTGTAGTGGTCCTGGGCCAGGCCGTAGTGGCCGACGTTCCCGGTCGAATAAACGGCGAGCTTCATGGCCCGCAGGACCTGCCGGCCGACGAACTTCTCGCCGGGGAGGCCCTCGGCCTTTTTGAGAACGCGCTGGAGGTCCTGCGAACGGACCTTGGCCGGCTCCGGCAGGGTCAAGCCGAAATTGAGGATGAGGTCGCGCAATTTTTCGAGGTCGCCGACGTCCGGCGGGGGGTGGACCCGGTAGATGGCCGGGATGTTCTTCTCCGAAAAGGCCGTGGCCACGGCGACGTTGGCCGTGACCATGAACTCCTCGATCAGGCGGTGGGCCTCGTTCCTTTCGGCGGCCGCGATGGAGAGGAGCTTCCCCTTCTCGTAGATGAGCTCGGGCTCGACGAGGTCGAAGTCGAGACTCCCCTCGGCCAGCCGCCGTTTCCGAAGGACGCGGGCCAGCTCCCGCATCAGCAGGAGATCGGGGACGACATCGGCGTACGCTTTCGCTTCCGCGGCGTCCCCCTCGAAGATCTTGAACACCGACGTGTAGGTCATCCGGTGGGACGTGCGGATGATGGAAGGGGCGAACTCGGCCCGGCGGACCCGGCCGTCGCCGCCGATTTCCATCAGGGCCGAAACGGTTAGCCGCGGCTCTCTCGGCCGCAGGCTGCAGAGGTCGTTGGAGAGTTTTTCGGGGAGCATCGGCAGGGTCAGGTCGGGGAAATAGACGCTCGTGCCCCGCTCGTAAGCTTCGCCGTCGAGAGGGCTCGCGGGCCGGACGTAGTGCGAAACGTCGGCGATATGGACGCCGAGGAGCCAACCCCCGTCGGGGAGCCGCCGGATGCTGACGGCGTCGTCGAAATCCTGGGCCTTCTCCCCGTCGATCGTCACGGACGGCCAGTCGCGGAAATCCCGCCGTCCCTCGATCGCGCCGGCGGAAAGAACGTCCGGTATCCCGGCGGCCTCACTCAGGACTTCCTCCGGGAACTGCGGTCGGAGCCCGTACCGTCTGATGACCACCTGGGCATCGACACCCGGGTCCTCGGGCATCCCGAAAACCCGCGTGACGGCCAGGGAGGCGCGGTCGGCTTCGACGATCATCCCCGGGGCGGGCCCGAGTTTGCCGCGGGACTTGAGGGGGACGTCGTCCTGCGACGGCGAGTCGAACGGCTGAAGGAAGGGGACGCCGCCACGCTCGCGGTAGATCCCGAGAAGCGCCGTCCGTCCCTTCTTGAGGATGCCCTCGATTTTTCCTTCGGGCTTGCCGAACTTGCCCCGCTCGTTGACGACGACCGTCACCTCGTCGCCCGGAAGGGCCCCCTGCGCATGACGGGCGGGGATGAAGATGTCCTGGCCGCCTCCCTCCGGCGTGACGAACCCGAAGCCGGGACGAGCGGTGACGAATCGGCCGCGGACGAGGTCCGTCTTTTCGGCGAGGAGGAAGCGGCTGCGGAGGTAACGGACTTGCCCCCGGGCTTCGAGTTTCCGGATCTCCTCGAGCGCCTTGGCCCTGTCCCGGCGCTTGACGCCGAGCTCGGTCAGGATCTCGTCGAAGGGCAGCCCTCCCTTGTGTTTCTTGAGAAGGGCAAGGACCTTAAGGGCAGTCATGGGGATGTCCTCTCAGTAATAATAGAGGGAGACATGGGGGATCTTGCGACCGGCCCGCGACTCTTTCACGACCTGACGGCGGACCGTGGCCTCGAAACCGTCGGGCCGCCGGCCGCGGAGCCCTTTGCGGGCCTCGGCCTCGGCCGCGCCCTTCTCCGGGCCCGTCGCCCGGCCCCAGAGGAGCTCTTCGATCTCGGCGTCTATCCTCTCGAGCGCGGCCTCGTCGGGCTTCGGCCCGGCCAGGACCGCAAGGGCCGCCTCGAGCAGGCGGGCGATCTCCCGATCGTCCGGGCCCAGGCCGCGCAGCCCTTTCTCGACCTCCCGGCGGGCCCGATCCTTTTTCCCTGGCCGCGGCCCAGCGGCATTTCCCCCGCCGGCCGACCGGTCCAGATGCTGGGCCAGGGCCGCGTCGACCTGCCTGTCGCAAAAGGCCAGCGATACCCCCTTCGTCCCCCGGCCCCTCGTCTTGAGGCCGTCGAAGGCCCGGCCGATGCCCTCGAGGACGACGTGGAGAGGGACTCGTCGGAATTCCCAGGAGGCGATCGTGGACTGGTCCCGCGGCGACAGGAAGAACGGCGCGCCGCGGCGGGCGAGCAACTCGCGGGCGATCGTTTGGTAGTACCCGCTCTGTCCCTTGTCTTCGGTATCCATGGTCGTCAGGCCAACGCGCGGCCTAGGGCTTGGCCTCGCGGTTCCTCTCGCAGATGATCCTCAGGCCTTCGAGAACGAGGTCCGGCTCGTAGGCTTCGATCACCGGGAGCTCCGCCGCGACCTGGCTGCCGAAGCCGCCCGTGGCCACGACGCGGACGTTTTTCCCCAGCTCCTTGCGGATCTCCTCGATCGTGTTCGTGACCAGGCCGATATAGCCGAAGTAGAGGCCCGACTGCATGCTGGACACTGTCGTGCGACCGATGGCCCGCTTGGGCTTCTTGATCTCGATGCGGGGGAGGCGGGCGGTTTTGAGATAGAGGGCCTCGGCGGCGATCTGGATGCCCGGGGCGATGGCCCCGCCCAGGTACTCGCCCTTGGCCGAGACGGCGTCGAACGTCGTCGCCGTGCCGAAGTCGACGACGATGGCCGGACCGCCGTACTTCTCGAAAGCGGCGACCGCAGCCGTGATCCGGTCCGCCCCGACCTCGAGGGGGTTCTCGTAGAGGATGGGCATGCCCGTCTTGAGGCCCGGGCCGACGACCGAAGCCGCCGTCCCGAAATACTCCCGGCACAAGTCCTCGATGACGGGCGTCAAGGGCGGGACGACGCTCGAGATGATCGCGCAGGATATCGTCTTGGCTTGCAGGCCGGCTACCTGGATCAGGTTGAGCAGGATGGCCCCGTATTCGTCGCCCGTCTTGTCGCTGTCCGTCTTGATCTTCCAGCTCTTGACGAGCTTCTTGCCGCGGAAAATCCCGACGGCGATCGTCGTGTTCCCGACATCGAAAGCCAAGAGCATCTCGTCCTCCTTGTCATGCCCCGTCGAGGCCGAGGACGGCGTCGAGGGCGACCAGGCCCGCCGCGCCGTCGCGTTGGACCAAGAGCCGGCCGTCCTCGTCGAGGCCGCGGCAGATGCCGGTGAACGTCCCGGCGGCCGTCGCGACCCGGATGGGCAGGCCCGCCGGAAAGGCCATCCTCGCTTCGAACGTCTTGATGACCGACCCCTTGTCTCCCCGGGCCAGGGCATTATACCAGCAGTCGAGCGCCCGGCAAAGGCCGTCGAAAACGGGCTCGATCGCCACCGCCCGGCCGCCGATGATCCGGAGCGAGGTCGACGACGCGCGAAGGTCGGCGGGGAAGTCCCGGGGATCGTGACCGACGTTGATGCCGACCCCGACGACGGCGAAATCCCCAGCCGGTCCGCCGGAGACGCCCTCGGACAGGATGCCTCCGAGCTTCTTCCCGTCATGGACGAGGTCATTCGGCCACTTGAGCCGGATTGCTGCGCCGGCCACGGCCAGGACCGCGTCCCAAGCGGCCAGCCCCGCGGCGAGGGGCAGGAGGTTAAGTAAGGGAACCGGGCCCGCCGCCGGGCCGCGGAGGATGAACGACGCGTAGAGCCCCAAGCCGGGCGGCGAATGCCAGACCTTTCCTTTCGTGCCCCGGCCCCGGGTCTGTTCCCCGGCGACGACGGCCGTGCCGTGGCCGGCCCCGGCCAGGGCCAGCTCGCGGGCGGCGTCGTTCGTCGAGGCGACGCACTCCCTCCGATGGACGATGGTTCCGACGGGCATGGGTCCCCGCTTCCGGCTTCAGGCCGCGGCGGCAACCTTGGCTAGGTTCTGCCCGAGCTTCTCCCGGCGGGCCCGGAGCTCCTCGAGTCTGGCCCTGTTTTCCTCGACCACGGCTGCCGGCGCCTTGGCCACGAAGTCGGCGTTCTCGAGCTTTCGTTCGATCTTGGCCGTTTCCGCTTCGACCTTGACGATCTCCTTCTGCAGCCGCTCTTTTTCCTGGCCCAGATCGGCGGGCTTTTCCAGGATGATGGCGACCTCGAACGGTCCGGCCACGCCCTTGAGGACGCTTGGCCCCTCGGGCAACGCGGCCGCGAACTCGAGCGTCGCGAGACCGGCCAACGCCCGGACCGAAGCGGCCTGGGCTTCCAGGACGGCGGTTTCTTCGCGGCCGGCGGTCTTGACGAGGAGGCGGAGTTTTTCCTTGGGCGCGATCTTGTTCTCGGACCGGACCTTCCGCGTTTCGACGATGACGGCCTGGACGAGGGTCATGGCCTGGGCAGCCTCCGCGTCCTTCCAGCCCGCTTCGGGAACCGGGTAGGGCGCGACGGTGATCGACTTGCCCGCCCCGGGCAGGTGCTGCCAGATCTCTTCGGTGATGAAGGGCATGAACGGATGGAGGAGGCGCAGAATGCGGTCGAAGGCGTCGGCCAGGACGGCCTCGGTCGTCCGGTTGCCTTCCCGCAGCCCGACCTTGGCGAACTCGATGTACCAGTCGCAGAACTCGTGCCAGATGAAGTGGTAAACGAGGTCGGCCGCTTCATAGAACTTATATTGCTCCAGGCTCGAGGAAAGCTCCGCCGTGACCTCGGCGAGACGGCTCCGGACCCAGCGGTCCGCGAGCGTCAGCTCGGCCTCCCGGACGGCGGGACGGTCCTCGCCCAGGTTCATCAGGACGAAGCGCGAGGCGTTCCAGATCTTGTTGGCGAAGGCCTGGTATCCGGACATGCGTTCCTCGGACAGGGCCAGGTCCATGCCGGGCACGGCCAGCGCGGCTAGGGTGAAGCGCAGGGCGTCGGTGCCGTATTTTTCGATCATCTCCAGCGGGTCGATGATATTGCCCTCGGACTTGCTCATCTTGCGCCGCTTGAGGTCCCGGACCAGGCCGTTGATGAAGACGTGGCGGAAGGGGATCCGGCCCCGGAACTTGAGGCCCATCATGATCATGCGGGCGACCCAGAAGAAGATGATGTCGAAGCCGGTGGACATGAGATCGGTCGGGTAGAACGCCTCGAGGTCTTCGGTCTCGTCGGGCCAGCCGAGCGTCCCGAAGGGCCACAGGGCCGACGAGAACCAGGTGTCGAGGACGTCCTCGTCCTGGTCGAGCGCGCCGCCGCACTTATCGCATTTCGCCGGCGCCTCCATGGCCACCATGACGCGGCCGCAGTCCCGGCAATACCAGGCCGGGATGCGGTGCCCCCACCAGAGCTGGCGGGAGATGCACCAGTCGTGGATGTTGTACATCCATTCGAAATACGTCTTGGCCCAGTTCCCCGGGATGAACTCGATCGAGCCGTCCTCGACGACGCGGATGGCCTCGTCCGCCAGCGGCTTGATGCGGACGAACCACTGCCAGGAGAGGTGCGGCTCGATGACGTTCTTGCAGCGGTAGCAGTGGCCGACGGCGTGGTCGTGGTCCTCGATCTTGACCAGGAGTCCTCGTTCGCGTAGCTTTTCGACGACCTTGGCCCGGCAGCCGAAGCGGTCGAGGCCGGCGAAGTCCGGGCCCGCCGCCTCGGTCATCCGGCCCGAACCGTCGATGACGATGACTTGCTCCAGGCCGTGCTTTTTACCGAGCTCGAAGTCGACCGGGTCGTGGGCCGGGGTGACCTTGACCGCGCCCGTGCCGAACTCGCGCTCGACGCGCTCGTCGGTGATGACAGGGATGGGCCGGTTCTGGAGCGGCAGGATGACGCGCTTGCCGTGAAGATGCGCATAGCGCTCGTCGTCGGGGTGGACGGCCAGGGCCGTATCGCCGAGCATGGTCTCCGGCCGCGTCGTGGCGACGGTGACGGACTGGGCCGAACCTTCGACGGCGTAGCGGATGTGCCAGAGCTTGCCGTGGAGGTCCTTATGCTCGATCTCGATGTCGGAGAGGACCGTCCGGCAGTGCGGACAGCGGTTGACCAGGAAATAGTCGCGGTAGATGAGCCCCTCTTCGTAGAGGGAGACGAAGACCTGTTTCACGGCCCGGCTGAAGCCCGGGTCCATGGTGAAGCGCTCCCGGGACCAGTCGAGCGAGGCGCCGAGCCTCTTGAGCTGGGCGGTGATGGCCCCGCCGTACTTCGCCTTCCAGTCCCAGGCGATGCGGAGGAATTCCTCGCGGCCGACCTTCTCCCGGGTCAGGCCCTTTTCGGCCAGGCTCCTCTCGATGACGTTGTGGACGGCGATCGAGGCGTGGTCCGTGCCCGGGAGCCAGAGGCAGTTGTAGCCCTGCATCCGCTTCCAGCGGGTGATGATGTCGGGCAGGGTGAAGCAGAGGGCGTGGCCCATGTGCAGGATGCCGGTGACGTTCGGCGGCGGCAGGACCATCGAGAACTTGGGCTTCGGGGATTTGGGGTCGGCGACAAAGAGCCCTTCGTCCAGCCAGAATTTCCCCCACTTCTCCTCGACGGGTTTGGGGTCGTAGGCTTTGGCCAGCTCGTCTTTGGTGTTCATGTTCTACTCTTTGGGACCGGAGCCTTTGCCGTCTCCCGACATCCATTCTTTCAGGTCCGCGACGACGCGCGCCCGGACCCGTTTCTCGATCTCGCGCTCCATGCCGACCATTTCCTCGCGGACCCAGTCCTTGAGGCCCCGGTCCGCGCCGGACGCCGGACCGGTTTTCGTCGGCGCGTCGGACGCCGGCGTTCCCGGATCGCACCCGGCCGCAGGTCGGAGCGGCTCCTCGGGCAGCGACGTCGGCCCGGTCTTCCGGGCGATGAGCTCCCGGACGACGGCGGCCAGCCGCTCCGAATCGAACGGCTTCTGGACGATCTCGTCGTAATCGGCGGGCGGGTTCCTGTCCGTGTCCACGGACTCAAACGTTCCCTTGAGGCCGATGAGGGGGACCGTCTCGAGGTCCTTCCGGCTTCTCAGCGTCCGGCCGACCTCGTAACCGTCCCGTCCGGGGAGTGTCAAGCTGACCAGGAGCGCGTCCGGCCGGACCTCCGCGACCGATTCGAGGAGCGACGCCCCGTCCTCGAACGGGTAGATCCGGAACTCCGGCTCGGCGAAGACGAGTTGGGCCGTCTTCTGGACCGAGGGGCTGGGGTCGGCTACGATGATCCTGTAAGGCACGTCAATCCTCAGAACTTCAACAAAATAGTCAACTTAATCTACCCTTTTCATTCGGGGCTGTCAATTCAGTTGGATGAGGATCCGGTGAGGATCGATGTCAAACGATGAACTTATAGCCGACGCCCCGCACTCCGATGATGTGACAGGGGCGGGCCGGGTCTTCTTCCAATTTCTGCCGCAGGTGTACGATGTGCGGCTCGACCGTACGCGGAGAGACGATCGCTTCATCCCAGACTTCATCCAGGATCTCGTCCCGGGTCACGACACGGCCCCGGCGCTCGATCAGGAGCTTGATCAAGCCGAATTCGAGGGGCGTGAGATGGACCGCCTTCCCATTCTTTGAGACATCGCGGCCCTTGAAATCGACGAGGACGTCGCCGAATCGGAATTCTCCCGCCACACCCTCTCTCCCGGCGGCGGACCTGCGCAAAAGGGCCTTGATCCTGGCCAGAAGCTCGCGAGCGCCAAAGGGCTTCGTAACGTAATCGTCGGCGCCAAGCTCAAACCCCGTGACCTTGTCCGTCTCTTGGGTCCTGGCGGCGGTTAGCAATAGGACAGGCGTGGTGATGCCGGCTTCGCGCAAACGTTTACAAATCTCAAAACCGTTCAGCCGCGGGAGAAGGACGTCCAGGACGATCAAATCAAAAGAGCCAACTAGGGCTTTTTCGAGGCCTTGCCTGCCGTCCCGGGCCAATGAAACTCTGTACCCTTCGTAGGCCAAGTCGTCCTTGAGGATCATCAGGATGGCTTCGTCATCCTCGACGACAAGGATCTTCTCGCCGGAACGTTTTGCGTCGATCATTTCGACTTTCCTAAAGATGGTGATTCACTCTCGGAGACCATGCCAACGGGGATGGTCACGGTGAAGGTCGAGCCGCGGCCGATCTCGCTCTCGACCGAGATCGTCCCGCCATGCGCCTCGACGATATGTTTGGCGATGGTCAGGCCGATACCGCTTCCTTTGATGTGGGGGTCGGCCGCCTGCTTCGACCTGAAAAACCGTTCGAAGACCCGGGGCCTGTCTTCCGGACTGATTCCCAGGCCGTTATCGACGACCTGCCAGCGGATCTCGTCGGCATCGGCGGATGCCCGAAGCATCATTTCTCTCGACTCTCCTGAGTACTTGACCGCGTTGTCCAGCAGGTTGAACAACGCCCGGCCGAGGGCCTCGGCGTCCATCGAAACGGCGGGGAGGGACGCGGCGATCTCGACCTTCAAGAGGAATCCCTTCGGGGCGATCATTTCCTGGCATCGCACCGCGATATCGGCCGTTAGCGGGCCCGTCTCGGTTCTCTCGAACCTGTATTCCTTCAAGCCGGCTTCGATCTTCGAGAAATCGAGGATGTTCTCGATGATCCGGCTGAGGCGCTCACTCTCATTGTGCAATGTCTTATAGTACTGGGACTTCCGGTCCTCTTCGCCGACCCGCCCCTCCTTGAGGAGCTCGGAGATATAGCGGATCGAGGTCAAGGGTGTTCGGAGTTCATGGGAAACGGTGGCCACGAAATCGGTTTTCAGCCGGACGAGCTCCATCTCCTTGGCCATGGCGCGGAGAGTAACTAGGCCGCCGATGAAGACGGCCGCGACGAGGATCATGGCGGCGGAGACATAGGCGGCCCTCTTCAGACCGAAGCGGGGGATGGCCCCGCTTGAGGGATCAAATTGGATTTTAAGGACCCAGGGAGAAAGAGGAGGGGCCAACGCGCGGACGATCGATGGCGTTCGATCGTCAACCAGCGTTTCCTGCTTGCTGCCTGTGGAACCGGCTTTAGGCACCCTGACGTCCAGGTCGACGCGAAAGCCTTCAGATAAACCCAGGGAGCGGGCGATCTCGGGGACCAGGCGCTCGGCGATCTGCCGGGAATCAAGGATGGCCCCAAAGGTCATGCCCTCAGAGAGGGGAAGGGACCCGACTAAATAGGGACGGGACTGCGCGGACAGCATCGAGAAATAAACGGCGTCTTTCCTGTAGGGGCCCGGATTGCCGACGATGAGCTCAGCCCGCTCCGCCCGGGCCAGCACCTCCCGACCGTTCAAAAGAAGAGCCTCGTGGCGGCCCTCAAGGGCCCCTCTTATCTCACCGGCCTCAACCCGGCTAATATAAGCTGGGAAACCATCTTCGGCAACACCAAGAAAATAGGTGAACTGGTTATTGTCGAGCGCGTACATCCCTCCAATCAGCCGTTCACGAAGGTCGAGGAGCGCCGTTGCCGCGTCATCGAACAACCCCATAGATTCTGAGACCCGGGCTGACGCGAGCGCTCCGACAATGCCTAGGGGAATCCCGTCTTCCGACCTCTCCGCTCCGAACTCGCGGATGAGCTCCCGATAGGCAGCCGCCGCCTCGCTCAAACGACCGGCCTTTGTCATGGACCGGGCCAGGGCGTTAAGGATCCGGCCCCGATCCAATCGCGCCACCGCCGAGGCCAGCGCCTTTCGATAAGCCAGGACCGCGCCTGGAAAATCCTTCCGGACGAACTCGATCCTCTCGGCCTCAGAAACATCCGCGCCCTTTGCTCGGGTCGGCTCGATCAACGGCGCGGGGCCGGGATCGCCAAGCCTGAACGGGGGCTTGAAAAGCGGAAAAGCTACGCTCCCATCGCCTTGTATGATGAACGGCTCGGAAACGAGCACCCGATCTTCGGCGGTCAGGCTTTTCGGCATCGGCCCGGCCGGCTGAACCTGGCGGGAATAACGGACGAGAAGGTCCGATAGGGAGGAGATGAGCTTGCCGGCGACGAGGTCGGCCGCCTGGGCGAGCCTCCGGTCCTGCTCTTTTTCCCAGACGATCCGTTCCCTGTCCGCTTCCCGCGAGGCGAAGATGGCGACGACGAGGCCCGCCACCACCACGACGATCGAGAACGCGACCAGCCTTCTCCGGTACCCGGAACGGACCGGGGACGAAACTGGACTCCCTTCACTTCCCTTCACGCCGGCATCATATCATTTTTTCGCGGGGAGGTAGTTCTCGATAGCCCAAAACGTCGTTTCGTTTTTTATGTCGGACGTAAAAGCGAGGAACTTCCCGTCCGGAGAGAAAGTTATCTCGCCCCAGACGACCTTATCGCCGAATTCCAGGCGCCTCTCGGCGATATTGCTCCCCTGGGGATAAAACCAGAGTTCCGATCTTTCGCCTTCCCCGCCGCTTCGCAGGAGAACGACCGCACCTCCCTTATTTTGGGGCGCCCAAAAAAACAGAGGAGACCAGCCGCCGGCCCATGCTGGATCATGGATCCGGGCGACTTGCGGCCCGCCGCCCTCCGGGATCATAGCATAGGATGTCCCCCGCTCAGCGTTCATCATATCGTCGATCATGATGCCGAACAGCTTCCCGTCCGGGGAAACCGACATCCAGCTCAGAATCTCTCCCCGATTGCCCTTGAAGATCTCTAGCTCCCTACCGACCCGCAGGTCCTTTCGGACGACCTTAAACTCCCGGTTGGCCATATCTCCCGTCGTGCGTGAATTCTCGTAGACGACATTTCCGTCGGCGGACCAGGCGACAACACGGGAAGATTCATAGAAGAGCCTGGACTCGCCGCTCGACACATCGACCTGCCAGAGCCCATTTTTCCCGTTCGATTCTCCTCTTATGATGATCGATGTCCCGTCCGAGGTCCATCCGTATGTGAACATATAGCGGGCGGGCTTGAAATCCAAGTGAATGTCCTTGGTTTTTCCCGTCGAAATCGAACGGATCTTCAGGATATGCATGCAATAGGGATCGAATTCCTGGGCGGTGGCAAAAATATAAGCAAGGGACTTTCCGTCCGGCGCCCAGAACGGCGTCCTCGTCCGTCCGGCGTAGATTGATTCGACTTTGACGGGCTCGGAGACACGCTTCCCTGAGTCGAAATCGACGGACGCTATGTAGACGTCCTGTCCAAGCAACGTCTCGGTATAGAAGAACGCTCCGTCCCTCCTGAAGCCGGAAACATCTATAAAGCCCTTGATGCCCCTCACAAACACGGGATCGCCCGCCGGCTTACCCCCACCGACGGGCAAGGACCAAATGGCCAGTTCGCCAGAGCGGGTGCTCGAAAAAATGATCCCCCGGTTGTCGGGCATCCAGCCCAAGAGCTCCTCGGTGGAGGGCCCAGAGACCAATGGGCTTTCGTCCCGGCCATCCACTCTGAGGATATGGATATCGGAATCGGCATAGTCTTGATAAGGAGACGCATTGTAGGCCAGGTACTGCCCGTCAGGAGAAACTTTTATACTATCGGCTCGTACATGACCAAGGTTTATTGTTTCGACATATTTCCCATCATCAATAGAGATCCGGCCGATCGCGTGGAACGCCCAATCATTGCTCCGGACAAGGACGTAAAGGACCTTCTCATCCGGCGAAAAGCCTCCGACGCCCATCACGACGTAATTTTCAAGCCGGCAGATCAGCTGCTCGTTTTTCCCGTCGGCGCCGACGGTCCGGAGCTCGGAAACCTGCTCGGCGAGAAACTGGAGGTCGAAAATAACCCTCTGGGATGATGGCGTCCAGCCGTGTACGGTTAAACAACATGCCTTGCCTCCGGAGCCGCTGGCGATCTTGCGTTCCTTGCCGCTCCCGATGTCATAAATGACAACACCGCTTACGTTGTCCCAATCTTCATGGGCGATATATTTTCCGTCGGGCGAGATCATACCTTCGGGTATGTCGAGCTTCCGGAAAACGAGATCGCGCTCACCGGCCACCTCCCCCGGAGTCCCCGCCAGAGCGCTCAATCTCTCGCGGGCGGCCTTGACGGCCTCGGGCTGGTCGCCGAAGTCAGCCAGGACCTTCCGGTACGCCTCTTCGGCCTTGGCCAGGCCAAGCTTCTCGTAACACATCCCGATCTGCAGCTGGGCCAGACTGGCGAACGCTCTCTCTTTGGGAAAGTCCGCCAGGATCTTCGTGAACAATTTGACGGCACCTTCGAGGTCTCCTTCTCCGTCTTTTTTCAGGAGACCTTCCTGGTAAAGGGCGCCGGCCGTCCTGGGTGTCTGCGCGGCTACGATCCCTGCGACCATCATCAGCAGAAGAAGAGCCCCCACCGTGACAACAGCTTTTTGGTTCGATCTCATGGCCACCTCCTTGGTTGTTCCGTTCTGATTATAAGAAAGTGGCGCGAAGTCTGGGTTGAGATTGGGTTAAGATTTCGGCCTTTCTGCGCTCGGTAGGCCGCCGACCCTCCCGTCCGTTTGATAAGATTTCTTCCTCTAGTAATCGATCGAAACCGACTTCTCGCCGAGCAGGGCCTCGACCTTCTTGATGAGGGCCTCCGAGGGCGTGACCTTCTGGACCTCGGCGCTCTGGGCCGTCAGGCGCAAGGAACGTGGCGTCTCGAGCTCGAAGTAGACGGGGCACTTCCCTTCGTGGGCATCGAGGATCACCTTGAGCTCGGAGAGCGTCGCCTCCTCGAGCCCGGGCAGGAAGATGCGGACGACGACGCGCTTGGCCTGCTTCTCGAAGGCCTCGGCGAGCGGCATGGCCTGGCTCAGACTGATGCGGCGGTTGTCCTCTTCGCCCATGTATTTGCCCTTGACCCAGATGAGCTGGCCTTCCCTCAGGTACGTTCCGTACTTGCCGTAGCACTCGGGGAAGGCGACGACCTCGATCTTGCCGGTCAGGTCCTCGAGGACGAATGTGGCCATGCGATCGTCCTTTTTCGTCTTGAGCTGCTTGAGCGAGCCGATGATGCCGGCCAGGCGGACGTCCTTGTCGAAGTCCCGCTCGGAGTCGAGTTCGCTGAGGAGGTGGCTGACGAGCTTGCGCACCCGGTCCTTGTGCTGGGCCAGGGGGTGGCCGGTGATGTAAAGGCCGAGGGCGTCCATCTCGTAGGACAGGACGTGGGACTCGTCCCACTCCCGCATCTCCCGGACTTCCGGGGGGATGGGCGGCGGCTCGGCCTCGCCCGAGCCGAAGAGGGACGTCTGGCGGGTGGCCTGGGCCTTCTGGACAGCGTGGCCGAAGTCGATCATCCGGTCGAGCATGTGGAAGCACTGCGACCGCTTCCAGCCCAGCGAGTCGAAGGCGCCCGCCTTGATAAGGCTTTCCATGGCCTTGCGGTTGAGGACCTTGGTGTCGTGTTCGAGGAAAAGGTCGAACGGCGACTTGAAGCCGCCGGCCTTCTTGCGGGCCGCGACGAGCTCCTCGACGGCCGCCTGGCCGATGCCCTTGACGGCGGCCAGCCCGAAGCGGATGTCGTTGCCCTCGACCGTGAACCGGAACTCGCTCGTGTTGATGTCCGGGGGCAGGACCTGGATGCCCATTTCGTGGCACTCACCGATATACTTGACGACCTGGGGCGTCGCCCCGCGCTCGGCTTCGGACGTCAGCAGGGCGGCCAGGAAATGGACGGGGTAGTGGGCCTTGAGGTAGGCCGTCTGGTAGGCCAGGAAGGCGTAGGCGGCGCTGTGGGACTTGTTGAAGCCGTACTCGGCGAACTCCTTGATCTGCTCGAAGATCTTGTCCGCCTTGGACTGGCTGATGCCCGTTTTCTTGGCCCCCTGGACGAACTTCTGCTTCTGGGCCTTCATCGTCTCCTTGTCTTTCTTGCCCATGGCCTTGCGCAGGATGTCGGCCCCGGCCAGGGTGAACCCGGCCAGGTCGGTGGCGATGCGCATGACCTGTTCCTGGTAGACGATGATGCCGCGTGTCTCCTTGAGGACGGGCTCGAGCTCGGGGAGCTCGTAGGCGACCCGCTCGGGGTGGTTGCGGCGATGGATGAACTCGTCGGTCATCCCGCTCTTGAGCGGGCCCGGCCGGTAGAGCGCGTTGAGGGCGATGAGGTCCCGGAATTCTTCGGGGCGGAAGCGGCGCAGGAGGTCCTTCATGCCCGGGCTCTCGAATTGGAAGACGCCGTCCGTGTTCCCGGCCTTGAAGACATCGAAGGTCAGGCTGTCGGCGAGGGGCAGCGCGTTGATGTCGATGACGAGGCTCGTCTCCTTGCGGATGAGCTCCAGGGTGTCGTCGATGACGGTCAGGTTCCGGAGGCCCAGGAGATCCATCTTGAGCAGGCCCAAGGCTTCGACGTCGCCCATGGGAAATTGGGTCGTGATCTCGCCCTTGACCGACTGATAGAGGGGCAGGAACTCGACCAGGGGTCGGGGAGTGATGACGATGCCCGCGGCGTGGATGGAGGGATGACGGACCTGGCCCTCGATCCGTTGGGCGATGGTCAGGAGCTGGGCGATCTTGGAGTTCCGGTCGCGAAGCGCCCTCAGCTCGGGAACGCTTTTCAGGGCGTCGGCGAGCGTCGCGTCCGGCACGAAAGGGATCATTTTGGCGATCCGGTCGACCTCGGGGAGCGGCACTTCGAGGACGCGGCCGACGTCGCGGATGGCGCCGCGGGCGGCCATGGTCCCGAAGGTGATGATCTGGCAGACGTTCTCCTGACCGTATTTTCGCGTCACATACTCGATCATCTCCTGGCGGCGGCGGGCGCAGAAGTCCATGTCGATGTCGGGCAGGCTGATCCTCTCGGGGTTGAGGAAGCGCTCGAAGAGGAGGTCGTACTCGATCGGGTCGATCTCGGTGATCTCGAGGGCATAAGCCAGGAGGCTGCCCGCCGCCGACCCCCGGCCCGGCCCGACGGGGATGCCTTTTTCGCGGGCGGCCTTGAGCAGGTCCCAGACGATGAGGAAGTAGCCCTCGAAGCCCATCTCCTTGATGAGCTTGATCTCCCGCTCCATTCTTTCCTCGTATTCCGTCATGGAGTGGGTGGCGGGGCCGTTCGGCCCCTCGGCCTGGCGCCGGGCCATGCGGGCCCGGAAGCCCGCCCAGGCGACCTCTTCGAAGTACTCGCCGAGGTCCTTGCCGCCGGGCGGGGCGAATTGCGGGAGATAATAAGCTTTCGTCGGGAAATCGAAACTGCACTGGGCGGCGATCCGGCCCGTGTTCCGGATGGCTTCGGGTGTCTCGCGGAAAAGCTCCGTCATCTCGGCCGCGGACTTGAAGTAGAACTGGTCCGTGCTGAACTTGAGCCGGTCCGGGTCGGAGATCTTCCGGTTCGTCTGGATGCAGACGAGGACGTCTTGGCTCTCGGCGTCCTCCTTGCGTGCGAAATGGATGTCGTTCGTCGCTACGAGGGGCAGGCCGAGCTTGCGGGCGAGGGCGACGAGCTGGGGGTTGACCGCCTTCTGCTCGGGGAGGCCGTGGTCCTGGAGCTCGACGTAGAAGTCGCCGGGCGCGAATATCGAAGCGTAGGCCCGGGCGGAATCCTCGGCCTTCTCGGGGAACCCCCGGGAAAGCCACGTGGCCAGTTCGCCCTTGAGGCAGCTCGAGAGCCCGATGAGCCCCTCGGAGTGGGCGGCCAGGAGCTCTTTGTCGATGCGCGGCCGGTAATAAAAGCCCTCGAGATAGCTCTGGGTGACGAGCTTGCAGAGGTTCTTGTAGCCGCGGTCGTCCTTGACGAGGAGGATGAGGTGGAAGTGGTGGATGGCGTCGGCGGGGCTCGAATGCTTGTCGAAACGGCTCTGCGGGGCGACGTAGGCCTCGCAGCCGAGGATGGGCTTGACGCCCTTGATCTTGGCCTGCTTGAAGAACTGGACGGCGCCGAAGACGTTGCCGTGGTCGGTGATGGCGACCGCGGGCATGTTGTTCTTGTAAGCCGCGTCGACGAGGTCGGCGACCTTCAGGCAGCCGTCGAGGATGCTGTACTCGGAATGGTTGTGAAGATGAACGAATGTCGGTTCCATGATGATCCGTCAGCCGGCGGCGGAGCTATTCCCACTCGATCGTCCCGGGCGGCTTGGTCGTCACGTCGTAGACGACACGGTTGACGCCCTGGACTTCGTTGACGATGCGCGTCGAGATGCGGGCCATGAGCTTCGGCGGTGCCGGGTACCAGTTGGCCGTCATGCCGTCCGTGCTCTGGACGAGCCGGACGACGACGACGCGGTGGTAGGTCCTCTGGTCACCCATGACGCCGACCGAGCGGACCGGGAGCAGGACGGCGAAAGCCTGCCACAGCTTCTTGTAGATCCCGGCCCGGGTGACTTCCTGGAGGACGATGTCGTCGGCGGCCCGCAGGATCTCCAGGCTGTTCCGATCGACCTCCCCGATCAGCCGGACGGCCAGCCCCGGGCCGGGGAAGGGGTGCTGATGGATGAAGTCCGCATCGACCCCGAGCTCGAGGGCCAGGGCCCGGACCTCGTCCTTGAAGAGCTCGCGGAGGGGCTCGACAAGTTTGAATCTCAGACCCTTCGGCAGGCCGCCCACATTGTGGTGGGACTTGATGACCGACGACGGCCCCTTGACCGGGTTGGACTCGATGACATCGGGGTAGATCGTGCCCTGGGCTAGGAAATCGGCGCCGCCGATCCGCGTCGCTTCACGTTCGAAGAGATGGATGAAGAGCCGGCCGATCGTCTTGCGCTTGCGCTCGGGCGGGACGATGCCCCGGAGCTTGTCGAGGAACAGGTCCGAGGCGTCGAGGCCGATGACCTTCAGGTCGAACTTGTGGCGGAAGGCCTCCATCAGGGCCTCGTACTGGCCCTTCCGCAGGAGGCCGTTGTCGATGAAGATGCAGGTCAGGTTGTTGCGGATGGCCTTGTGGATGATGAGCGAGGTGACGAGCGAGTCGACGCCGCCCGACAGGCCGCAGATGACCTTGCCCGTCCCGACCGTCCGCTGGATCTCCTTGACCTTGCGCTCGATGAACGAGGAGATCGTCCAGTCGGGGCGCAAGCCGGCTAGCCGGAAGAGGAAATTCCCCAGGACCTTCTGGCCTTCCTTGGTGTGGATGACCTCGGGGTGGAACTGGACGCCGAAGAATTTCCGGGCCGGGTCCTCGATGACGGCGGCAGTCGTGTTGGCCGTGCTGCCGGTGAGGCGGAAGCCGGGCGGCACGCGCTCGAGCCGATCGCCGTGGCTCATCCAGACCTGCGCCTTGTCCTTGACCTCGGCCAGGAGCCCCGATCGGTCTAGGACGCGGAGGGAGGCAAATCCGTACTCGCGCTCCTTGGAGGGGATGACCTCGCCGCCGAGCGAGTAGGCCATGAGCTGGACGCCGTAGCAGATGCCCAGGACCGGAACGCCGAGTTCGAAGACGCCCTTGGCCGGGTGCGGCGCGCCCTGGCCGTAGACGCTCTGGGGACCCCCGGAGAGGATGAGGGCGGCCGGCTTCTCTTTACGGATCGCGGCCAGGGGAGTGGAGAAGGGCAGGATCTCCGAGTAGACGCCGAGCTCGCGGACCTTCCGGGCGATGAGCTGGGTGTACTGCGACCCGAAATCGAGGATGAGGACTTTCTGCATGGAGAGAGTTTATCAGACGGAGGGCGCGGATTCAAATGCGTGCCGCTTGACGACGACGAGCGTCCGGTCGTCGAACGGCTCCGCACAGGCGGTGAACTCCGCAAGGCGGCCGAAGACGGCGTCCAGGATCGCCGGCGCGTCTTTCTCGAGCTCTTCACGGACAGCGCCGGCCAGGCCTTCGACGCCGAATTCCTTTTCTCCGGTGTTCCGGCTTTCCGTGATCCCGTCCGTGTACAATACGAGGACCTCGCCGGGATCGAGGGCGGCCGTCCCGACCTCGTAAGACCGGCCGGCGAACATCCCCAGGCAAAGCCCCGTCGCCGAGAGTTCACGGACGGTGCCGTCCCGGCCGAAGACGAGCGGCGAATTGTGGCCCGCGTTGACGAAGCGGAGGGCGCCCGTTTTGTTGTCGAGGTCGCCGAAGAAAAAGGTGATGAAGCTGTGGATGTCGGAGCTTCGATGGATGAAGTCGTTCAGCTTCGCCGCGATCGCCGCGAGGTCGCTCCCGTGTACGAGCTCGGCATGGAGCCAGGCCCGAAGAGAGGCCATGAGGAGCGCCGCCCCGACGCCCTTGCCCGAAACATCGGCCACGACCAGGCCGGTCCTCTTGCAATCGAGGGAGACGAGATCGTAGTAATCGCCGCCGACCTGCAGGCAAGGGACGGCCCGGCCAGCCATCCCGTAGCCCGCGCAGGACGGGAGCGACTGGGGCAGGAGGTCCCGTTGGATGGACGCGGCGATCTTGAGCTCCTGGTGGAGCTTTTCGGCCGTGATGAGCGCCGCGACCTGCTGCGCTTGCTCGATCTTCACGGCGGCCGTGCTGGCCAGGAGCGTGAGGAGCCGGAGGTCGGCGTCCTTAAACGGCTCGTGCCGGGCGTGCCGGTCGGCGTAGAGGACCCCGATGACCTCCTGATCGTCCCCGATCGGGACGCAGAGCGCCGACTTAATGCCATATTGGATTATGCTTCCTCCGGCGGCGAGCCTCGGATCGGCGGCGGCGTCGGAAAAAATAACGGAGAGGTGCCGCTCGTAGGCCATGGAGACGATCGTCCGGCTGACCTGGATCTCCCCGCCTCCGCTCCACTGTCCCTGGATCCTGGCCGCGCGCGTCTCGAGCGCCGGGGAAGCGCCGCCGCGAAGCATGAGCACGCATTGGTCCATTGGCAGGTTTTCCGCGATGAGGTCCATGATGTCCTCGAGAAGTTCCTGGAGCGGCTTGTGGGCGACCAGGGCTTCGCTGACCCGGACCATGACTTGGAGGGCCTGGTTCTCCTCCTTGAGGTCGGCCGGCGCGGCGAGCCGGGACGTCCTCGCGTCCGTGGCGGACGACTGCTCCAGGATCTCCAGGAACGGGACGACGGCGCTGGCGTCGGTCGCTTCCCCGGGGGAGTCGATCACCTTGACCCGGGGCATCCTCGGCCGGTCGAAGGTCACCGTCGTTGAGCCGAGGGCGATCTCGTCCCCGGCGGAGAGGACTGCCGGGCACTCGATCCGGCGGCCGTTGACGAAGGTGCCGTTCTTGCTGCCGTCGTCGCGTATGACGAAACTCTCGCCGTCGCGCTCGATAGTGGCATGGCGCGAGGAGCAGTTCGGATCGGCGACGGTGACGTCGTTGCCCTGGGCGCGCCCGATGGAAGCGGCTTCCCCGTCGAGTTCGAGCTTCCACGGATCGCCCTCTTTGGGATAGATGTAAAGCATGGCCATGGTTGTCCCCTCGGCCATTATACTACGTGGAGCAGTAAATACTTTGCATAATCCTTGCTGCTCCACGAGTACTAGCCGGGCTATATAGAAATCTGAAGACATCTATTTTCTGCCCGGCTTAGTAACTCAAACAGGCCCGGTCCGGGAGCCCCGGAGCCACGGGCTTGGCTTTTGGGCTCCGCCTATTGAAGAGGACCAAATTGCCGCCGGCCGCCCTTATCTGATAAACTGGGGGGGATTTTCCAAGGAGAATGCAACCATGGAATGGGAAGACCTGGCCAGGGACTTAAGCCAAACGACCGAGTCGAAGATCGTCCTTCTCGTCGTCGACGGCGTCGGCGGCCTGCCCGTCGACGGAAAAACGGAGCTCGAGACGGCGCAGAAGCCCAACCTCGACGGGCTGGCGAAAGGCGGCGTCTGCGGCGTCTCCGATCCCGTCCTGATGGGCATCACGCCCGGCAGCGGCCCGGCCCATCTCGCCCTCTTCGGCTACGACCCGCTCCGCTACCAGCTCGGCCGCGGCATCCTCGAAGCCCTGGGCTCGGGCGTCGAGGTCGGCCGGGACGACCTCGTGGCCCGCGGCAATTTCGCCACGGTCAGGGGCGGCCTCGTCGTCGACCGCCGGGCCGGCCGCATCCCGACCGAGGAAAACGTCCGCATCTGCGGGCACCTGAATGCCCGTCTTCCCAAGCGCGACGGCGTCGAGGTCCGGGTTTTTCCGGGGAAAGAGCACCGCTTCGTCGCCCGGTTCACGGCCGAGGGCTTGGCCGACGCTTTGTCCGACGCCGACCCGCAGAAGGAAGGCAAGTCCCCGGTCCCGACGGCACCGCTCGTCCCCGAAGCGGCCAAGGCGTCGGCGATCGTCAACCGCTTCCTCGACGATGTCGCGTCGGTTCTCGCGGGCGAGGCCAAGGCCAACACGGCCCTCCTCCGCGGCTTCTCTAAATTCCCCTCCATCCCGACCATGCAGGAGCTGTTCAAGGTCCGGCCGGCGGCCATCGCCAACTACCCGATGTACAGAGGCCTGGCCCAGCTCCTCGGCATGCAGGTCATGGACGTCGGGAGCGAAACGGCGGATCTCTTCGACGCTCTGGAGAAGAATTGGGCGGACCACGATTTTTTCTACATCCATTATAAAAAGACCGACTCGGCCGGCGAGGACGGAAAATTCGCGGCCAAGGTCGCCGCGATCGAGGCCCTCGATCCCTTCATCCCGCGCCTTCTCGCCCTCAAGCCGGACGTCCTCGTCGTCACCTCCGACCACTCGACACCAGCCCTGCTCAAGGGCCACTCCTGGCATCCGAACCCCTTCGTCCTGGCCTCGCCGACTGCCGGGGTCGACGATGTCCAGTCGTTTACGGAGCGGGCTTGCGCCAAGGGCATTCTCGGACGCTTCCGCTCCATCTCGGCCATGCCCCTGATGCTGGCCCACGCCCTCAAATTAAAAAAGTACGGCGCGTAGTACGGGCCTCGGGGATCGTCTCCGTCCGCTGCGGTGATTCTTAACGCCTTCCCGGTCCGGATTCGATGGGAGGAGTCCGCGTATCCGTCCCGGCAAGGCTAAATCACCGCTTTATGCTCCCTTCGACGATCCCCCTCGGCACCCTTAAGGCGCCTCACAAGGAAGGGCAGATCGAGCGTTTAGGACGATGGCGCAGGGGCGATGCCCGGAGGAGGGCGTAGGAGGGCCGAAGCGGGCATGGGTGTCCTAGAAGAATGGGGACACGTACCGGAGGTACATGTCCCCATTCTTCTAGGGCAGAGCGAGGCCCGGATCCGAGCGGGTTTGGCTCGCCGGGACAAACCCGCGACCCGACGGAGTGGCACGCCCCGAGCCTAGAAGTCCTTAATAAGCGAGAGCTGACCTTCAGGGCCCAAATGGGAGCCCCAAGGCGCGCTTGAGAGTGGATCCGGCCCTGCCGGTGGACAACGGGCGAAGGGTCCTATAAAATCAATATGAATTGAAGCCCATGAGGATACGGTCGCTCTTCCCGGTCCTGGCATGTTTCTCTGTCCTCCTCGCCGCCGCGCCCCAGGACGACCCGCGGGTCGAGATCGTCAACCTCCGCCGCTACACCCACCCGAACTTCACCCGCATCGTCCTCGACATCGGCAAGCTCCGCGAATATATTCCCGGCGAGCTCCAGGACCCGGGCCGGATCTACGTCGACGTCCTCCAGGCCAAGCTCAACCCCATCCTCCAGGGCCAATCCTACCCGGTCAAGGCGGAGTATATCAGCCAGATCCGGATCTCGCAGAAAACGCGCTCGACGGTCCGGGTCGTCGTCGACGTCGAGTTTTCCAGGATCCGATCCTACAGAGTCTATCATCTCTTCGACCCGTTCCGGCTGGTCATCGACATCTACCCGCGCGAGACGAAAGCCCCGACCGCGGCGGGGACGCCCGACAAGGCTCTTCCCCCCGCCGACAAGACCCAGCCGCCCGTAAAACGCGAGGTGACCCCTCGAGACCCGAACCTCGCAGGGACCTCCTTGGCCCGCCAGCTCGGGCTCGGCGTCCGGACCATCGTCATCGACCCCGGCCACGGCGGCCCGCGGCCCGGCACGATCGGCAAGAGCGGTTTTCAGGAGAAGACCGTCAACCTCGACGTCGCCCTGGCCCTCCAGAAATTACTCAAGGAAAAAGCGGGCCTCGACGCCATCCTGACCCGGGAGTCGGACGTCGATGTGCCCCTTGAGAACCGGACGGTCATCGCCAACCAGAAGCGGGCCGACCTGTTCGTGTCCATCCACTCCAACGCCCACCGGGACAAGAAACGCGGCGGTGTCGAGACGTTCTTCCTGAACATCAGCCCCGACCCCTCGGTCATCGAGCTGGCCGCGGCCGAGAACGCCACCTCGACCAAGAACATCGGCGAGATGAAGACGGTCCTCCTGAAGATCGTCCAGAACAGCAAGATCCAGGAGTCGCGGGACCTGGCCGAGTTCATCCAGAAAAATCTGGTAAAATCCCTGTCCGGCGACCTGCCCGCGATCAAGGACCTGGGCGTCAAGGGCGGCCCCTTCTGGGTCCTCATCGGGGGCGAGATGCCCTCGGTGCTGGTCGAGATCTCCCACCTCAGCAACGCCAAGGAAGAGGCCAAGCTCAAGACCAAGAAATACCGCGAGCTGGCCGCCCAGGGCATCTACGACGGGATCATGGAATACATACGCTCACTCGGGAAAGGATAGAGACGATGAAGAGACGCGATTTCATCAGAGACATGGCCGCAGGCGGCTTGGCTCTCCGCTTCGGGCCGGTGGTATTCGCCGGACAGGCTTCCGCCCCAGCCCCGGCCCTTCAACTCGCCGCGGTCGAGGGCGAATCTCCTTACGCCATCACCAAGGAAGCCGTGGCCATGCTCGGCGGCATGAAGCGCTTCGTCGGCAAGGGCGACAAGGTCGTCATCAAGCCGAACATCGGCTGGGACCGGACGCCGGAAATGGCCGCCTGCACCAATCCCGAGGTGGTCAAGGCCCTCGTCGAGCTCGTCCTCGAGGCCGGGGCGAAAAAGGCCATCGTCATCGACAATACGACCAACCAGGCCAAGAGGTGCTACGTCCGTTCCGGCATCCAAGAGGCCGTGAAACAGGCCGGCGGCGACATGCTCTTCGTTGACGACTACCGGATCAAAAAGATGGCCCTCAAAGGCGCCTGGATCAAGGAATGGGAGATCGTCCTCGACGTCGTCGAGGCCGACAAGATCATCAACGTTCCCATCGCCAAACACCATTCGCTCTGCCGCCTGACCATGGGCATGAAGAATTGGCTCGGCGCGACCGGCGGCGCCCGCAACCAGTTCCACCAGGGCCTGGACAAGGCCGTGGTCGACCTGGCCGCTTTCTTCAAACCCCAACTGACCGTCCTCGACGGCTACCGCATCCTCGTCCGCAATGGGCCGCAGGGCGGGCGGGTATCGGACACCGAGCTCGTCAAGACCGTCGTCGCCGGGACCGACCCCGTCGCCGTGGACGCCATGGGAGCCTCGTTCTTCGGGGTCGCGCCGCGCGAGCTTCCCTACCTCGGTTTCGCCCGGGACCGGGGCCTCGGAGAATTCGAACTGGAGAAGGTCCGCCTTGAAAAGAGAAAAATCTAGGAAGCACCGCGTCCTCGAGCTCCTCCGGATGGCCAGCCAGACGGCGTTCTTCGGGCTCTTCCTCTATCTTCTGCTCGGCGCCCATTACACGGGCGAGGACGACATCGGCTCCACGGTCCAGCGCTTCTTCCATTTCGACCCGCTTCTCGCCCTGGTCACCATCGTTTCGGCGCGTCTTGTCTACGCTTATTTCGCTTTCGCGCTGATCACGGTCGTCGCCACCATCCTATTCGGCCGGGTCTTCTGCGGCTGGTTCTGCCCCCTCGGCGCCGTCCACCAGTTCTCCTCGTTCGCCTTCAAGAAAACGAAGTTCCTCAAGCCGCCCCGGGAGGAGAAAGCGAGCCTGGCCTGGAAGTACTACATCCTGATCATCGTCCTGGCCGGAGCCCTGTTCGGTTTGGATCTGGCCGGATACCTCGACCCGTTTTCCTTCCTGACCCGGTCCTTCGCCACGGCCGTGCTCCCCTCGCTAGCCTACGCCCTTTCCAGCCTCAACGGCGTCCTCTACGGCCTCGGGACGACCGGCCTGGCCCGTTCGATCTCCCAGGCCCTCGAAAACTGGACCATCAACGTGACGTTCATCCAGGGGTTCTCCATCGGCCTTCTCTTCCTCGGCGCGGTCGCGCTCAACGCCCGGAAGGAAAGGTTCTGGTGCCGCTATCTCTGCCCGACGGGCGCCCTCCTCGGCCTCCTCAGCCGCGGAAACCTGTTCAAGCTCAAGATCGACGAAGAGAGATGCATCAAGTGCGGCCTCTGCACCCAGCACTGTGAAACGCAGGCCCAGCCCTATCCGAACGAGAAGTGGAAAAGTGGCGAGTGCGTCTACTGCCAGAACTGCGCCTCGATCTGCCCGACCGGCGCCATCCGTTTCCCGGTTTCCGCCCGGTCCGAAAAAATGACCAACGTGTCGAACGTCGACCTGTCGCGGCGGAAGCTCATCCTGACCACCTTGCTGGGTGTCGTCGCGGTGCCCTTCTTCCGGCTGACGCCCGCCCACAAGCGGGCCTCCCTCAAGCTCATCCGGCCGCCCGGCTCCCTCCCCGAGGACAAGTTCCTGGCCAAGTGCGTCAAGTGCGGCCAGTGCATGCGGGCCTGCCCGACGGGCGCCCTCCAGCCGGTCCTGACCGAGGCCGGCCCCGAGGGGATCTATACGCCCAGGCTGGTCATGAAGGTCGGCTACTGCGAATATTACTGCTCGCTCTGCACGCAGGTCTGCCCGACGGGGGCCATCAAGAAGCTGGCCATCGAAGAGAAGAACAAGGTCAAGA
>Ga0315291_10001299_pt1 | contig 33450 bp, 27 predicted proteins | sample YL17G12_20_MG_FD_203070 | JGI IMG/M metagenome (GOLD analysis project Ga0315291, IMG submission 203070) | Sediment microbial communities from Yellowstone Lake, YNP, Wyoming, USA - YL17G12_20 | ecosystem: Environmental > Aquatic > Freshwater > Lake > Sediment | place: USA: Wyoming | collected...
CCAGTTGGATTTCCCGGTGCTGTATTCCAGCGCCAGGGATGGTATAGCCATCACCGAGCCCGGCGCCGAAGGCACAGACCTGATTCCTCTGTTCGAGTGCATTCTTCAGAATGTGCCTCCACCAGCCGTTGAGGAAGGGCCACTTCAGATGATGGTATCCAACCTGGACTACGACAACTACAAGGGCAAGATCGCCATCGGCAGAATTCATAGGGGCAGGATGGCTCCGCATGACGCTGTGGCCATTGTCGATGGCGAAGGCAATGTCTCCCATCATGAGATCGACCAGTTGTTCACCTACCTGGGGCTGGAACGGCTAGAGGTGCAGGAAGTCTTGGCCGGCGACATTGTGGCCGTGACTGGGTTCGAGGAGGTGAGCATCGGTGACACCATAACCAGCCGGGAGCAGCCGGAAGCCCTGCCGGGAATCAAAGTAGGTGAACCCACCGTGAAGATGACTTTCGGGGTCAACACCTCACCCTTTGCCGGAAGGGAGGGCCAGTTCTGCACCTCACGCCATCTGCGGACAAGGCTCTACAGGGAACTGGAGACAAATATCAGTCTCAGGGTCCAGGAGACTGACAGCCCTGATGTCTTCCTGGTGTCAGGCCGGGGAGAGTTGCACTTGGCCATTCTGGTGGAGACCATGCGCCGCGAAGGCTACGAATTCCAAGTGTCGAAGCCGGAGGCCATTACCAAGGTAGTGGACGACGTCCTTCTTGAACCGGTGGAATCGCTGGAAATCGAGACGATCAGCGAATATGTCGGGGTCCTGACCGAGATGCTGAGCAAGAGGCAAGCCCGGCTGACTGACATGCGGAATGACGGGCAAGGCAACGTACATCTGGCGTTTCGGATATCCACCAGGGGACTCATCGGTTTCCGCGGCGCCTTTCTCACCGCGACCAGAGGCGAGGGAGTCATGAACACGCTTCTGCTGGGCTATGAGCCGTGGGTGGGAGAGATCGTTTCCAGCCGCAGCGGGGCGCTGGTGGCTGCCGCCGAAGGTGTAGCCGTTACCTATGGCTTGAATAACGCGCAGGGACGCGGGATCACTTTCATTGACCCAGGGACAATGGTCTACGAAGGCATGATGGTAGGGCTGAACTCTCGGGGGCAGGATCTGGAGGTGAATGTGTGCAAAGAGAAGAAGCAGACCAACATTCGCTCCTCCACTTCCGACATTGCCGTCAAGCTGGCTCCTCCCATGAAGATGAGCCTGGAGCAAGCCCTGGACTTCATAAGTGACGACGAGTTGGTGGAAGTAACGCCCAAGAGTATCAGATTGCGGAAGAAGCTGCTCACCCAACATCAGCGCTTGAGAGCCAGCCACGCTGCACGGCGAGATGCCCAGACGGACTCAGAATAGAATTCGCCCCGCAAGGTCTAACCGAGACCTAGGACTGATCTGGGGCTGACGGGTTCTGACGATGTCTGGCAACCTGTGTGGATGATTGCGGCAAGTACAGTTGATCGGTGTAATCCTTGAGCATTCGCCGCGCACAGTAGACCGGCACCACAGAGCGAATCGCCTCTTTCACAACGCGAATCCACCCGTGAGGAACCCCGTTGCGGTCCCTTTCATAGAAGAGTGGCACGATCTCCTGCTCCAGAAGGCGGTAGAGCGATTCGGCGTCCACCCTGTCTTCGTCCTCCGGTCCCTTCGGCTCGACGCCATCGCCGATATTCCAGCCGTTGCTGCCGTTATAGCCCTCGTGCCACCAGCCGTCCATTACGCTGAGATGAGGCACCCCATTCAGTGAGGCCTTCATACCGCTGGTGCCGCAGGCTTCTTGAAGGCGGCGCGGATTGTTCAGCCACACGTCTACACCCGCCACCAGATAGTGTGCGGTGTGCATGTCATGATCGCCTACAAAGGCAATCTTGCCCTGGAAGTCACGATCGGCAGCCACGGTGCAAACGCCGTGCAGGGACCACTTCGACGGCGAATCGGCTGGATGCGACTTACCGGCAAACACGATCTGAACCGGACGCCAGGGATCACCGACGATACGCTTCAGACGCTCCACGTCCTGGAAAATCAGCGCCGGACGCTTGTATCCCGCGAAGCGCCGGACAAACCCGATGGTCAGTATCTCAGGATGGAGCAAGGCACCCATCGCCACTATCTGCTGAGCTTCCACGGTGCGACTGGACCAGCCGCTCTGCGCCAGTTCCAGAATGAAATTAACCAGCTTGATCTTGAGCCTGTTGCGGACCCTCCAGAGTTCCTCATCCGGGATGTCTGCGACGCGGGCCCAGAGCTCTGGGTCATCGTGTCTGTCAATCCAGTCGGCAGCCAAGTACCGCTGGAACAGCTTGTTCATCTCCGGGGCGACCCATGTTGGCACATGGATTCCGTTGGTGATATGGACGATGGGCACGTCAGCTTCTTTCTCTGCCAGTGGCCAGTATCCTTGCCACATCCTCCGCGCCACCACGCCGTGAAGCCGGCTCACGGCATTACAGTGCTCGCTGGTGGCCAAAGCCAGAGCTGTCATGTTGAAGCCGCTATCGTCGTGGTCTGCCTGACCCAACTTGAGAACGGAATCGCGTTTGATGCCCAGTTGGATGTAGTAGTCGGACAGGTATTTGTCCAACAGACCAATAGAGAAGACGTCGTGGCCGGCCGGCACAGGCGTGTGAGTAGTGAAGACGGTGCTCGCACGTATATTCCGCAAGGCTTCGTCAAATGGAGTGCCCCTGTCAACCTCTTCCTTCATACGCTCCAGCATCATGAAGGCGGTGTGGCCTTCATTAGCGTGCCACAGCGACGGCCGAATGCCGAGCGCTCTGAGGACCCTCACCCCGCCAATGCCCAGGACGATCTCCTGCTGGATCCGCACTTCCCGATCGGCAATGTAGAGTCGGGCGGACAAGTCACGGTCGTGTGGGGAGTTTTCTTCGACATTGGTGTCTATCAGATAGAGGTTCGTGGCTCCAACTCGCACCTGCCACGCCGCGAGCAGTAGCAGCCTGTTGCCCAACTGAACGCTGGCCAATATCCTCTCTCCATCCGAGGAGAATACGGGGAGAACCGGCGCCTTATCGAAATCCAATTGCGAATAGATCTCTTCCTGCCACCCGTCGATGGAGATGCGCTGCCGGAAGTAACCCTGCGGATACATCAGGCCCACGCCCACCATCGGCAGGCCCAAATCACTGGCCTCTTTGCAGATGTCACCAGCGAGGATTCCCAGCCCGCCGGCATACAAGGGAAGCGAGCTGTGTATAGCGAACTCGGCAGAGAAGTAGGCAATAGGCCCCGTGAGTCTGTTTTGGTGCTTCGACGCGAACCACGTGTCGCTGGCCGCCATGTCAGCATCAAAGCTCGCCATCACCGAATCGTATAGGGCCAGGAAAGCCGGGTCGGTGCTGGCTGTCTTCAGCTTCTCGGCACCTATTTCGCGCAGTATCTTGACTGGGTTATGCCCGCCGGCCTTCCACAGGCCGTAGTCCAGCATTCGAAAGAGATCTCGTCCCTCGGGATGCCAGCTCCACCATAGGTTATAGGTGAGTTCCACCAGTCTCTCGATGCGCCTAGGAAGTTTTATGCTCGAGGCGTGAACGGCCATGCAGTTTACTCCTTTGAAGCGGTCCGATTCCTGGCAGGCTGGAGACTTGGCCTCTGAAGACCCTGCCGTCCCTCAAGTGAGGGGGAGTCCAGTCTTGGCCTTTGGACAGAGGAGCCTCGTGATGTCTGGCAGAGTTCCCACTCCGAGGGCGAGTTGGACTGGCGTGCGTTGAACGAACGCGAGTTTCGGGAAAGGGGTGAAGGCGTTTCGCGGAACGTGCGATCCTCAATTGGGCCAAACGAAAATGGGGCTGTCCGCTCTTCGGACGCCCACATGGTTCGCCCTAGCCTCCTCCACTCAACCCATCTCCTCAGTCGGTTGACGGAGTTTTCTTTCACTGCGAGACAGTATAGCATGGGTACTCCTGGCAAATGCAAACACAAATTGATGGGGTAGATTTGCATTGCTCATCAGCGCCCAGCCTACATCAGACACATCACATCTGTGTACCTTAGAGTCCCGATGACTTCTCAGCTTTTTCTCAACTGAATCCGCGAAGTGCAGGGATGACTCGAAGACCGCGTCGGGAGTCAGACGAGGTCTTGCCTCTTGGGACTGGCACAAGAGTGCCATGCGCAGTTGACCAGCCCAGATCCCGATTCGCAGTCAGTTGGCCACTGCACCCTTTGGGCCATGAAGAAATGCTTCAGGAAGTTGACCTGCCAGAAGCAGAATTGGCGGCTGACTAGCCGCCAATGTCATTCAAGAAACCCTGGCTGCAGGCAGTCTACTTCTCCCAGTGGTCAGATGCCCAGGTAATGGCCGGCCACTCTTGCTCTGTTACTCCTGCAATTTCACCAGTCGGAGTCACTTCGTACGTGGCCTTGAGACGTTTGCTCCGAAGGGAAGCTGAGGCATCGCAGACAACCCCTTCAGCGCTGGTAGCCGTTATCACATCCTCACTGCCATCCCAGTTCACAGGCGCGCCAATATCCAGTTGACTGCCTGCTTCAGCTATGCAACACTCGATGGCTGTTCGAGCCTGATGGAGTTCAGTGTTGGCCGCCTCGACAGTGCCTTTGCCCAGGAAGCGTGCAATTGCCAATACAGCCACGGATGACAGTCCACCCAGGATAAGTAGCACCACCAGTAGCTCTACAAGGGTGAAACCACGCTCGCCATGAGCCTTGCGGCTCGCACTCCTCATACTATCCTCCACGACCTGTTTGCAGTTATAGCCTATTGGAGCGGTTTCACACCTGCCTCTCCGGTGACGCCAGAAACCCTACAGAAATGTCTCAACAAGCAGATGCTCCGTCATGATGAATAAGGCCCACCGACCCGGATGACGCAAACATCATTCGGGCCGGTGGGCTGTCTTGTGAGCCACCACAGAAAGAGTCAGGGAGGATCGCAGGGTCTAGGCGGGTTTCAATTCTGAGGTGCAGTGCGGGCAGCGCGTCGCCTTGATTGGGATCGCGGACAGGCAGAAGGGGCACTCTCTGGTCGTCGGGGCCGCTGCTTCCTTCGGCTTCTCCGTAGCTCTCCGCATTCTGTTTATCGCTCGGATCAAGAGGAATATTGCGAAGGCCACGATGAGGAAGGTGATGACGTAGTTTATGAAATTGCCATAGTTGATGGTGACAGCTCCTGCTTGCTGGGCAGCAGCCAGACTGTCGTAGGGACCGGCGGGTGTGCCCTGTTTGATTACGGCGTGCAGGCTGGCGAAATCCACGTTGCCCAGGAGGAGGCCTATTGGCGGCATGATGATATCCTTCACCAGAGATGAGATGATTGCGCCAAAGGCCGCACCAATGATGATACCGACTGCCATGTCCAGTACGTTGCCGCGCATGATGAACTCCTTGAACTCTCTTAGCATGTCCTATTCCCTCCTTTCTGCCAATCCACGTTAGCCGATCAGTACTGAAGATGCCGCCTCATCTAACGGCTACTGACCGTAGTATAGCATCCGGCCGCGACAGCGGTTCTCTCTTTCGGCAGATGTGAAGCGTCTCCTTCCTGTTAACAACACCGATGCCCGTTCTCGCTCCCTTGAAGCCGACTGGGGTGATAGAATGAGGCCATGTCCCGGCTGTACAAGACGGAAGGCGTAGTCCTCAGGCACTCCTATACAGGGGAAGCGGATGCGCTTCTTACTTTCTGCACCCCGGAGCGAGGGAAGCTGCGAGCCATAGCTAGAGGGGTGAGGCGACCCAAGAGCAGACTGGCCGGTCACCTGGAGCCGCTTACCCATTGCACCATGATGCTCGCAGAGGGGCGGAACTTTGACATCGTATCCGGCTGCGAAACCCTGGATCCTTTCCAGGGCATCAGGTCTGATCTCTGGCTACTCTCCTGCGGTCTATATGTGGCCGACTTGACGGACCGGCTCAGCGCCGAAGGTGCTGAGAACCGCTTTCTCTATCGCCTTCTTCTGAACGCGCTTCACTCACTATCCGACGGAGTTGATCCTGCCCTTGTCCTGCGCTACTTTGAGCTCCGCTCACTGGCCTGCTGCGGCTACCTGCCCGAGCTCTGGAAGTGCGTTCGATGTCACCGCAAGCTGGAGGCCACCACCAATTACTTCAGCCCGGCAGCAGCCGGGTTGCTCTGCCCCGATTGCAGAGGGAAAGAGGGACTGGACAGGCCCACGTCTGTGGACACCGTGAAGGTATTGCGTTTCTTTGCCCAGAACGAATGCTCGGCATTGACCAGGCTGAGGCTCAAGCCTCGCCAGGCCAGTGAGATCGAGGACCTGATGCAGGGTTTCGTCACCTACATTCTGGATCGCGAAGTGGCCTCTGCCAAATGGTTGCGGCAACTGCGGGCCGATGAAGGACAGATGAGAATCGTGCCAGTGAATCTCGTTGGTGGCCAGCCGCCTGTGGAATCGGGGGCAGACTAAGCGCGCCGGGTGGCGCCCACGTCTTTGGCCAGCCTGGAAAGGATCTCATTCTCGGCGGTCTCCAGATCTTCCTCAGTCAGAGTGTGGGAGTCTGACTGGTAGGCTACCCTGAAGGCGACTGACTTCTTGCCGGCAGGCACCTGCTTGCCCGAATACAGGTCGAAGAGAGACACTTGGCTCACGAGCGAAACCCCCCGAACGATGTCCAGCATCTTCCGGGCGGGTACCTGTACATCGACGAGGACCGCGATGTCCCTTACCGATCTGGGGAAGCGGGAGAGGGGGCGATAGCCACGCTTCTCTTTCACAGAGGACAGAAGCCATTCAATATCGAGTTCGAAGAGAGCCACCGGTTGAGGCAGAAGGTCGAAGCCCTCGGCGACCTTGGGGTGCAGTTCTCCGACAATGCCCACCACGGTCTGGCCGATTACGATTCTGGCCACCCTCCCCGGGCGGAGTTTCTCTTCACGGATTGTCTCGTACTCGGCCTCAATGCCCAGCCTGGAGAGCACAGACTCCACTGTCCCCTTCGCATCGAAGAAGTCGGATTGGCCCTTCTCTCCGAGCCATGACAATGCCCCGCGAGGCCCGCTGATTACGCCGCCAAGAACCTCTCGCTCATCGGGTAGATCGCTTCCCTTGCCCAAGAATACTCTGCCGATCTCGAATAGTCTGATGCCGCCTTCCTCGTACTTCTGGTTGGCTGCCAGAACAGACAGGAGGCCGGGCCGAAGGCTGGTGCGTAGATACTCAAGCTCTGCGCTCAAAGGGTTGGCTATGCGGACGGCATTCACTTCACCGGCCGCCCTGGTCAGCTTGTCGAGGCTGGTGAGGGAATAGGTGATTACTTCCTGGAACCCGGCGGCCACCATGAGATCGCGCAGTTGCTCCCTGAAGGCCAGAGCGGTGTCTACCTGCTGCTGGGGCAACTCGCTGCTGAGCATCGTGGTGGGAATGGCAGCGTAGCCCATGATGCGGGCCACTTCTTCAGCCAGATCAGCAGATTCGTTGACATCCATGCGCCAGTGGGGAACCGTGACCGCTGTCTCCGCAGATCCCATTGGCGCACATTGAAAACCGAGGGATGTGAGCGTATTGACGATCTGCTCCTGGCTCAGCTCCAGGCCCAGCAGTTGCCTGACCGAAGAGGTGCGCAAGGGTATGGTCTTGGCCGCCCTCTTTCCTGGGTAAGCGTCAGCGATACCCCTGGCGGCTTTGCCGCCGGCGATCTCCAGTATGAGTTGAGTCGCCCTTCTCAGAGCCGGCACCGTCAGTTCAGGGCTGATGCCTCTTTCAAACCGCATCGACGCTTCGCTGCGCAGCTTGAGACCTACCGACGTCCGGCGAATGTTCACTTGGTTGAAATTGGCCGATTCCAGAAGAACTGAGGTGGTTATCTCCGTGACTTCGCTGGAGGCACCACCCATCACCCCAGCTATCGCTACTGGGATGGCCTGATCGGCAATGACCAGCATCTCAGGACTCAGCGCCCGCTCCACACCATCCAGGCTCGTGAGCTTCTCCCCCGATCGGGCTCGGCGAACGATTATCTTGGCCCCGCCGATCCGCTGGAAGTCGAAGGCATGCAACGGCTGACCGTATTCCAGCATCACGTAGTTGGTGATGTCAACGATATTGTTTATAGGCCGCATGCCGCAGGCAGCCAGCCTCTGCTGCATCCAAGCCGGCGATGGGCCGACCTTGACGCCCTCAATCAGGCTGGCGCAGTAGCGTCGGCACAGGTCAGGATCGGCAATCTCCACGGAGACATGCTTCTCCACCTCCGGCCCCGCCTCATCATAGGAGGATGAGGGAAGCCGTACCTCCTGTTTGGTCAGAGCGGCCACCTCCCTGGCTATTCCCAGGACAGAAAGGCAGTCGGGGCGGTTGGGCGTGACCTCGAGATCAAACACGGCATCGCCAAGATAGTCAGCCAGAGGGACACCCAAGGGAGCGTCTGCCGGCAGCACCAGCACCGCCTCATGGTTCTCAGAGAGGCCTAGCTCCTTCTCCGAGCAAGCCATGCCCTCGGAAGTCACCCCGCGGATCTTGGCTGGCTTGAGTTGGACTGGTTTGCCGGAATGTCCGTCGTTAAGCTGGGCGCCCACTTTGGCGAACGGCACCTTGTCGCCGACCCGGACATTGGTGGCACCGCACACCACCTTCGACTGGCCCTGGCCGAAATCAATGGTGGCTAGCTGCAGCCGATCGGCATTGGGGTGGGGCTCGAGGACCACTATCTGGCCCACCGTGATCTTGTCCCAGGACTGGCCTGTGGCCTCGGTCACGTTGGCTTCAACCCCGGCCATGGTCAGGCGCTCGGCGATCTCTCTGGCACTCGAGGACACGCTGACGTATTCTCGCAGCCAACTGAATGGGAACTTCATTTTCTCAACCTTACTAGAACTGCTTCAAGAAGCGCAGATCATTGCCATAGAACAGGCGGATATCGTCGATGCCGTACTTCAGCAGAGGGATGCGCTCCACGCCCATGCCGAAGGCAAATCCCGTGTATACCTCCGGATCGTAGTCCACCCTTCTCAACACGTCGGGATGAACCATCCCGGCTCCCAGGATCTCGATCCACCCGGTGTTGCTGCACAATCGGCAGCCGGCACCCTGGCAGACGAAACAGTCGATGGCCATCTCCACCCCGGGCTCAACGAAGGGGAAGTAGTCGCAGCGGAAGCGCGCCTTCCGCTCTACTCCGAAGAGACGGCGGGCGAATTCAAAAAGAGTGCCTTTCAGGTCACCCATGGTGATGCCCTTGTCTACCGCCAGACCCTCCACCTGATGGAACATGAACTCATGGGTGGCGTCGGTTGCCTCGTAGCGGTAAGTCTTGCCCGGTACCACCGCCCTTATCGGTGGCCGGGTCTTCTCCATGAGCCTGATCTGCATTGGAGAGGTGTGGGTGCGCAGCAGTCTGGACCTCCCCGCGCCTTCTGTGTCCAGCCAGAAAGTAGCCCACATGTCGCGCGCCGGGTGATCCTGGGGAATATTCAAGGCCTCGAAATTGTAGTAGTCCCATTCCACCTCCGGGCCCTCCACTACTTGGAAGCCCATCGAGGCGAAGACGCCGCAGACTTCCCGAAGTGTACGGGTAGTCGGATGAAGGCGTCCTATGGAAACGGGATAGCCCGGCAGAGTAACGTCGATGCGGCTCTGCTCGATGGTGTCGACGAGGTCCTGGCTCTTCAGAGATTCCTGCTTCTGCTGCAGGTGGGATTCCAGGGTTGCCTTGAGCTCGTTGGCGACCGCGCCGACAGTGCGACGTTCTTCGACTGAGAGCGCTCCCAATCCCCTGAGGACAGTGGTGAGGGACCCTTTTCTTCCGAGGTAGCGGACCCGCCACTTTTCCAGATCGCCCAGGTTGTCTATGCCGTTGAGCTCGGTGACCGCTGTGGTCTTGAGTTCTTCAAGCTCCTTCAGCATCGACTACTTGCCCGTTTTCTCCCCCTTGGCGACTGCTACCAATTGAGAGAAGGCATGGGGATCTCTGACGGCTGTGTCGGCGAGCATCTTGCGGTCGACTTCCACGTTGGCCTCTTTCAGGCCATGCATGAACTGAGAGTAGGAAAGTCCACCGGCTCTGGCAGCAGCATTGATGCGCAGAATCCAGATGCGGCGCATGTCTCCCTTGCGCTCTCGCCTGTGACGGTAGGCGTAGCCCAAGGCCTTGAGCATTGATTCATTCGCGCGGCTAAAGAGGCTATGCTTACTGGCGCGATGCCCCCTGGTCAACCTTAGAATCTTCTTATGGCGGTGACTGGTGACTACTCCACCTTTGACTCGCGGCAATGGTCCTCCTTTATAGGTATGGCACGAGCTTGCTTATTCTGCCCTTGTTGGTGGGATCAAGCCCCACTTTCCCGTCGTATTGACGCTTCACACGGGCCGGCTTCTTTCGCCGGAGGTGGCTCTTGCCTACTCTGGAATGCATTATTTTACCGGTGCCGGTAACGCTGAAGCGGCGCGCGGCGGTCTTATTTGTCTTGATCTTGGGCACTAGAAACCTCCGACGTTGCCTTCTTAATAATGGTCTTGGAAGGCGAGAAGAACAGACTTAGGCTCTTCTCTTCCACTACCAGCGGCTGATCGACTACAGCCTTATCTTTCAGGTTGGTCAGAACCTGCTGCAATACCCTCTTGCCAAGCTCCGGGCGAGTGATTTCTCTTCCCCTGAAGAAGACCGTGACTTTGACCTTGTCGCCCTCAGCCAGCAGCCGTTCAATCAAGCGAGTCTTAGATTCCAAGTCATGGTCGCCGATTCTTGGCCGAAGCCGGACTTCTCTGAGAAGCGAGGACTTCCTGGTCTTCCTGGATTCCCGCTCTTTCTTCGTCTGCTCGAATTTGTACCTTCCGTAGTCAAGAATCCGGCATACGGGCGGTACAGCTGTTGGCGCTACTTCCACCAAGTCCAGATTTCGCTCTCGCGCCAGTTGTATGCCTTGGCTGACCGACATCACGCCAACACGTTCACCATTCTCCCCAACCAGCAGGATCTCTTTGGCTCTGATCCACTGATTGATTCTCAGCTCTTTTACGATACTTACCTCCTTTGGGCTCGGCTTTAATCTATAACATAATAACCATGCCCAAGTCAAACACGCCGAACGATATTACCTGATCGGTTTGTCGGGGGTCAAGCCTGGGTCAGAACACCCCAAAATTGACACTGGACGCAGGCAACTCGTAGAATTCTCCTTTGGCCGTGACATAAGTGCATTGATCTTGTCCCGGCCGACGTATAGAACACAAGCTGAGAAGGAGGAACCTCTGGTGAAGTATAGCAACCTCTTGGTAGAGAAGAAGAAAGGCGCTGCCTGGCTCACTCTCAACCGGCCGGACGCCATGAACGCCTTGGACCCGGATACGCACACGCAGTTACAGAACTGTCTGTCGGAACTGGACAAGGACCCCGAGGTCAGAGTGGTGATCATTACCGGAGCCGGCAGGGCCTTCAGTGCCGGCGGCGACCTGAAGTGGACCCTCAGTCACCAGGATGACCCCATAGCGGTTGCTGAATACGGCCAGTTGTTCCATGACACGTTCTTTCTTATGGAGCACATGAGCAAGATAAACATCGCCATGATCAATGGCCATGCTCTTGCCGGAGGACTCGAACTGGCCGAGGCCTGTGATCTGGCCTATGCTGCCGATGATGTCAATATCGGCGATCAGCACGCTTCTATCGGCCTGATACCGAGCGGCGGCGGATCCCAGCGGTTGCCACGGCTTATCCCTCTGAGAGTGGCCAGGGAGCTCATGTTCACCGGAGACTGGATGACGGCCAAGGAAGCTGAGCGGTGGGGCATCATTAACAAGGCCGTGCCGCGCGAAAAGCTCCGCGAGTACGTCGAAAGCGTGGCTGACAAGCTGGTGCAGCGCAGCCCAATGGCTTCCAAGTACATCAAGTACTCGGTCAACCGCGGTATGCAGGTTGACCTTTACACTGGCATTGAGATCGAGAAAGCGGCATCCCGGGCCCATTTCCAGACGCAGGACTGCAAGGAAGGACTGAACTCCTTCAAGGAGAGGAGGAAGCCCAACTTCCCAGGCAAGTAGTTCGAGGAACTCGGCCGCGGGGGAAGGGAGATAGTCTGCGTCAGCCGCATGTCGATGGCTCCTTTTCTGGATTCCCGCCTCCGCGAGAATGACAGGTACTAGGGCGTGCAGAGGGGCGGCGCCCCTCTGCGTTATCAATTCATCCCCCAAGAATGGGGGGGGTTGAAAAGGAAACCAAATGTTCAAACCAGTAAGCAGCAAGGTCAGCTTCCCTGAACTAGAGAAGCATACTCTCGAATTCTGGAAGGGAAGGAAGATCCTTCAGAAGACCAACGAGGTCCGCCAGGGCGGACCCGAGTTCGTCCTTTACGACGGCCCGCCGACAGTCAACGGCAATCCTGGCATCCACCATGTCCTCTCCCGCATCTACAAAGACGTCATTCCCCGTTACAAGACCATGAAGGGGTACCGCGTCTTCCGCAAGGCGGGGTGGGACACCCACGGCCTGCCGGTGGAACTGGAGGTCGAGAAGGAACTCAAGTTCAACAACAAGGCCCAGATTGAAGAGTACGGCATCGCCAAGTTCAACGCCAAGTGCCGTGAAAGCGTCCTGCGCTATCTCAAGAAGTGGGAAGAGCTTACCGACCGGATCGGTTTCTGGCTGGACATGGAGCATCCCTATATTACTTTCGACACTGGCTATGTCGAGTCCTGCTGGTGGATTATCAAGCAGCTTTGGGAACGGGGCTTGGTTTATCAGGGCTACCGGGTAACCCCCCACTGTCCCCGCTGCGGCACGTCGCTCAGCTCCCACGAGGTAGCCCAGGGCTACGAGGACGCCGAGGATCCTTCCATATACATACGGTTCCGGTTGAGCCGTGATGCACAGAATCCTAGTGCCAAGGCCCTGCCGAAGCTGGGCTGGAATGTCCAGGCGAACAAGTGGGAACAGGAAGTCCCCGCTCTCCTGGCCTGGACCACGACGCCCTGGACGCTGACCGGCAACATCGCGCTGGCTGTGTCTCCCAAGGAAGACTACGCGCTGGTGCAGTCTCGATCTCCGCAGGGAACGACGGAAAGGCTGATTATGGCCCGGGCTCTTCTCGACCGGGCGCTCGGATCAGGCAACTGGGAGATCCTTGCCGAGTTCACCGGGAGGGACGTGTCCGGTCTGCAGTACGACCGCCTCTATGAGCCAAAACCGGAATTTGTGCCGGCGGGCGATAAGCTCCCACCGCACAGCCGCGTCGTGACGGCGGACTACGTTTCGGTCAGCGATGGCACCGGCATCGTGCACATCGCTCCCGCCTTCGGTGAAGAGGACTTCGATCTGGGCAAGGTTGCGGGACTACCGATGGTCCAGAGCGTGGACCTGGACGGCAAGATGATCCCTAACGGCAAAGCCTGGGACGGCAAGTTCGTCAAGAAGGCCGACCCCATGATTCTGGAGGACCTGGAGCAGCGCGGCATCCTGCATCACCAGGAGAAGATTGTCCATACCTACCCGTTCTGCTGGCGCTGCCACACGCCGCTGCTTTACTACGCCAAGCCCTCGTGGTACATCAAGACCACGGCCTTCAGAGATCAGATGGTCTCCGGCAACCGGGACATCAACTGGTACCCCGATTACATCAAGGAGGGGCGCTTCGGCGACTGGCTGGAGCATAACATCGACTGGGGCCTCTCCCGGGAGAGATACTGGGGGACCCCACTCCCCATCTGGCGCTGCGGCCGCGATCCCGGCCACATGGAGTGCGTGGGTGGCATTCAGGAACTCAAGGCCAAACCCAATGTGACCGGCATCGTCGATCCGGTGGATCCGCACCGGCCGTTTGTGGATGAGATAGGGTTCGACTGCGGGAAGTGCGGCGGCAAGATGAAGCGGGCGCCCGAGGTGCTCGACGCCTGGTTTGATTCCGGCGCCATGCCTCTGGCCCAGTTCCACTACCCGTTTGAGGACAAGGCGGAGTTCGAAACGCGCTTCCCGGCGGACTACATCACCGAGGGCATCGACCAGACCAGGGGCTGGTTCTACACGCTCCACGCTCTGTCGATCCTGCTGTTCGGTAAGCCATGCTTCAAGAACGTCGTCTGCCTGGGACACATCGTCGATGTCAAGGGCGAGAAGATGAGCAAGACCAAAGGGAATGTCATCGACCCATGGAAGATAATCAACAACCAAGGCGCGGATGCGTTGCGCTGGTACATGTTCACTACCAGCCCGGCGGGCAACGTGAAGCGCCTGTCGGTCGATCAGGTCACCGAGGCCATGCGCAAGGTGCTGTCCACGGTTTGGAACACCTACTCTTTCTTCGTCATCTACGCCAACATCGACCAGTTCGATCCCGTCAAGGCCAAACGTCCGGCGACCACAGACGAGCTGGACCGGTGGATCATCTCCGAGCTCCACCAGCTCATCGACGAGGTGGACAAGGCTTACACCAACTACGACCCCACCGAGGCCGGGAGGAAGATCGAAGAGTTCGTCGATTACCTCTCCAACTGGTACGTGCGGCGGAACCGGCGGCGCTTCTGGAAAGGCGAGAACGACACCGACAAGCTCTCGGCCTACTTCGCCCTCTACGAGTGCCTGGTCACGCTTTCCAAGCTCATGGCCCCTTTGACGCCGTTCCTGTCCGAAGAGCTGTACCAGAACCTGGTGAGGGCAGTCGATCCGCAGGCCCCGGAGAGTGTGCACCTCTCCGATTTCCCCAAAGCCGATCTGTCCCGGGTAGATGAGAAACTGGAGGCGGACACGAGGCTGGTGATGAAGGTCTGTAGCATCGGGCGGGCGGCCCGCAGCAAAGCGGGCATCAAGGTGCGCCAACCCGTGCCCGTGGTGATTGTCAAGACCAGGACCAAGAGCGAGCAGGAGAGCCTGCGGTGTCTGGCCCCGCAGATACTGGAGGAGCTCAACGTCAAGGCGCTGGAGTTCGCCGAGCCGGATGTAGACCTGGCGGGCCAGTCGTGCTACTGCACGATTGAGGACGGAGGCTGTGTGGTGGCCGTGCCCACCGAGATTCCGGCCGAACTCCTCGAGGAAGGGATAGCCCGCGAGATTGTCCACCGCATCCAGAATATGCGCCGCAACGCCGGGTTCGAGATCGCCGACTACATCGTCACGTACTATCAGGCGGAGCCGTCGTTGCAGAAGGCCATCGAGAGCCAGTCGGCCTATATCAAGCAGGAGACGCTGTCCAAGGAACTCCTCAACCAGCCGCCCGCCGAGGGCGCCTTCTCCGAGAAGGCCCGCATCGAGGGGCGCGAGGTGACTCTAGGAGTGAAGAAGCTGGCCACGTAGCTGGACAGCTCGAATGCTGCGGAATCCAGGCGAGGCCTGTCAAGCCCTTTCTACTTGACTATCTCGCTGATCTGCACCTGCGGGATGGTATCAGTGAAATTGGGGATGTCGGCCGTCATTTCAGCGGCATGGGTGAAGAATCCGGCCTGGAATTCCTCCATCGACTTGAAATACAGGTGCCCGATGCCGATGAACGGGGCATTGGGATCGGCGGCCTTGTCCACTTCCGACTTCACGAGCACGGCTGAGCCCAGCAGCTTATGCACCAGGGCCATGTGCTTGTGGACATAGTAGTCCAGATCGAACCGCTTGCCCTTCTCGTTAGGGTACATGACTGATACTCTTATCATCGTCTCTCCTCCATTCGATTATTCTAGAGCCTTCTGTGCAAACCAGCTTCAGCTTTCAACCCCCTGCCCCCACTCCTCCTGAGGCGGATCTTGGACCTTGGGGGATAGAGAGAAAGATCTGAGGGAAACACTCAGACTCCCGGTCCGCCTCAGGAGGACACCTATCCTGTCATTCCCGCGGAGGCGGGAATCCAGAAAGGGGATTCCCTTCAGGCTACCGTTGTCAGCATTTTAGCAAAGCCGGGGCGCGGGGCAAAGTCTGGCTTTGCTTCTGGGCCAGCCTTCGGCGATACTAAGGTTGGGAACTGGCCTGCCGCGTCAAGACAAAGCTGGAGAGGACAGATGAATCGATCGAAGGTGGCCCTGGTAAGATGCGATACGTATGATCAGGAGGCCGTGTATGAGGCGGTCCGTAAAGGTTTGGATCTCATCGGCGGAACCTCCAGCCTGGTGAAATCCGGCGAGAGAATCGTGATGAAGCCCAACGTCCTCTATGGCACCAATCCTGAAAAGGGAGTCTCGACTCATCCATCAGTCTTCAGGGCAGTGGGGATGCTGCTCCAGGAATCTGGCGCACGCGTTTCCTTTGGCGACTCTCCGAGTTTCGCCGGAGCAGAGGGCCATATGAGAAGAGCTGGCCTGAAGCAGTTGGCCGACGAGATGGGAATCGATCTGGCCGATTTCGACAAAGGGAGGACCGTCAGCCACAAGGATGCGCTGCTGATCAAGAGCTTCGTGATAGCCAATGGCGTACTCGACTCCGATGGCCTGGTCAATCTGCCTAAGCTGAAGACCCATCCGCTGGTCAGGTTCACGGGCGCCGTAAAGAACCAGTTCGGCTGCGTACCCGGCCTCCTGAAAAGCCAGTATCACGTGAAGCTGGCCGATCCTTATGATTTCGCCGCCATGCTGGTGGACTTGAACACACTGGCCAAGCCCCGCCTTTGCGTCATGGATGGCATTTTGGCCATGGAGGGGAATGGGCCAAGAAGCGGGGTACTCCGGAAGCTCAACGTCCTGCTTTTCTCCACGGACCCGATAGCGTTGGATGCCACCGCCTGCCGTATCATCAACCTCGACCCGGAGGTCGTGCCGACATCCAAGTTGGGAGAGAAGGCCGGGTTGGGGGTCTACCGTAGCGAGAACATAGACTTGGTGGGCGACAACATAGAGTCGTTCGTCTGCCGTGACTTCGACGTCATTCGCACGCCTCCTGATCGCGCCGGCAGCGGTAACAGAGTCAGAGCATTCATCAAGAATCGGACGTGTGAAAGGCCGGTGATAGACGCAGCGAAGTGCACAGACTGCGGCAAATGCGTCGAGATGTGTCCCGTCAAGCCGAAGGCGGTTGATTGGCGGAAGGGCGCCGAGAAGAAGCCTCCTTCCTATAACTATGATCGCTGCATCCGCTGCTACTGCTGCCAGGAATCCTGCCCGGAGGGAGCCATCTCCACCCAGACCCCCGTGCTGGGCAGGCTGTTCTTCCGCAACTGACGGGCGGCTTCGGGGAGACCTCCTGCCCTTTGAGACATGCTCAGATGGGATGTCGGCCTGGGGCTGAGTTGACCGTGGAGTGGTGAGGCTGCCATCCTTTGAAGCATCCCGATGTCTGCCAACCACAAGTCCACTTCACCAATGCGGCGGTAAAGTTCCCTTTTAGTTGAGAATGCAGCATGTATGATATAAAGGGTCTGAAAAACGAGGGAGAGTGTCATATGGGACAGATCGACAGGCTTTGGCGCAAGTTGTATACTTTGGCCCAACAGGTAAGGGGGGCCATGCCAAGGGTATTCTCGGGCCAGGACAAAGAGATATCCCTCAAGGTTCGATTTGGAGGAATAAGGCGCTTGCCGTTGTTCTGCTTCTTGCCGTACTTCTCCAATCTTAGCGAGCCAAAGTTGAGACTGATCGTACTCCTAGATGATCCAAAGAAGCTGTACAAGATCGAAAACGCCTCCATTGATTGGATAAATGCCGAGCTAACCAATCGTGTGAGGGTTTGGACTGGGCCAATTTCATCGGGGCAGGGATTTGAAGTGACTCTGGATATGATTACACAGTCGGGGATACTTGATTATAGGTTGGTAGTGCCTATTCATCCGAACTTACCGAACGCAATAGACACAGGGCATTCTAGAATTATCAGGATAATGAATACTGGCACAATACAATCTTCGGAGAACTGGTTTATGCGTATTGTGGAAGTGGTTGTCGGTGCTTTGATGGGGGTCGTCGGAACACTGTTGGTTCAATGGATGAGTAAATAACATGCCCATAACCGTCTATGCCGAAATCGAGGTCTATGTATCACATAAGACGCTTAGGCCCAGAATGCTGGATCAAACAACGAAATGGGAACGATACCAATGCGGCGGAAGTATTGACTGTGCCCATCTAGTGTGATATAGATTGGGCATCCCTGAATATGCTGGCGGTGGGGCCAAAAGGGGAGGTGTAGTATGCCAGTGTATGAGTATTTCTGCCCGCAGTGTTCCAGGGAGCTTGAGTTTCTTCGTCCAACCCAGCGCGCCAGCGAGTATTCAGACTGCCCGAATTGTGGCGGGAAGGCCTGGAGGCTCGTGTCTGGCTTTGGATCCAAGACTGGCTCCTATCTGCAGGCATCGGCAACGCCTTTCAGGGATGGGTCTGGCTTGCAGCCCTCCAGAAGCGAGACAGTGGCGATGGCCATCATGGATGATGTCCACGTTGATCTCCTGGTTGAGGGCCGGCAGGAGTCATTGGCTATTGACATGTCATGGCTTGTCGAGTTCCAGCCAAATGGGAGCAACACCTGGTTCATCCACAACTGGGGAATTGCTTCCATATTACGATACCTTAGAGAAGACGTGGATGCGAAGCCTTCTGAGAGGATGCGGTACCTCGAAGACGTGATGAGCACCAGGCCTGCAGAGGGCTCTCTCGAGTATTCTCCAGGGACTGACCAGCGAATCGAGTACCCCAGTGTGAGGCCTTGGTCAGAGGAGAGGGTCACCGAACCAGTAGAGGCCACGGACTCTGACGTCAGGTTGGCTGACGATCCGATGGCGGTCTCCGCCAAACCATCGTCGCCGGCATCCCATGTCAGGGCTTGGGCCAATGATCAGCCCGCGGAGCCTGCGAGGCTTGCAGAACCAGCAAAGGCCGCGGAGTCTGACGTCAGATTGGCCGACGATCCGATGGCGGTCTCCGCCAAACCGTGGTCGCTGGCATCCCGTGTCAGACCTTGGCCTGAGGATCGGCCCGCTGAGCCTGCAAGGGTTACCGAGCTTGAAACACCGACATCCGGCCAAGAAAGGGTCTTGTCGCACAGACACTGGCTCCCGACGTCCTATTTCGGCTGGTTTCTGCTGCTGGCAGCTTGCACTGCCGTTATAGTGGTGCCGCTTGTCTGGATTCTGGCGATGCCCCGCTAGGCTGCTGCCGCCCACTCTCAGTCCAAGGGGCTATTCGATGCGGGTGGCTCGGTCCCTCTGGTGCCGCAAGGCAAGAGAGGGAATCGGAATAGTCTGAGCGACTAATTGGGTGAAAGGGGCACAGCAGAGACTAGAGAGAAGACACTGACAGCGTAGACCGGGGACGAGGAACCGCCGCCTGCACGTGGTCACTTGGGCAGCGGGGAGTCAATAGTGAAACCGACCTTTGAAGGTCGGTTTCTCGTTTTTACGGAAACGGTGTCGGTTTTGAAAGTCCTGCCCTGAGAAGTGTGACGATGGGACGGTTACTGTTCGGGGCGATCTGGCTAGTGAGAAGTATCCGGTAGTCATCTGTGCTCCCAGCCTTCAAGGTCATGTGGGTAGGAAGTGAATGGCTGGTCAGTCAGTCTCCACTGGGGGGTGTGAGTGACTCCGCGCAGGGAGTCGCTAGAGACTGGCTGACCAGCCATCTTCATTCAGAGGACGTGGGTCAGTAGGATTCTGAGCCCAATGCCAATCAGAATGATCCCACCGAGGGTCTCGGCTCGCTCGCCCAACAGCTTCCCTGCCTTTCTGCCTGCCAGGAACCCAACTCCAGTGATCAGAAAGGCGACCCCTCCAATGGTCAAAACGGCCATGACTATGTTCACCCGAAGGAAGGCAAAACTGAGGCCAACGGCAAGGGCGTCAATGCTTGTGGCCACGGCCAGAGTGAGCAGCGTGAGTCCTCTGGAGAAATCCTTGTCTGCAGCCTCACTCTCTTTTGAATGGAATGATTCCCAGATCATTCTGCCGCCGATGATGAGGAGCAGGGCGAAAGCCACCCAGTGATCGTAGTCTGATATCAGATTGACGAGTGTCTTTCCAGCCAACCATCCCAACACCGGCATTACAGCCTGGGATACCCCGAAAGCCAGAGAAACGCGGAGCATTTGGAGATGCGACGAGCCCTTTGCAGAGGTGCTGGCTCCGAGCGCGACAGCGAAACAGTCGGCAGACAGCCCAATAGCTATGAGCAGTACGGAGCCAAAGTCCAATTCTGCCACCAATCCAGTGTGCCATAACGAAACGAGTATCTCAAACCTGGAGTTGCGGTCGACGGCTCGGCGTCCCGCTGGTGTTCTGTAGGACTCCAGCGCATCCTCCTCCATGTTCAGGCTGAGGTCAGGTGGTATAATGCTCGTAGAACAGACGCTGTCGACCCGGTCCGGGAGGGTAAGGTAAGTGGCCTTGTATGAGTACCTCTGTTCCACGTGCCAGGGTAAGTTCGAGTTGATACGGCCGATGAGCGAGGCGGACGAGACTGCTGAATGCCCGCGATGCGGTTCTAAGGCTAGGAGAATCATATCGAGCTTGGGTACAAGGACGGAGGATTCAAGTCATGTTACGAGGAAGCCCTCCAGGAACGCCTCCGCTGCCAGAACTCCCACCGGCAAGGCGAAAACCGCGAAGACAACGAAGAGACGAACTGACTCGAAAGCCGTGTCTGTTCTAGAACGCAGGTCAGGCTGGCACGGCGATCCATCCGAGGACATATTCAAGGAAGAGCTCGACCTCTGGCGCTCAACGAGCGGCACAATAGTACAAATAACTGCAGTCCTTGATGAGGGTACTGCGGTCGGTTCCGAGGTCGACTTCCGGCAAGCTGCTACCCCTATCGAGATGTCATGGCTAGCCGAGTACCAGCCGAGCGGCAGCAACCTGTGGTTCATACATGACTGGGGGATTGCCTCTATGTTGGGATATCTCAGAGACAGATGGGAAACGGAGTCCACCGAGAGACGACCATACCCAACTGAGACGATGGGCACTGAGATGTCAGAGGCTGACGGACATCAGCATCGGGTCGTCGATCAGCAGATGGTGATCTCCGTTGAGCAGGATGCAGCCGCAAAACCTACGGAGTCAACTAGGGGACAACAACACCCGGCGGAGACGATGGGCACTGAGATGACAGAGGCTGACGGGTATCAGCATCGAGTCGTCGATCAGCAGATGGTGATCTCCGTTGAGCCGGATGCAGCCGCAAAACCTACGGAGCCGACCGGGGGACAACAATACCCGGCGGAGACGGTGGAGTCTGAACTTGCAGGGACTGACGGACATCATCATCGGGTCGTCGATCAACAGGCGGCGGTCTCAGTTGAGACGGAGGTGGCTGCAAGACCTGAGGAATCCGCCGATCGGCACTCAACAACCTCTGAGCAACGGAGTGTCCTCTCCGTCAGACCATGGCGGGAAGAAAGGGCCATGGAGTCAGCAGAGGCTGATAGGAACTACACTGACCTTGCCAGTCAGCAGACTGAATCGCACGTTGTCGAGCGAAGTCCCGATGAGGCAATCACGGACCTTGTTCAAGCCGCCGCCCTTCGCAGCCAGCCGGCAGAGGAGCCGGCGGCCGATCTCGCCAGACGTTCACGCCTGACGGAGGGGAGGACGGATGGAGAGTTTCCGGAACAGGTTGTCAGGGCCGCGTGGCGCCGTCAGGGAGGTCGTTGTGCCAGATGTGGTCGATGGTTGATCTGGCCATACAGGGACAGAGACAGCGGCACTGGGGCTTGGCAGTCACACCGCAGGATACCGGAGGATCAGGGCGGCAGAACCACCCTTGCCAACTGCGTGCTCCTCTGTTCCGGTGTAGCCAATTGCCATTTCAACATAGGGCATGGCGGGATCGGGTGGAGCCATTACGCTCCTTTGGACGACTCGGCGCTCCTGTTTCTCTTCGATATATCGACAACAGTGACAGAACCTGGCGGTACGACTCGCCCCAAGAGGAGTCTGCTAAAAGCAGTCCTCGGAATTCCTCAGTCCAAATAGGTCTGGCAAAGACCCCATGGCGGACTGAAGAGACAGGCTTGCCTTCCCGCATATCTTTGGCCTTCAAGGACTCCGGTCAGTCCTGCACGGTCGCGACTCTTGGGTGACCAAAGACGCTGCCTGAGCGTACCTGGACTTCATCCCTGCGGAGGCGCGATTCTAGCGGCTCAGGTTCCTGATGGCCTTGGCGGCGCGCTCGACGTTGGGGAAGATGGGCGCACCTGCCTGTTTGAACTCCTCCTCGATTTCCCGGCGGCGAGCCTCTGCCGGCCCTGGAGGTAACACCAGCACCAGGGGTTTCATTCTCCTACGGCCAAAATCCAGAAAGACTTCGTTAACGGCTCTGGTGACTTCTCTCGGATAAATGTCCAGCAGGACTCCGGCGTTCTCGTAGACCAGAATAACGTCGATCTGGGGCTCGCCGACTACGAGTTCCAACGCTTGCTTGACCACAGGTGCGATGGACTGTCGCTGGCTCATATCCACCGGATTGGTCAGCACGCTGCCAACCTGGCCGATTGAGTTCACCAGGGCCTTGGCCGTCTTCTCCCGCAAGAGGGGCACTTCGACGCCGGCAGCGGTGCAGACATCGGATATCAGCACCGCTTCCCCTCCGCCACCATCCGTCAGTCCGCAGATGGCGCCGACATTGCCTCGCCGCAGTCGCCCAAACCTGTCCAGCAGGAGGAGTGTGTCGCACATCTCTTCCAGGCTCTGCACTTCGATGGCACCAGCCTGGCGCAAAGCGCCCGACCACACGGGTGCGGACGACGCCAGAGCGCCGGTATGAGAGAATATGGCCCTGTCACCTGCCGGGCTGCTGCCACCCTTCCACACCACCACCGGTTTCGTCCTGGTCGTGGCTCGCATCACCTCAAACAGGCGTCTGGTGTCCCGCGGCCCTTCAAGGTAAAGACCAATGGTCTTGATCTCATCGTCGAGCGCCAGATACTCGAGGAAATCGGCGCCTCCGATATCGGAGGCGTTGCCTATGCTGACGCCTTTGCCAAACCCGAGGCCCTGGACCAGCCCGTATTCCAGGAGCTTACCCATGATCCCGCCGCTCTGGACGATGAGTCCCACCGATCCCAGAGAGGGCATAACGTTGAACGGCCCGTAGGATATGCCGTGTCTCGGGTTATACACGCCAAAGCAGTTGGGCCCGATAATGCGAAAACCGCCCTCTCGCGCGATCCGCACCATCTTCTGCTCTGCGTCAGCCCATTGGGATTCACCCGACTCAGAGAATCCGGCGGTGTAGAATTGGACACACTTGACCCTCTTCGCAGCGCACTCTTGAAGCAAGTCGAGCACAGACGCCCGAGGGACACAGACGATCCCCAGATCGACCGGCCCAGGAATGGAAGTCAGGCTGGGCCATATCCTGTGGCCATGGAACTGGCCCTCCTTCTTGTTCACGGCATAGATGTCACCCTTGAAACCGCTGGACATGAGGCTCTTGAACCACAAAGCAGGAACTCGGGCCTCGTCACCGGAAACGCCAACCACGGCAATCGATCTCGGGTAGAAGATCGGCTCCAGTTCTTTGAGCTTCCCATTGTCCAGGCTGCTTTCTATGTTATTCCAGCCTCCCGTTCTCTTCAGTAGTCTCAACAGGTGATGCCGGCGCCAATCCTACTGCGGTGCGCGCTGAGTTGAAGGCTCTCGCTCCGCCCAGGAAGGTGCGCTGAAACTCGGGGAGCACACTGCGGTGAGGTTCGACGAGCGAGGCCAGCTTCGGAAACGCGCCCATTATGAGGATGGTCTTTGAGCCAACCTGACATCAGTGGTGTCAGTGCTGGTACCACGAATGTAGGTGACGGTCACCTTGTCATCGGGGACGTGGTTTCGAATGGCCGCTCTGAGTTGATCGGAATCCCTTGTCTCCACGTCACCGAACTTGATGACAACGTCATCCGGCTCCAGACCGGCTTCGTCTGCCGGGCTACCTGAGATTACCTCGACGACGAGGGCGCCATAGTCAACAGACAGGCCGTACTCCGACTTGATGACTGGAGTGACTGTCAGCATTTTGACACCCAGCCAAGCCCAAGATACAAACCCTTTCTTAATCAGGGAGTTCACGACGGGAACAGCCGTATCCGTGCTTACGGCGAAACCGATATTCTCGGCATTCGATGCTATGGCTGTGTTTATGCCGACGACTTGACCGGCCTCATTAACCAAGGGCCCTCCGCTATTACCCGGGTTGATGGCTGCACTCGTCTGTATCATGTCGTAGAGCACCACGCCGTTTGGTTCCGTGATAGAGCGTCCCCCGGCGCAGCTGATAGTACCATCGGTCCAAGTGGGACCCCCCGGCAGAGCCAGGGCATTGCCGACGGCGACCACCCTTTCAAGCACCTTCAGTTTCTGCAGAGAGTCGCTGAGAAAATGAGCGTAAGGAAGCTCATCGCGCGTCTTGATCTCCACCACGGCCAGGTCCGTCTGCGTATCCATGACCCAGGCAACTGCATCAAACGTGCGCCCGTCGTAAAGAACCACGGTCAAGCTGTCAGCATCCTCCACCACATGGGCGTTGGTCACTATGTAACCCCGGGGATCGATAATGACTCCGCTCCCCGCGCCCCTCTCCGGGACCGCCCTGAAGAAGCGGTCATAGGAAATCTGCTCACTTATGATGGAGACCACGGTGGGGGCGAGCAGAGCCACCAGGTTGTCGGTGTTCAGCGGGGCCGGCACCTCATGCTGCACGTATGCTGGCTCCCAGTCGGGATTGATGGGCTCGGCCGACGCCTTGGTTTCATCGCTTGTCTTGAAGAAGGTGCAACTGGCACTTGACACCAGAAGGCTCATGATGAGCAGAAGAATGACGAAGAGGTGTTTGTTTCTCCGCACGGCTGGTTCTCCAGTTGAGATTATAGCACCTTTCAATACAGAGCCAACACGCCATCGAACACGAAACGTGTTAGTAGACTACGGTCTGCAGAGACTCCACAATATGCGAGGCATGCTGCGAATGAATGACCTTGCCGGCCACTGAAGTTCGCTCTTAAGGCAGGTGGCTCCCAGAGCCAACTCCTCCTCATCTTGTCGCCAAGATAGCTGACCGTGCTCCGCAACCCGCCGGTCGAGAGCCTCAATCAACTCCATGTCCTTCCTGATCCTGGCCTCGACCTGGTTGGCCTCCTCGGGCCTGATGGCCCCAAATTGCGCTTTGGCCTGGTTGAAACCTATCGCTGCCTCATAAGTGGCGCCCACGATGTCTTGTCGAGTCATCCAATTAGTCTCGTAGCTCAACATGTGGCTCCAGGCCGGGGAAATCAGCGCCTGACGATGCTGCTCGAGTGTACGGTAGAACAGGCGATAGCCAAACTCTTCCGGCCGATCGAAAACCTGGCTCCCCGGATCGATGAACGGCGCCAATGGGGATATGTGAGGATGTACGACGTTGCCCTTACCGTACTCTCTCAGCAGTGCTCCCATGTAGTCGACGGTGCCCATCACCGAGTTACGATCCTGCTTCGGCAAACCGATCATGTAGAATAGGTCAAACCTGCGGCAATTGTTGGTGATCGCTGCCCGGACAGTCTCCTCAACATCGACATTGCGCCAGCCCTTGCCAAAAGCGCGCCGCACTCCTTCGTCGTGTGACTCCGTGGACATCTGAATATTGTAGTGGGGAATGACTCGGCTGACCTTCTTGAAGAAGTCGTCTCCCGCGGGAGAAAACAGTTCCAGCACCACCGGCCCGTTGACGCCGCGGCGACTCATAGCCTGGAGAAGCTCGTCATCGTACCCATTGCCGGCCTGGCGGATGTCTCCGATGATGAATACCGGACCCCGCAGGTAGCGCTGTATGCTGTGGATGTCATCGGCCAGCAGCGCCGGACTGCGGAAGGCCAGCTCATCGCGGTGGCACATGCTCTTGAAAGCGGAGCGCGATCCACCGCAAGAGTGGCAGTTAAGGGTGCAACCTCGGCAGGTGAAGACAGCAGTGACCGGATAGTCCAGCCAATTGTTGAAGGGCAGCATGCCCGAAAGAGACCGGTACCGGATCACAGACTTGACCGGATAGGCATAGTCCAAAGGAATACCGTTCAGGTCCGGCAGCACCCACGACAGTGGATTGTGATGCGGTGCTCCATCCGTGTCTTTCCAGCTCACGTTCGGGATATCGTCGAAAGTCCCTTTGGCCTTGATTCGCCGCATAAGCTGGAGCGTGGGTTCTTCGGCAGAATCACCGCGCACGACAAAATCAACCTGTGGATACCCGATCAACTCCTCATAGAAGAAAGTGGACGAGAGGCCGCCGAAGATGACCGGAATGGATGGATGCAGCTTCTTGACCACCTTGGCCAACTCCAGACTCCCATGGGCGTGAGGCAGCCAGTGGAGATCGATGCCAAACGCCACCGGGTGGAGTTTGCTCAGAAACCGTTCGACGTCGAAGCCAGGCTCGGTCAGCATCCGGTTGGCAATGTTCACGATCCGGGTCCGAATGCCAGCCTTCTCGAGGTGGCCGGCGATGCTGATGAACCCGATAGGATACATCTCAAATATAGGCGTCGAAGGGATGACGTCGCTTATGGGTCCGTACACAATGGTCCGCTTCCGGAAATCGTAGTTGCTGGGGGCATGCAGCAGTATCAGTTCAGGTTTGCTCACCGGGAAATCCTTCCCAATACGCGCGAGTGAGAGAACTCACGGGTGACAGCAGGTCTCACCCTGCGGGCCATTTCACGGGAGAAACTGCGGTGAGGAGTTGAGTTGCAGGGCACAGACTGAAGATTCACAAACAGCCAGGTATGACCTTTCCACTCAGCTTAGCGCGAGTAATTCATGTATATCATGACGAATACCGAAAAGCAAACCGCATGACCATTCCGCGGACCCTAGTGAAGCGCTCTCCATGAAGGAAAGCCAGCATCATGCTGGCAAGACTCTTGTCTCGGCGCGATGCATCCCAATCCGAGTACGTCGGTGTCTTTGATCAAGGCTCGAACCGTGGGACACCCGAACACTCAAACAACTCTGTGGTATGATACGCATCTAGCGGTCCATCCCACAGCCAAGGAGGTATGCCCCATGAGAACGGTGATCATCTACAGCTCTACGCTGGGAACGACAAGGAAGTACGCGATGTGGTTGCGAGAGGCTCTGGAAGCAGACTTATCCAAGGCAAACGCGGGGCAAAGAAGCGCACTGGATTACGACCTGATCATCGTCTGTTCTCCCACCTACATGGGCCAGATCAGGCTTCTCGGCTACTTGAAGAAGAGGTGGAGCGTCATACAAGGTAAAAGGGTCATATTGATCGCGGTGGGGATGGCGCCGCCGGAGAGCCCCGACAGCAGGAAAAGCTACGAGAAGATTCCGGAGGATATTCGGGGCAAGATCCAGTACTTCAAGCTGCCCGGCAAGATAGGTCCGGCAGGAAAGGCAAAGGTCAGGCAGGAGAACCTGCAACCGGTTCTGGAATACATACGCACCATCCGAGGTTAGGGTTGAGGTGTCGCCGAAGGCCGCGAAGTCCCGAAGCCCATGGGAGAGACTGGGATGGATCCAGGAAACAGGCCGAGCTGTAACATCCGACCGGCGACGTCCGCAGATGTGCCGGCTATCGCCGCCATACTCCGAGGACTGGGCTGGTTTGCCCATGTGAATGACGAACCACCAGCCGGGACCGAAACGCGGATCGCAGAACATCTCCGGATGTGTCTGGCCGATGACAGCCACTCAGTACTGATCGCTGAAGGCGCCAAAGGCGCCGTCTTGGGCTACGTCGCCGTTCACTGGCTGCCTTACCTGATGCTGCCAGGCCCCGAAGGCTACATCTCCGAACTGTTCGTAGCCGAATCCGCGGGGGGCGCGGGTCTGGGCACCAAGCTGTTGGAAGCAGTGAAGGACATGGCTGTCGGCCGCGGCTGCTCCCGGCTGATGCTTGTGAACCGCAAGACGCGCGAGTCTTACGCGCGGGGATTCTATCGGAAGCAGGGCTGGGAGGAGCGCGAGGAATTCGCCAACTTCGTGCTCCATCCACCACGAAACAGCCGGTAATGCGGCGGCGTGAAAGAAGTCATGGATAAGAGACTTAGTGCTCCGTGTGGAATGAACTGCGGCGTTTGCAGTAGCTACCTGGCTGGTCTCACAGTGTCCCCAGACAGAGAGGCAAGACATCCTGCTGCACCGGCTGTCGTCCCCGTGACAAGAAGTGCGCCTTCATTAAGCGCGAATGTCCGGCCCTTTTGAACCATGCAATAGGATTCTGCTTCGAATGCAGCGATTTCCCATGCCACAGGCTGCAACGTCTTGATGAACGCTACCGCAGGAACTACAGGATGAGTATGATCGAAAACCTGGAGGAAATCAGAGGAGGCGGAATTGAGGCTTTCCTTTCGTCCCAGCAGACGAAGTATCGGTGCGCCCGATGCGGAGGCGTCGTTTGCGTGCACAACGGCCGATGCTATGGTTGCGAGCCGACAGAAAGCTGAAACCGGAGAGGCCCTCGCAGGCCGGACGTCCGATAGAAGTGTCCGGACGCATGGAGCCCCGGGCGTCTGGCTCACCTAGGCCAAGCAGACACCCGGCGCTTGTCCTTTACCAAAGCGCCCGTCCCACAGCGTAGCCAGCCTTTGCGACTCCGAACACACCCCCAAGAGCGATCGGCGCCGCTATTTCCGGGCAGGCTCCTTTCCGAAAGCCAGGCTGATGGCATTGGCCAAGTCGTCCGGCTTCTGCGATCCGATCAGCAGCCGCTTGCCATCGGAGAACTCCAGCATGACTCCGCGATTGCCGCTGACATTGTAGGCCTTGCTCCCGCGCCCGTAGCGGATGCCCCAGCCACCGTAGTCCTTGATCGGCTTGTATGTCCGCACTTCATAGCTGCCCAGGCTCTCAGCCGGTATTCGATGGAATCTAAGATGGAAGGGAAAGAAGCGATAGTATATACCGTCGCTGCGGACTTCCGTGGTCAGGTTGCCCACATAGAAGAGGGCGGGAAGCGCCAGCCCGAATACCAGGGCTATGATCATCATCACTGTGTCCGGGGCTGGATTCTGACCGAAGGGCGTGCCCAGTATGATCTGTTGCACGAAGGCCCATACGGTGACTCCGAAGATACCGGCAATCAACAGCCACAGCCAGGGTTGACGGAAACGCTGCACTTCTCTATAGAAACAGAAGCCTTTGCTGCTTGACACTGGTCTCTTCCACCTGCAGTCTCAAATGTACCGTGGGCACCCAAATGCCTGGGGCTCCGTTACAGGACCGAAGACTCCGGGAGGTATTCTAGCACAGAGGGAGAGGAATGTGGTCAGCTTGTGCTAGACTTGCTGCAAGCTGAGTCGCGCGTTTCACTTCGGCTTGGGAGGACTCTCATGGACGTGCTGGAGGCAATTCGAGACAGGCGCAGCATCAGGAGATATCACAGGAAGGATATACCCGACGAAAAACTGATGCAGGTGTTGGAAGCTGGACGCTGGGCCCCCTCGGCTCACAACTCCCAGCCACGGAAGTTCATCGTGGTGAAGAATGAGAAGGTTAGAAGGGAACTAGCGCAGATCGCCACCTACGGAAGCTTCCTGGCAGAGGCTCCGGTGGCTATTGCCGTCGTCATTGATCCCTCCTCCTCGAACCACCCTGTTGAAGACGGTGCTGCTGCCACGCAGAACATGCTCCTGGCGGCCCATGCCATCGGTCTGGGAAGCTGCTGGATAGGCGCATATGGCTCTGGTTATGAAGACAGAGCCAGGCAAATTCTGGGTGTTTCTGGTGACAAGAGGCTTCTGTCGCTGATCTCTCTCGGATATGCCGCTGACAGAGGTGGCACCACCAGGATCGAGCTGAGCAAACTGGTATCCTACGAACTCTACCAATAGAAAACGAGAAGCGCCTGGCAATTGTCAGGCGCTTTGTGGATGGCAGACCAGGACCTTCGACGGCCCCTAGAAACGAGGGAGGGGGAAGCAACTGCGTCCCCCTACGTCTCTGCAAGATGACATGGCCTCACTGATAGCCACCCCCTCCCTACTCAGCTGACTGAATCTCACCTCTATCAGTTCCACCTCCCGTCGTTCTTCTCCCCAGCCACACAGCGTCGTGCTCTTCTCGCTCCCGCTGGTCTGGAGAGATCACATGGACCACGCCTGCGATTACGCTTCAGTCGCGCCGTGTGATCTCGCAGCCGTTTCGGCCCACACCATTAGTTAGTCGACCTGGCTACTGGGAATCCTTCGACGGGCGCCGCCGGCCGTCAAGGAACCGAAGTCTCGAAGCGCTTTCCATCCCGCTTGCAGATGATCTGGATGACATTGCGTGCAGAGAAAGCTGCCGATGGTATGCCGCCACCAGGCTCCACCCATTGGCCGGCCATGTAGAACCGATCCAGCGCCGGCAGAGTCTTCTTCATGCGGAGGGTCAACTTGCCGGGAGTAATCATCCATCCTTCAAAGGACCCTTGCCAATTGCCGGTGTAGCGATGGAAGGTGACCGGAGTGGCCACGTCCCACATCTCCACCTGCGAGGCAAATCCGGGAAAGCGCTTGTCGAGCGCCGTAATCACCTGGTGGGCCGTCTTCTCCTTCGCCGCTTTGTACTGCTCCGGATTCTCCCGTAGCTTCTTCCAGTAGCCGTAGTCAGACCCAATCATGCATATCACCATCGCCTTTCCCGCCGGAGCCAGGGAAGGATCATGGTTGTAGAGGTGAACGTCAAGCCTGTCGCGTTTCCGGCCTCCAATAGCCACCGGCTCGTCAAGAGGCATGTTGAAGCCGCTCATCGTTGGAGGAACATCGGCGAAGGATCGGTTGACCCCTATCGCCACATAGACCAGCGGCGGAAAGATGGCCAGCTTCTCGTAGTAGCTCCGAACCCTCTTGTCGACATGCTTGCCATCCAGCATCTCGTAGACTGTGGCATAGCCATCCGCAGCCGAAATCACGTAGTCTCCCCGGTGCTCGCTGCCGTCCTCAAGCTTGATGCCCACAGCCCGGTTGTTCTCCACAATCACCTTGGCCACCTTCGATTTGTACTGAATCCTGCCGCCGAGATACAGGTATCGCTTCTCAATCGCCCGGGAGAACTCCAGTGATCCGCCCAGGGGATATCCCGACCTCTGCTGGTGAAATCCGGCCATGAACGCCATCATGGGGAACATGGAGAATTCCGGCATCCATATCAACGGAAAGACCTCCCTTAGAAAAGGGTCTTTGAAGCGAGAGGCAAAGTCCTGCATGCTCACCCTGTCCCACTTTCGGATCATTCTCATGAAAGGCAGCATCTTGAAGAGCAGTTTGATGGCATCCAGCGGGCCGTATAGCTCCGGCGCCTTGTCAATGGGCATCTCGAAACGAAGGCATTTGCGTGCGTCTTTGACGAAATCTGTAATCAAGCCCCGATCCTCCGGAGACAACTCCAGCATATGCTGTTCCAGACGATCCAGGTCGGAATAGAAGACGAACTCCTGCCCATGGCGCCCCTCGAGCCGGCCGAAGACGTCGAAGTAAACCATCTGCCGCCCTTGAATCGCTCCCAGTTCCTCCCAGACCCTGTAGAAGCCGGGGCCAGGTTTCGAATCGGTCACCCAGTGAAGGCAGCCATCTATGGTGTAACCCTTGCGCGTCCAAGAGGTGCACAACCCGCCGGGCTTGTCGTGCATCTCGAATATCTCAGTGCGGTAGCCGTTCATCCGGGCATAGCACCCCGTTGAGAGACCAGCAATGCCGGCGCCTATGATGACGATGGACTTCTCTGCCATGTTGCCTCCCTCCTTCGCGTTATGGCCGGACATTCCTTCGATGCCAACATTGGAACGTCAGACGCTCGTGTTTGACCTGGCCTCTTCCGACACCATTCTACACCACGGCTTGACCCTGGCATCGCATGACAGAAAGCCTGGTCATGCGTCTCAGTCTCCGAATTCCAGGTGCCAAACGACGTCTGCACGGGTGTGCAGAGGCGCAGTCCGCCTCAGGCGGATGCCGGGGGTTCGGGGGGGTGTTCCCCGCCTGCATTTCCCCTACCCCCATGAATGGGGGCCAGGGGGTTGATAGAGGAAACTTGGGGACAACTGCCATGCCCCAATGTGCAGAGTGCCGATGGAAGGAGAAGCCCAGCCAGAGAACCTGAAGGTCAGAAGGCGAAGATGATGTGCAGCTGTCGAGGAGGCGCTACGAGCAATACAGTGAGAACAAGCCCAAGCGGAAGCCGGTAGGTTGAAGCGCCGGAATCCTAGGGCGGACACTTGGCGCAGATGGACCGGAACAGACTGGTGCTCAAGTAGCGGTCGCCTCGGTCTGGGAGAATAACCACGATAATGCCACGATCCATCTCCTTGGCCAGGTGCAGGGCCCCCACCACCGCCGCTCCGCTGGACATGCCCAGGAAGAGCCCCTCCCGCGTTGCCAGAAGCCTGGTGGTCTCGAAGGCCTCCTCGTCCTCTACAGTAACCTTCTCATCCCAGACCTTTGGCTGGTAGATCTTGGGCACTATGGACTCCTCCATGTTCTTCAGCCCCTGTATGGTGTGTCCGACGGTGGGTTCTATGCCAACGATCAGACACTTGGGCTTCTTCTCTTTGAGGTACTTGCCCGTCCCCATCAGCGTGCCCGTGGTGCCCATGCCAGCCATAAAGACATCGAGTTCTCCCTTGGTCTGGGTGAAGATCTCCGGACCGGTGCTGTCATAGTGCGCCAGGACGTTGTTCTCGTTGTCGAACTGGTTGGGCATGTAGTACTTGTCCGGGTCTTCCTCAAGGAGACGGTGGACTCCCCTGATGGCCCCGTCGGTGCCTTCCTTCGCCGGAGTAAGCACAGTCTCAGCGCCTAGTGCAGTCAGTACCCGCTGTCTCTCCTGGCTGACGCATTCCGGCATGAACAGTTTCAACCGGTAGCCCTTGGCTGCGCCTATCGCCGCCAAGGCAATGCCCATGTTGCCTGAAGTGGCTTCAATGATGATCTTGTCTCTGGTGAGTTCGCCGGATTCCTCCGCCTTGGAAATCATATAGTGGGCCGGGCGATCCTTGACCGAGCCGGAGAGGTTGGCCCCTTCCAGTTTCCCCAGAATCTGGACCCTGGGGTTCCCGTTCAAGTTGTCCAAAGCCACCAGCGGCGTATTGCCTATGGCGCTGGCAATGCCGAGATTCCGTTTCTTGGGGACTCGGGCGGTCTCTGATTTTGCTGTTGCTCTAGCACGCACCATCGTACACCTCAGTTCCAGAAGCAGTTTACGACGCTGGCCTCATCAAATCAAGCAGAAAGGCAAACACGCCTCCGGTCTGTCACAAATGACGAGCGAATTCACCTTGACAGCCTGCGGAGAGTGAGTGTAGCCTCTAGTCTGGCTGTGATCGAACACACAGCTCTGAGAGATACTAGGCCGGCCAGCTCGATCAATCCGGCAGAAAAGGACAGGCAAACTCAACCATGAACATCGTCGTTTCCGGCTCTCTGGCATATGACCGGATCATGGACTTCCCGGGCCTCTTCGCGGATCATATTCTGCCGGAGAAGATCCACGTCTTGAATGTCTGTTTCCAGGTAGATGGCGTGAGAGAGGAACTTGGAGGCACGGCAGGCAATATCGCCTACGCACTGAGATTGATGGGCGAGAAGCCAGTCATCTCCGCCACTATTGGCCGGGACTACCAGAGGTACTTCCAATGGCTGACCAAGAA
>Ga0315291_10001302_pt1 | contig 33372 bp, 30 predicted proteins | sample YL17G12_20_MG_FD_203070 | JGI IMG/M metagenome (GOLD analysis project Ga0315291, IMG submission 203070) | Sediment microbial communities from Yellowstone Lake, YNP, Wyoming, USA - YL17G12_20 | ecosystem: Environmental > Aquatic > Freshwater > Lake > Sediment | place: USA: Wyoming | collected...
GAAGGAGCAACCGCGATGGCAAGACCCTTCGCTTCGCTCAGGGTGACATCACTCGCTGGGTGAATGCTTCACGCTCGTTATGCATAATCTGGATCTAACAAAACCTCGTTACTGTGTCACCCCGAGTGTTGACGAGGGGTCGGATTCAAGCACAGCATAATAACCCGGGTTAGAGGCGCTTAAGAGGGCAAGCAGATGGGGCTCCTGGGATCATTGGCAGGTCTTCCGTTCGCGCCCGTGAAGGGGCTGGTCGCGCTGGCGCGCCAACTACAGCAGCAGGCCGAGCAAGAGAAAGAACAGGAACTCGCCCAACTGCAGGGCGAGCTGCTGGAGCTGGAGCTGCGCTACGACCGCGGCGAGATGCGCAGGGAAGACCTCGACGAGAAAGAGGCGGAGCTGCTGCGGAAAGTCGGCGCGCTGGCGGGCGCCGCCGCGGCTGGAGACCAGGAATGACGGCGAGAAAAAAGGCAACCGCCATCTACGTCTATTGCATCACGGAGGGGGAACCCATCCGCGCCGCCGCCGGACTGCACCCGTTGCGGGCGGTGTATTCCGTCGTCAATGAGGACCTCGTGGCCGTGGCCAGCCAGGTGTCGCTCGAGGAGTTCGGGCAGGAGGCCCTGTCGTCTCATCTGGCGGACCCATGCTGGCTCGAAAGGGAGGCACGGGGCCACGAAGCAGTGACCGAGAAAGTGATGGAGACCCGCGCCGTCCTACCGCTGAAGTTCTGCACCGTCTTTCGCACCAAGGCGAGGGTGACCGCCTTGCTGCGCTCGCAGCGGGACCAATTCCACCGAGCGCTCGCTGCGCTCCGAGGAAAGGAAGAGTGGGAGGTGAAGCTGTTCGCGGAGCCCCGGTTTGCCGACCCCACTGGGCCGGACCGGGAGCCGGACGCTACCTTGTCCGGCAAGGACTACCTGCTGGGCAAGGCGACGGCAAGGCTGAGGGCTTCGGCGGCGCTGGGCCGGGCGTATGGGGATGGGCAGCGGTGCTTCGACGAGGTGGCGGGTTGCGTCGAGGACATCCGGCTCAGGCCGGTTGATGCGGAAAGCAGTCTCGGCGAGGTTGGTCTCATTTGGGACGCTGTCTGTTTGCTCGCGAAGTCGCGCGTTGCCTCCTTCTGCCAGCGTCTGGAGTCCCTGGGCAACGAGTTCAGCGGCAAGGGACTACTGCTCCGGGCAAGCGGCCCGTGGCCCCCCTACCATTTCACCCAGGTGGAACAGGATAATGTCGGTTCATCTGCGCCCGATTGAAACCAGAGAGGTCACCCTCTTCGATCTGCTCGACACCGCCTTAGACCGTGGCATCGTGGTGCAGGGGGATGCCACCCTCTCAGTGGCGGATGTGGACCTCGTGTTCCTGGGCCTCAAGCTGGTGCTGACCTCTGTCGAGACCATGGAGTCCTGGCGGAAACGCGAGGGCTATAGTGGCCTGGAAAAGAGAGGCAACCCCGCCCTACCGCCGCCGGCTGGTAGAGAAGAAGCCGACATTGGGCGCCGCCAGGTCGCGCCGGATGACGTCACGGCGGGCGAAGGCAAGCCTCGAGCTACCGCGGCCCAGCGGCCCCGCCACACGACGATCGAGCGCCTCGCAGCGGAACCGGAGAAGGCCGAGAGGGGGCTGGCTAAACTGGTGCTCACCGTGGTTGACCTGCTGCGCCGATTGTTGGAGGAACAGGCGGTCCGCAGGATGCAGGGCGGCTCCTTGAGCGAAGAGCAGATAGAGCGGATGGGCGGGGTCTTCCAGAGCCTCGAGCATAAGATGCAGGAGCTGAAGCGAGTCTTCGGCCTCGAGGGCGAAGAGCTGAACTTGGACCTCGGCCCGCTGGGCAAGCTGATGTGACTTGGGCGGCAAGCGTCTCATATCCGCACGGGAGAGATCATGACAAGTACCTACGGCCCGCAGATAGTGCATCCAACGCATTCCACGAACCTGGCGGAGATCCTGGAGCGCATCCTCGACAAGGGGATCGTGGTTGCTGGTGACATCACCATTTCTATCGCCGACATCGACCTTCTCAAAATCAAGATTCGTTTGCTGGTGGCCTCGGTGGACAAAGCGAAGGAGATGGGCATTGATTGGTGGGAACACGATCCGGCGCTCTCCTCTAAAGCCCGAGAGTTGGAGCAGCGGAACGATCACCTGCGCGGCCGCGTGGAGGAGCTGGAAACCGTTCTTGCCGAGACGAGGCAAAGGGCAGCACCATAGCCGGCCCATCGGTGCTCGTCGCGCATGACCGCCACTGCGTCGTGCGAAACGGTGGTGTTCATGCGTCTGTGACCAGGTGACTTCACGCGCGGTGGCGGAGCTGGAGCCCCGACGCTCTTGCTTTGGCGGCATGCCAAGACCGATTCGCTGTTCGAGGCGGCATGGCCTGGCCTTCTCATCCGAAGCGAATGCTGCCCCCTATCGTTGCGAAAGAAGACCTATCGTCTCCGACGGCAGGTCTTTTGCTGTCGCAGCGGGTGTCCCCCGATACCATCGGAAAAGAAAACTCCGGCTTCTCGGCGCTGACCAAGTCTCCCCGTTTCGATGCCGGGTCGTTTTCCTCCTGCCACCGCTGTCACAGCCCTCAGCGGTGAACGGCTGCGCGTCTGTACTCCGACTTCCGCACCCAGCCAGGACGACGTTGCACCCAAGGCTCACGCTGCCGGCCAGAGAGCCCTCCTGGCGCCATCATGAATGGTTCACAAGACATGCGGCGCCTCGTTCCGCGCCAAGGCGGTTTATGACGCGCCCGTTGACGCTGGACCTTGATGAGTGCCGGATGCTCGCGCAAGAAGATATGGAAATGGAATCGCAATCAGGTCTCCGACGATGTACGTGGCGAATACGGCGGCAGTCAAGAGACCATAGTCTGGGAATCGGCCCCTGATGAGCAGGGGAAGAACGACCGCGACGAACCAGACTGACTTGTAGCAAAGCTGAAGAAGCAGCACCGGCGCAAACTTCAGGGGATCGCGCAAGCCGAGCACAGATAGGATTCCAAACGCAACATAAACGCTGCCCACTATGCCCAAGGCAATGGGCTCGTCCCCCGGCCACCGAAGCGCTGCCTTCACCAGTTGAGGCATGAGCACGATTCCCAGTCCGAACCCGCCCGCTCCCAGAATGGTGTAGAGATACATGAACCTCATCCACCCTTGCCGAATCACAAACGACTTCGGCATATCTCCCACCTCCTTGCGACCACGGAGCCGACCGTCAGGCATCAGTCACCGCTGTCTTGTCGCGGAGATCCCTCCGGTGTGATTGCACCATCCCTTCAACCTCTTGGGTGCCCCCCACACTGACCCGGCATGGAAACCCGCTGCCTCGTCCGCATCCCATTCGACGGAGTTTACCCTGAGCGAATCCGAAGGGCTCAGGGTAAACTCCGTCGAACCATGTCAGGTCAGTTCCCTCGACCAGCACCAAGACGTTCTGGCGTCGAAACCTCTCTCAGGGCTGCTCGCCAGGGCGCTGAAGAACGCTACTCCCAGTGATTCTTTTCCGACGCAGGGATGCGATTCAGGCGCGGAGAAAATCGCTGCGCGTGTAGACGTCTGCAGCCCGGCGACAGCGTTATCGCCAGACGGGGGGAAGAGTCATAATGCACTGGCAGGGACAACCGGACTGTACCTTAGTTCACCCCCGGATTCGTGCCGCGAATGCTGAACCTCAACACACTCAGCAAGAGGACGGTAGGGCCGGTCCACTGCCCCGGCCCTATTCTCTTCGTTCCCGGATTCAGCGCAGGAGTCAGCCAATGCCTGCCGGCATTGGACACTCCCGACAACTTCAACCCCAGCCTCAACCTTTGCTACCCGACGCCGAAGAGCTCGGTGAAGCGCCGGGCCAGGCTCAGGTCGCCGTCTACGCTGAGCTTGCCGCTCATATACAATGTTGTAGCCTCGGCCTTGCCGGTGACGATGTCCATCCAGTCCGAAGCGGCACTGCTGATGGTGACATCGGCCTTGTCCGGCGCGCCCTGCTTGACGGAGCACTTCTGGTCTGCGATCGTTACCGCCCAGTCGCCGCCGCCGTCGCCCGAGAGCTTGAACCCATAGACCGCGTTGAGCCCGGCTGCCTTGTCGGCGTTGAAGATGGCCGGCAGGCTGGCAAACCACTGTGCGGCAGTAGCCGCGGCAGCGGGAGCGTTCGTCGCGGCCGCGGGAGCCCCCGCGGCTGCAGGCTTCACCTCGGCGATCAGGGGCAGCAAGGTGGCCATCAGCATCGGGCCTGTCTCCGGCCCCGCGCCCGTCTTGCTCTCGTAACTGTAGATCTCCATGCCCCAGTCATCACCGGACAGAATGTAGCCCAACTCGTCCATGGTCAGGCCGAAGAGGAACTTGGGGCTGCCCGTCATGGCGCGCTTGAGGTGAAAGCCCAGGTTGGGCAGGGCTTCACCGGGGATGGTGACGATCTGAGCCGGCCCCAGCGCCACCGCCGCCACCTTGGTCACCAGCTTGTCGTCCGCCAGCACGTTCGGCATCGCGCCGGCCCGCACCGCTGCCAGGGCTCTCTCATTCTTGAACGGCAAGGCCAGGTCGACGAACTTGTAGTCTAGCTCCGGGTTCTCGATGAGGGTGGCGCCGGCCAGGGCCTGCTCGGTGGCGTCGGCCACCGCCTCGCCGATACGCTGGGCCCATACGGAGTTGTCCTTATGCTCCAAGCTATAGACGCCGCCGGGGATGTCGGCGGTGATCATCCCGCCCAAAGCAGCGTTGATGAAGATCGCGACTCCGCCCTGATCCCTCTCTATCTTGGCATAGTAGTAATAGGGAAAGTCGCCAGAAAGGAGCTTGCTCTGCATGATCTCGGGGTGGCAGGGGAAGTTGGCCAGGGTGGCGATGACCTTACCGTCGTCGCCGACGAACTGCATGGCTGCCAGCTCGTGGTCCACGATTTCGGCGATCCGGTGATTGACGTTGATGCCCTTGGTCTGGACACTGCCGAGCTTCAGCTTGGCAGGCTTCGCGGCGGCCGCGGCCTGGTCAATGGCGGTGACGATGCCCTGCTTGAGCAGGGCCAGGTAGGCCGGGTTCACGCCCGAGGTGGTCGGGTTCGGCCCCCACATGCCGAAGATATCCGGCGCCGAGTGGTCATGCGTGGCGGCGATCATCACGCTGTCCGCCGGCACCGACTTGACCATGCCCCGAATGTCCTTCTGGATCCGGCCGGGGACGCCCAGGGAGTCCACGCCGACCACAGTGATCGTCTTCTCCCCGCTCCTGATGACGAGCGCCCGTGCCGACAGCGGCTCCTTTACCGCTTCGCTCAGCCGGTTGATGCCATATCCGGCCAGGTAGGCCGGCTCCTTAGGAGTAATATCCACCTTCGCCGCACCGGCCAGCAACTGCGCCGCCGTGCCGGTGGAGACCCCCAGCGCCAGCACCGCCATTGCCACTACCAACCCGAAAGTCAACATCCGAGTGCACCTCATACGAGCCTCCTGCTCTTCATGATGTTTACCGTTCCCCATGCAGCCGGTACTGGGCATACGGTACGGGGCCGGCAGACCGCTGGCCCCACGACGCTTTGAGCTGCCCCTTACCTCATCAGACAAGATAGGACCGCTCCACTCGCTGCCGGGTTACTCTTCGCTTGTCGCTTCCCCGCAGCGCCCCGGATCTCCTGCTAACCCGACGTTCGCCCGGCCATGCGGTTGGGTCCGGAGGCGACTATTCCCGCGGCATGCTGACGCAGATGCTGGTGGCACCGGCCGCCACCAACGTCTAGCATGGCCGCATCCATACCGGCGACCATGGTTTGCGCGTCAGCCTGCCGCTGGATACCATCGGCTGTGAGGCCAGGTCCGAATCGCGGCAGCCCCATGGTCCCCCCTCGCAACCCACTGTAGCAGTATGCCGCTAGGGACGCACTGCCCGTCCCTCGCATACAGAGCGCTACAACCGGCGCCAGCATCGCTGACGATGCGCATCACCTGTGGGCCGCATGACCGCCCTTATGGGCTTACTGCGGGCCGGTCGTGGCACCACAAAGGCTCCCAAGCCGCCTCGCGCCTGATTCCTCGCCCGCCCCGTCCCCCGCATCTTTACCATCCGGCCGAGGCGGTGCAGCGCTGTGAAATCTTGCACAGGAGCTGCCGAGATGCGCTGAAGAACGTCACCCCGGACGATGTCTACCACGGCCGCGGGGATGCGATCCTGGCGCGGCGAAAAGCGCTCCAGATTCGGAGCTTTGTGGCCAGGCGTGAGAACTTTCGCAAGCAGCGCGGGATCAATCAAGATGCGGGAGCCGGGACATCGCAACCGTACTTTGTTTCGCCCCGGGATCGAGCCCATCGTCGCGGCGGACCCACACGCGCAGTGCTATCGGTACGCGTCAGCCCTTTCCCTCAACGCCTCCACCGCCTCATCGGGCACCACGACCGCGCCGAAGGGGTAGAGGTTGTCGCCGGGCTTGGGGCCGTGATAATCGGCGCCGCCTGAGGGCAGCAGGTTCAGGCGCTGGGCCCAGTGCAGCAGGTACTCGATCCACTCGGGCTCGTAGTCGCCCCGCCAGCACTCCCAGCCATCAACGCCCATGTCGAGGATGTGCCTGAACTGGGCCGGCTCGGTTAGGCTGCCGATGGCAAAGGGCCGCCAGGGGTGGGCCAGCACGGCAGCGCCTCCAGCCCGGTGGATCACGTCACAGATGTGCTCCGCAGACAGGGGCAGGGGCACATCGCGGACACCCGGGGGGCCATACTTGACGAGAGGCCCGTCATAGCCCTTGCTGCGCAGGGCGTTGGCGATGTCGCCACCCGTGGGCACATCGCCCCAGTAGTAAAGGTCGTCCCACTCCAGCGTCACGCCGGCCGGCCGGCCCACCTCCGCCATCACCTCTCGCACCCAGCCCCGCCAGGCCTCCTGGATGGCCAGCATATCCTGCTGGAACTCCTGTCTTTCAATATCTAGAAACAGACCCATCATGTGCGTGTGGATGCCCCGGCAGTCGCAGTCCAACTCGACCCCTGCGATCACCTCGACCCCCCAATGCTCGGCGACCAGGCGGGCGCTGGGGATGGCCGAGATCGCGTTGTGGTCGGTGACGGCAATGGCCCGCAGGCCGACCGAGGCCGCCTGCTCGACCCGGCGCGGTCCGCACATGCGGCCGTCTGACGAAGTGGTGTGTAGATGCAGATCGCCGCCCAAGACGGGCCTCCTCACGGGTGCGTGATGTCAAGCAGGGGAGAATACGACGGATGGGCCGCCCATTCCCCCAAGGGCCTCGCGGCTGGCTAGGGCAATCATTCGTGCCTTAAGCAGCATGCACTCGATCGTGCTCGTGGTCACGGCCAGGTTTGATGCCCACGCCGTGTTCGGTGCCGCAGGGAAGCAGTGATGGCGCGGAGAAGAGCTTTGCAGATTCGCGCATTCGTGTTCCGAATCAGCATTGTTGCCGGAGCAAGGGGTGCCATGAAGACACAAGAGCAGGGACGCAGGAACTGCACCTCAATTCATCCCCTGACTTGTCCCACAATCGTTGAACCTCGACACGGATGGGATAATGGATGACATCATGCCGGTGGAGCGGAAAGGGACGAGGACGCGCCGAGCGCCGGCGTTCGCGAAGGATCCCATGCCGCGCTCGCCAAGGGGCGATACGGGATTCCATTCGACTGCGCTCAGGTCGTAGGGCAGAGGCTCGTCTTCTGCTTTCTCTCGGCAACGCCTGGGCCGGAGGCAAGCTCCTGCCCTGCGCGAGTTTTTGCTGTGGCAAGACGATGGTTTCACCGATCAGACGCCGAATGCGGATGCAGTGAGGGAAAAGATGCCAGTGTCCGACACGCCGTTCGTGCAGGAGTTTAGGACCTTGTTCACTCGTTTTCAGGGGCTGCCTTCGGACGAGGCGCACGACGTGGCCATCACCACGGAAGGCGAGGTGTGGGCGGCGACGCCTATGGGCCTGGCCCATCTTTCCGGTGACCGCTGGGAGAAGGTCTGGGCGGCCAACGCGCTGGCCGGCGCGGAGGTCCGTCGTCTGGCGGCGGGGCTCAATGGTGACCTGTGGGTGGGCGGGTCTACCGGGGTTTCGCTCCTTCGCGGCGGGAAATGGCGCCACTGGTGGGGCTTCGATTCACCCACGCGCTGGATTCACCGCCTGGCGCCCGATGCAAAGGGCGGTGTGTGGGCCGTCATGTCCCATGAAGGCGACCTCGCCAGCCGCGACGTGTGGCGTCTTAGCGGAGACTCGTGGCAGTGGTGGGAGGCCAGCAAGGCCAGCGACCCCACGGGGATTGCGCTCGACGGCGAGGGCCGTCCCTACATCGTCCACGACGGCATCCTCATGCGCCTCGACGGCAATGACTGGCGCCAGGTTGACCTCGGCGACGCGCAGATGCTCGACGTCACAGGCGCCCCCGACGGCTCCGTATGGGTGGGAACGAGCGATGAGGCGATCATCCTGCGTGACGGCCGTATCGCCGAACGGATCGGCAAGGCGCAAGGCCTGCCGGTGCGCGGCGTGCGCAGGGTGGCCTTCGGACCGGACGGCGAGGTGTGGTTCCTGCATCCGGTCGCCGTTTCGTGCCGCACCGCGAAGGGCTGGCGCTACTACTCCCCTGATTGCTGGGTTCCCGGAGACAGTGCGAACGGCATCGCCGTGGCCGCGGATGGAACCGTCTGGATCAGCGGCTCCAAGGGCGCCGCGCGCATCGAGCGCAAGACGATGACGCTCGCCGAGAAGTCGCGCCTGCTGGAACCGCTCGTCCCGTCGCTGCATATGAGACACGGAATGGTCTATGATCGCATCATAGTGGCGCCGAACGATCCGGATTCGCCCTGGCATTGGTACGTCACTGATAACGACGGCTCCCGCGCCGCCAAGTACATGGCCGCCGAATGTTTCCGCTATGCCGTGACGCGCGCGGCGGAAGCGAAAGCCAACGCCCGCGCGTGCCTCGAAGCAGTCTTGCGGGTGACACACGTGCACGGCATGCCTGGCTTCCTCGCGCGTTCGGTGTACCGGGCCGATGATGACAAGGTCGTCGCGGTCGGCGGCGAGTGGCATCTCTCTGCCGACCGACAGTGGATCTGGAAGGGCGACACGAGCTCGGATGAACTCGACGGCGATCTCTTCGGCCTCGGCATCTACTACGACCTCGTCGCGGATGGGGCGGAACGAAAACGCATCGCCGCGGCAGTGTCACAGGTGATGAACGGGGTCGTTGACAACGGATACATCCTCAAGGACGTTGACGGCAAGCACACTCGGTGGGCGGTATGGAGCCCGGAGCTTCTGCTCACTCCCGAGTGGAGGGCGCAGCGCAAGCTCAACTCCCTGGAGATGCTGGCACACCTGCGCAGCGCGATCCACATGACGGGCGAGGAGAAGTTCCGCCGCGCGTATCGGGAGCTCGTGGAGGTGCACGGCTATGCGGAGTACCTGCGCACACAGCAGATAGCGACGCCGATACATGCCTTCCACAAGTTCGACGACCACCTGGCCATACAGGCGTACTACCCGCTCCTTCAGCACGAGGATGACCCAGCGCTACGGGAGATCTACCTCGACAGCCTCGCCCGCTTCTGGGAATACGTGCGGCCCGAGGCTAATCCACTGTACACGTTTGTGTCCAACGCGTTGCTGGGCCGAACCGAGGGTCTCGAACCCGCTGTCGAGGTCTTGCGCGGATACCGAATGGAGCATCTCGGCCGCGCGGTGATCAACGAGGTGCGTCAAGATATCGAGTGGCGGCAGGTCGGATCGCGGCGGCTGCTTGCCAAACCGTTGCCGGGGCCCGAGCGCCCGACGTTCGGGTGGAGCGACAATACCTGGGACAGCGAGCGGGGGGCGCTCCCGGTGCGGCCGCTTTCGCCGGGCAGGCTGCACGTGCCGACGCATTACCTCATCGCATACTGGCTCGCGCGCTACCATGGCTTGATTGAGGGCTAGCGGAGGCAGCGCAGGGACAGTTAGCTGTTTCTAAGCAGTCCTGAAGTTGTTTCGGTGGCCCGCCGCAGCGGGTCGCGTTTCGACGGGGGGCGTGTTTGCTCTCCAAAGTGACTCCGTATCGAAATCGGCGACCTCGCCCACATCTCCGCAGTTTCGACCTGTGGTGAGCCGAGTCGAACTATGGCGGGTCGTTTTCCTCCACCAGCACCAAAGGGACCTGACATCGAAACCTCGCGCTATGTGCGGGCTAGCGCAGCGCAGCTGCGGACCTCCCGGTGTAGGAGCAACAAGACATTATCGCGTGACCACTTCCGTTGGAATACGCACGCGTATGGAATGCAATTACCGTCCGCTCCTGCCAGGCACCGCGCGGCCTTGGGCTGCTGAGCGTGGTGAAAAGTCGCCTGGGCGGCCAGGCGCTGAGATCAGAGACGCTCGTCAGGTAGGCAACTGGAGCGCAGGGAAGAGGCGGGGCGGATGGTGTCTGAAAGGGAGTGCCGGGCGATGTAGTCGCCGTAGAGACCCGGCGCGGGCGGCCAGACGATGACTGCCCGAGGGCGAGACCAAGGGTCCACAATGTACGACATCAGCCACTTCACACTGGCGGACATGGCCGAATGCTCGGGTGCCTTGCGCCGGCTGGGGGCGGACGCCACCAGCATGGAGGAGGTATCCGACAGGATCGTGCACTACTTCTACGATCATCTTGTCGACAAGGAGACGGGCGAAAGTGCTCTAGCTCTTGTCCGTCTCTTCAAGACACATCCCTACGCGGAGCTGGACGAGGAGCTGCAGGCCTTCGCGCGGGGAATGCTCGACACGCCGGTCGAGTCTCCCGCGATGAAGTGCCTGACCCTGCTGGGGAGCGCTGGAGCGAAGCCGGAGTGGCATTCGCGGAAAGGCTCCACAGGACACAAAGCCATCCCGTTACCCAGCGAGCATTTCATCGAGCAGGTCCCCATGGTCAGACAGCTCGTCCAACAGCTGGGACTGACGGTCAACACGGTGCTGGGGCCGGACCCAGCCGTCTTGGTGGACCTGGCGCAGACGACGTACAACGTCTTCTTCGTGCCCGAAGCAGTCGGCAGCCGGTACGTGCCCGCGCAACAGGAATTCGTGATCCCCTTCGGCGTGCGATCGGCGCTCGGATTCGGCGCGATGCTGCCATCCGGCAATCTGTTCGCCATCATCATGTTCGTCAGAGCTTCACTGCTTCCCGAGACGGCGGAGATGTTCAGGACCCTCGCGCTGAGCGCCAAGATCGCGGTGCTGCCGTTCGACGGCAACACCATCTTCTCCTGATATGAAAACAGACATCCTCTGCGGGGAGGACAGGACCAGTGGCTGTTGACACCGTGCCCGAGAATGTGAGCGCGTTGAAGGCCGAGGTTGCCGCCCTGAACGAGCTGCTCGCGGTGCAGGAGCGTGTTGTGGTCGAGCAGTCCGCGAAGCTGGAGCACACGTTCCAGGAACTCACCGCGGCCGAGGAGGGGTCCCGGGCCTCGGGAGAGCGGCTGCGCAGTCTGGTCGAAACCGTCAACGACTGGATCTGGGAAGTCAACTCCGACGGGGTCTACACTTATGCCAGCCCTAGAGTCCGTGATCTCTTGGGTTATGAGCCTGAAGAAGTGCTGGGCAAGACGCCCCTTGATCTGATGCCGCAGGAACAAGTCAGGCTGGTAGCGGCCAGGTTCGCCGAAGTGGTCGCCGCAGGGAAGCCGGTCCGCTCCCTCGTCAAGACGAACGTTTGTAAGGACGGCCATCTGGTGGCGTTGGAGAGCAGCGGCTTACCATTCTTCTCGCCGGACGGCAGCTTGATGGGTTATCGGGGGGCTGATCGCGACATCACCGAGCGCAAGCAGGTGGAGAAGGCGCTGCGGGAATCTCAGGAAAGATACAGGGTAATCTCCGAGGGAAGCCCCCACGGCATACTGATGGCCGACCGTAAGACGAGGCAGTTTGTATATGCCAACCCGTGCATGTGCCGGTTGCTCGGATACACCGAGAAGGAGTTGCTCCAGTTGGGCGTAGCGGACATTCACCCAAAGGACTCGCTGGGCCACGTGGCGTCCGAGTTCGAGTCTCAGGTGCGGGGAGAGAAGACGCTGGCGTCTGAGCTTCCGTGCCTGCGAAAAGACGGCACAGTGTTCTACGCCGACGTCACATCCAGCTTAGTCATCCTCGCTGCGGGGCAGGAATGCCTTGTGGGTTTCTTCGCGGACGTTACCGAACGCAAGCAGGCCGAACAACAGCTCAGGGAACGGATGAAAGAGCTGCAGGCATTCTACAGTTTGGCCGAGATAGCCGAAAGGGAAGGCATCACCCTGGACAAACTGTATCAGGAATTCACGAACATCCTGCCGCAAAGCTGGCCATACCCGGAGATCGCCTGCGCCAGGATAGTGATCGGTGACAGCGAGTTCCGCACGGAAAACTTCGCGGAGTCCCCATGGAAGCAATCCGCGCTAGTCAAGGTGAATGGATCAGCAGTGGGGAGGATCGACGTTGGTTACCTTGAGCAGAAGCCAGAAGAGGACGAGGGGCCATTCCTGAAGGAAGAGAGGCTGCTCATAGATGCCATCGCCGAGCGGATAGGACACATCACCGAGCGCAAGCAGGCACAGCAAACCCAGGCGCGCCTGGTGGCCATGCTTGACGCGACGCCCGATTTCGTGGGTTTCGCCGATGCCAAGGATACCCACATCCTCTACATCAATCCCGCCGGCCGGAAGATGGTCGGCGTCGGGGCGCAGGAGGACGTGACCCGGCTCAAGATCGCCGATGTTCATCCAGAGTGGACGAACAGGTTGTTTCGCGACGAGATCATCCCCACGGCCATCCGCGACGGCATATGGACCGGCGAATGCGCTTTCCTGAACCGGGACAGCCGCGAGATTCCGGTTATGATGGTGCTTCTGGCCCACAAGTCGCCGAGCGGCGAGGTGGAGCGATTCTCCACGATCTCGCGCGACATCACCGAGCGCAATCGGGCGGAGGAGGCACTGCGTGCGAGTGAAGCACACCACAGGACGTTACTTGAAGCCTTGCCGCAAAGGATATTCTGCAAGGACAGGAATTCGGTCTATCTGTACTGTAATGGCAACTACGCGAGGGATTTGGGTATCGCAACCCACGAAATCGTTGGCAGGACGGACTACAACTTCTACCCCGAGGAATTGGCCAACAAGTACAGGTCCGATGATCAAAGGATCATGAAGTCGGGACAAACGGAGGAGTTGGATGAACGATACACCCAGGATGGGAGAGAGTATACTGTCCACACGGCAAAGACGCCTCTCAAGGATGGAGAGGGCAACGCGGTGGGCGTACTCGGCGTTTTCTGGGACATCACCGAGCGCAAACGGGCGGAGGAGGAGATCCTCCAAGCCAAGGCTGAACTCGAACGGCTGAACGCTGAGCTCGAGCAGGCGTTGGTTGTCGTCAAGCAGTCTGCAATGCTGGCGGATCACGCCAGAGGAGACGCCGAGGAGAAGGCCCGCGTCCTGGACCACGCATCGACCCACGACTCGCTCACCGGCCTGCCGAATCGGCAGTACCTCGAAGCACGTGTTCAGGAGCATTGCGAACAGGCTGCAGCCGGGAAGTCGGTTTCGTTCACCGTGATGTTTCTGGACCTGGACCAGTTCAAGCTGATTAACGACACATTGGGCCACAATGCGGGAGATCTGGTCCTCGTCGAAGTCGCGGCCAGGCTGCGGTCGTGCCTGCGCGCTGAAGACATACTCGCGCGCATGGGAGGCGACGAGTTCACCGTCATCCCCCACCGCCGCCAATCACGCTCCCCCGTCGAGTCGGTGGCGGTGCGAATCCTCGGCAGCATCAGCCGACCTTACGAGATCAAGGGTCGCAGGCTCGTGATCGGAGCCAGCATCGGTCTGGCTATGTACCCCGCGGACGGAACCGACGCCACGACCCTCCTGAGACATGCTGACGCGGCGATGTACAAGGCCAAGCAAGCTGGCAGAGGCACATTCCGCTGGTATGCGGGCGGTACCGACACTGACGACCTAGTGCGCCTTGATTTGGAGGGCAACCTCCAATCGGCTCTCGATGAGAACCAACTCCGTGTTTACTACCAGCCGATCATCAGTTTGCGCGACGGAAGCCTCCGCGGGGCCGAGGCGCTGCTGCGCTGGGAGCATCCTCAGCGGGGGATGATATCTCCAAGCGTATTCATCCCCGTAGCAGAGGAAACTGGCCTGATCACCCCGATTGGCGATTACGTCCTTCGCACAGCTTGCGCGCAGGCAAAGGCCTGGATTGATGAGGGAATGCCCCTATCCGTGATCGGCGTGAACGTGTCAATCGTGCAGATGCGTGATGACACCTGGTTAGATGGCGTCAAGGCCGCGCTGTCGGACACCGGGCTGGATGCAGAGCGCCTGAGCCTGGAACTCACGGAGACCGCGTTCACTTCCGATCCACATTCCCTCGCCTCATTGCTCCGCAAGATACGAGGGCTTGGCGTGGGCGTCGCCATCGATGATTTCGGTATGGGCCATTCCTCACTCAGCCGACTCAAGGACCTCCCGGTCAGTCATCTCAAGATCGATGGGTCATTCGTTAGAGATGCCGAGGACAATGACAGCGGCAAGGCGATGCTGGCGTCAATCATCGAGATGGCACATAACTTGGGGATGGAGGCAATAGCGGAATGGGTCGAGACGAAGGCGCAAGTGGAGAGCTTGCGCTCCAGCGGCTGCGATTTCGCTCAGGGTTACTTCTTCAGTCCACCGCTTCCCGCCGATCGGTTCCGCGCCTTCGCGCTCGAACGAACGGCGCCGGTTAGCCGCAAGCGTCGAGCCGCTGTTGTCAAGGCCGGTTGAGAAGCCCCCGCTCTGGTTGCCTCACTCGCTGCTCTCCTGGCGCTTGTCCGCTGGTGGCAGCAGGCCGGCCTTGCGCCGGTCCCCGAATCGGCAGCTCTCGCCCTTGGCGCCGATGCCCTCTCGCGCCCGCAGGTCGGGTCAGCGCTTCCGCGTTCGACCGCAGCCCCATCTCCAAAACGCTCTGGCATCGAACTCCGCGACCTCGTCCACATCTCCGCAGTTTCGACCTGTGGTGAGCGCAGCCGAACCATGCCAGGTCGTTTTCCTCCACCACCCTTCGCCCTTGCCGCTGTGGCGAGCGCCAAGGAGCTTCGGGTGGCAAGCCATCACACCCCGCGACAATCCGCGGCGGAATGCGCAGCTGACACGCGATGCCGGGCGCCCACATCGGGGTGCCCCTACCTGCTTGTCGGCGGCAATTCCGGCCCGGCGATGACTATCACCGCGTGATCGGGCTGGATGTATTTCTCCGCGGCGGCCGCGACTTCGGCGGGGGTTACGCGGTCCATGAGCTGCGGGTAGCGCCAGGGGTAATCGAGGCCGAAACCGTAGAACTCGGCGTCGGCGAGGCTGGCGGCGATGCCGGAGTTGGTCTCGAGGCGCAGCGAGAGGGTGCCCGTCACGTAGTCCTTCCACAGGCGCAGCTCGGCCTCGCCCGGCGGCTGCTCGCGCACCCGCCGCAGGACGGCAAGCGCGCTGTCGATCGCCTGGTTGACGCGCGCCGGGTTGACCCCCATGTTCATGCTCCAGGGGCCGGGGCCGCGATAGGCCGCGAAGTAGCTGTAAACGTAGTACGCCAGCCCCTCCTCATCACGAATGCGCTCAGCGAGGCGACTGGAGAGCCCGCCTCCGCCGAGGACGTAGTTCAACAGCTCCGCCGCGTAGTAATCGGGCGCGAGGCGGCTGATGCCTGGAAAGCCGATGATGATGTCCGACTGCGCCTTCCCCGGTACCGCGATCGCCTCGCGCGCCGTCTCCGCCGGCGCCGCGACCGGCGGTATGACCACCTCCGGGCGTTCCCCCTCCGTACGCCAGTCGCCGAAGTACTTCGTCGCCAGCTCGCGCACCTGGTGCGCCGACACATCGCCGACCACCGCCAGCACCAGCGTGTCGGGGCGGTAGTAGCGCCGGTGGAACTCGACCAGGTCCTCGCGGGTGATAGCGGCGATGCTCTCCAGCGTTCCCAAGGGGCGGTTGTGCAGCGGGTGTCCCTCGGGATACAACGCGGCGTAGAGCGCGCGTTGGGCCACGTCCCCCGTGTCCTGCAGGGCCTCGCGGATCGCAACCTCCAACTGCGAGCGCTGCAGCTCAACCTGCTCGGGCGCGAACGTCGGGCGCTGCACCTCGTCCGCCACGATCTCCATCACCAGCGGCAGGTCCACCTTCAGGCAGCGGCCGGAGATGTTGGCGACCTGGATGCCCAGGCCCACGCTCGCGTCCGCGGCGACGAATTCCAGCGCATCGGCGATCTCCGCCTCCGAGCGAGCGCCCGCCCCGCGCGACAGCATGGCAGCCGTGAAACTCGCCAGACCCGGCTCATCCGGCGGATCGAAAACCGAGCCTGCGCCGACCATCCCGCGAATCGACACCGCGGGCACGACCGGATTCTCATACACGATGAATACCGGGCCATTACCAAGCACGATGCGTACAGGCTCCCGACTCGACCCGGAGCGAAACCGCGAACCCTGCTCCGATGCGACGGGCGCACCTGCGTCGGCAAGCCGCACCGGCGGGGCGGCAGGTCGGCCGGCGGACCTGGAAACCGGCCCTGCGGGCATGGAGGGGCCGGACGGCGCCTCGCGGGTGGGAACGAACCACCCGACGGTGCGATTGTCAGCGGTCAAGTAGCGCTGCACGACCTCCCGCACCCGCTCAGGGGTGACCCTGTCGATGCGGTCAACATACTCGTACAGCAGCCGGAAGCTGGCCGCGACATCGAAGAAGCCGAGCCGGTTCCCCAGGCTGCTGACCGAATCCGCGCCATAGACGAACGACGCCTTGACCTGGTTCTTGGCGCGCTGCAGCTCGCGGTCCGATATCACCTCGGAGGCCAGCCGGTCTATCGCAGCGAGCGCCGCCTGCTCCGCCTGCTCGTGCTGTACTCCCTCGGCGAGGGTGATGTATATGGTGAAGAGGGTCGGATCGCGGTTAGTGAAGTTGTAGGCATCGGCGCTGACGGCGATGTTCCTGTCCACCAGCGCGCGGTAGAGCCTGCTCGTGCGCCCCGAACCCAGCACGGATTCCACGACGTCGAGGGCGAAGTGATCGGGATGGCTCGCCGGCGGCACGTGGAAGGCCGTTTGGATCATCCCCGCCGCACCGGGACGACGCACGACGATGCGGCGCTCGCCCCGCTGCGCCGGCTCGACGGTCACCACCTTGCGCGGCGCGGGGGCTCTACGAATGCCGCCGAAAAGCTCCCGCACCCGCTCCAACACGGAGTCGGTATCGAAGTCGCCGACGATGACCAGCGTGGCGTTATTAGGAACATAGCGCCCGCGGTAGTAGTCCATGGCCTTGGCGCGATCATAGGCCTTGATATCGGATTTCCATCCGATCGTCGGCCACTGGTAGGGGTGAGCGGTGAACGCGGTCGCCCACACCGCGCTGTTGAGATAAAAACCGGGGTCATTCTCGTCGCCTTCCAGCTCAGACAGGACGACAGTTCTCTCGGCGTCCACGGCCTCGGGCGCGAACGTGGCGTTGACCATGCGGTCGGCCTCGATGCGCAGGGCGAGGTCAAGATGCTCAGCAGGCAGAGTCTCGACGTAGGCGGTGAAGTCCAGCCAGGTCATCCCGTTGTCCCACCCGCCGGTGCGGGTGATAAGGCGGGTAACCTCGCCCGGCTGGTAGCGGGTCGTGCCCTTGAACATCATGTGCTCGACGAAGTGGGAGATGCCGGTGATGCCGGTGTGCTCGTTGCGGGAGCCCGCGTGATACCAGGTGTACACGCTGACCACGGGCGCTGCGTGCACCTCCTGGGTCAGCACGCGCAGGCCGTTCGGCAGGACCGTCAACTGCGCCCGATCTGCCGCAAGCGCGCAGGGCGCCGCCAGGGCGAGGACGAGCAGGCACAACGCGAACGGGGGAATACGGGCGCTGCGGCGTGACGCCTGCATCGCCGATGCCCCGCGTGCCCGCTTGCGGAAACGAGTCAATCCATCAGTCATCCCACAACCTTTCAGCCCCGGGGCTGCTAGAACACCGGGCGCAGCACCCAGTAGAAAAACAGCACGATCACAACCAGCCACCCGACCAGCACCAAAGTCAAGGTGAGCTCGGCCGATATGCCCAGCGCCAAGCTGACGATCCAGACGGCCGCGCTGGCGAGCAAACCGTATTTCAGGCCGTGTTTCAGGGCGCCGCTCGCGTGAACCTCGCGCAAACCCCTGACTGTAGAGCGCGACCATCCGCATTCCGGGCACGTCTTCCCGGACTTGTCGAGCGGGGCCTCACATCTCGGGCAGGCCGGAGGAATGTCGGCTCCCCGCAGTTCCTGGAGCAGCGCATTGAGGTCATGCCGCACGTTCGCATCCTGGGGGTCAAGCTGGAGCGCGATCTCGTATTCGCTGATGGCGTCGTGGAGACGGCCCTGCTTGCGATAGACCGCGGCCAGGAAAGCGTGCGCTGCGGCGTTCTTGGCGTCGAACTCGATCGCCTCGCGGTAGCGGCGCGCGTCGTCCTCAAGCATTTGCTCCTGCTGCACGCGCGAGACGACGACGAGCCCCACTTGCCACACGACGGCGGCCAGAATGATGGCCACCACAACAGGGTAATACCATGGGCTGGCCGCGAGCGAGATCGCCACTGCGGTCAGGCCGAAGCCGAGGGACATGCCGAGCACGCCCTGCCACGTCTCCACCTCGCGCTCGAGCATGGCGTAGAGGCTGCGTACCAAGAGGAAGCCGCCGGCCAACGAGGCGATCATCCACTTCCATAGGAGGATGGCCTCATCAATCGGTATCACGCCATGCGCCTCCCGAATCAGGGTTCGAGGTCGAGCGCCACCTTGACCCGTAGCGAGATGGCGCCCGGCACTGCAGCATCGGGCGTTTCGGGGCTGAGCACCGTCGAAGTCTTGAGGTCGAGATTGATGTCGGTTCGCTGGCGCACCAGCAGTCCCTGTTGGTAGGCGAACAGGCTCGCGCTCTCGATGTGCTGGACGCCTACCAGGCTCACCTGCAAACCCATGGCGTCGGCGGGCAGCTGCCGCTGCACGGGGATGTCCGCGGCGGAACGAATCTCGGCGCACGGCATGCCCCGCAGATCCTGAAAGCCGACGAACTCGAAGCGCTGCTCGAGCTCGCGCTCGGCGCCGTCGGGCATTTTCAGCTTGGCTTTCGCGGTCCACTTCTCTCCCGGCTGCAGGGCGCGCTCGGGCAGGCCCTCGTCCTGGATAAGCCCGAGCAGCGGGCGCACCGCGTCGCCTATACCCGGCACGTTGGGCTCCGCCTGCGCGGCATCCCAGCCGCGAACCTGCGACACCCCGCCGCGATCGTCAACCACCTGCGTGAGCGGCGGCACCCGCATCGTCAGCGTTTGCTCTTCCTCCCCCGCGCGGAAGGTGAGTGACGGGTCCTCGATGGTCACTCTCACTTCCCAGGTGTCAGGCCCGACTTGCGACAGCGTGTGCTCCACGCGCGTGAATCGCCCGCGCAGAGTGACGGGCTGCTGCTCGTCGAGCAGGCTGATGCTGCCCGTGCCGGACACGCTCGCCCGGTAGCTGAGGGTCTGGCCCGCCTGGTGACGCAGCCTCAGCGTGACGGAGTCGGGTTGAGCCCACGCGGCGGAGACGAGCAGCACGCACACCGCTGCGATTGCGGTCAGCCTCACGGATATACCTCCCGGCGGCACGAACTGCCCGGATTGTATCACGCGGTAAGGACGCCAGCAAGCGGAGCGATGGAGTCGCAGGTGGAAAACCCGGACGTGAGTGGATGCTACCGCAGGTCGCCGGGCACTCTGGCCACTCTGTCGGTTGCGGCCTGCTGCTCGCGCAGGGCCTCGCGCAGCAGAGCGGCCCCGATGGGCGCCGCGGCCGCACCATGTCCCCCCTGCTCCACCACCACCGCGGCTACGATACGCGGCCGTTCCACAGGGGCAAAGCCGACGAACCAGGCGTGCGGGCTGCCGTGGGGGTTCTCGGCTGTTCCGGTCTTGCCTGCGATGGGGAAACCGGGGTCCCATATGCGGCGCGCGGTGCCGCGCCGGACGACCTCTGCCATGCCTTCTCGTATCAAGGCGGCGGTGGACGGCTTGATACCCACCGGCCGCGGGGGCGGAACTTCAGCCGGCGAGCCGCCGACCGCGCGCACGAGATGAGGCGTCACCCGGTAGCCGCCGTTCGCTATTGCAGCCGCCGCCACCGCAGCCTGCAGTGGGGTGACGAGCAGGCCTCCCTGTCCGACCGACATCTGGCACGTGTCCCCGGGGTACCATGGCAGGTGGTAACGCTCGCGCTTCCACCGCGGATTGGGAACGAGGCCCGTGTTTTCGTCCGGGAGATCGACGCCGGTCCTGGCGCCCAGGCCGAAGGCTCTCGCCCACCGCTCGAGATCTGCGCGGCCGACGCCGCGGCCCAGCCTGATGAACATGACGTTGCACGACTGCGCTATGCCCGACAACAGATCCAGTGAGCCGTGGCCGCCGCGCTGCCAGCAGTTGAACTGCCACTTGCCCAGCCGGTAGTAGCCCGGGCAGAAGAAGCGGCTGTGGCGGTTGGCCTGCCCACGCTCAATGGCGGCGGCGGCGGTGACGATCTTGAACACGGAGCCCGGCTCATAAAGCGCCGCCGCAGCGCGGTTCTGCTGGGGACGAGCGGAGCTATTAAGGTAAGCCCACTGGGATTTCGAGATCCTGCCGCTCAGAACGTTGGGATCGAAGGCGGGGCCGCTAACCAGCGCGAGCAGTTCGCCGTTGTGAACATCCATGACCACCGCGGCGCCCCGCCTGCCGGCCAGATGTTTCTCGGCCACCCGCTGGACATCCGCGTCCAGGTTCAGCACGACCGGGGCACCGGCGATCGGCGCCACCTCGCCCAGCACCCGAACCAGGTTTCCCCCGGCGTCCACCTCCACCTGCTCCCCGCCATCCGCGCCCCGCAGCGATGCCTCCAACACGCGCTCGACCCCTTCTTTGCCGATGCGGTCGCGCGCGGTGTAGCCCCGGTCGCGCATGCGTTCCAGGTCGCGAGCATCGATGTCACGCACATACCCCAGGACGTGCGCGGCAAATGAACCCAGCGGATAGTGGCGCACCGGGCGCGCCTGCAGGTGCATACCCCTCATATGCAGCGCCGCCTCGGCCGTGCGAGTGGCGACCGGCAGCGGAACATCGCTCGCCAGGACCACCCCCTTGAGAGGCTCGCGCTCGCGCCTGAGCGCTGCGGCAACCCGGTCCGGCAGCTCGCCGACGATGCTCGCCAGGCGAGCGATGGTGTCCGGGTGATCGTCAAGCTCCTCGGGCGTCACCACGACATCGAGGCTCAAGCGGCTGGTGGCGAGAATGCGCCCGCGGCGGTCGTAGATGACGCCGCGCGCCGCCTCGCGCCGCACCAGGCGAATGCGGTTCTCCTCCGACGCCCGGCGGTACTCCCGGCCGTGGATGATCTGGACTTGCCACAACCGCGCGGCCAGGAGCACGAACATCCCGAGCACCGCCGCGCGCATAGCAAAACGTCGGCGGGTCATGCGCCGACCTCTTCCGGGGGCAGCAGGCGCCGCGCGCGCCGCAGCCCCGCGCCGACGACCACCGCCAAGCCGCCGTTGTAGGCCGCGCGTGCGATAGCGTAGGTGATCATCGGCCACAGGCCGGCGGGACGCGCGAACACGTCGTATATCGCCTCATGGACCAGCGTCAACACAGCGACGGCGCCCACTATCACCAGCAGATTTTCAGCGAATACCCGCCTCCCGGTTTCGCCGGCGAAGTATCCGGCCACGGTCTTGGCGCCCGCATAGACGCCGATCCAGGCGCCCAGCAACGCACCCTCCAGCAGCCCCCCGCCGAATCCCGTAGCCATGCCCGCGCGCGGGCCGCTGAGCAGCCCGATTGAGACCGTGACCACGAGCAGCAAGTCCGGCGCCACGCCCCGAACAGCCAGGTGATGGACCACGCTGAACTGCAGAGCCGCGCAGATGACGATGATGCCGGCGGTGAACACCACCCGGCGCGCCAATCGGAGACCTCCTTGGGCGGAAATGCGGGAACCCTCAGCGCCCCCCGGCGGGAATCACGTCTATCGGCCACAAGATATCCCCGGCGCCGCCGGCGCCGGGGATATGCAGCTCCACGCGCAGCGTGGGATCCAGGTGAAGGCGCGTGCCCGCGAACTCGGGCAGGCTGGGCGGCCGCTGCGCCCGGCGGTCTATCACCCCGCCGAATACGTCGTACAATGGCACGTAGTACTCAGGGAAGAGCTGCGCCACAGTGAGGTATCCCTGGTCTCGCAATACAGCTCGCTGCCAGTCCTGGAGCTGAGCCAGGGCCTGGTCCGGACCGCCCAGCCCCAACCGCGCCAGAGCCTGCCTCGCGGCGGCAGCGCGCTGCGCCGAGAGGTCACGGCCGTCGCGTGCGAGCTCCGGCGCGTGCCGCGCTCGCATCTCTCGCCCCACTACGGCGAGCCCCCTGCTCGTCGGGCTGAGCACGATCCAGCGGTCGAGGCGGCGCGCCTCCATGCCCGTCGCCAGGCATATCGCCGACAGCACCTCGGCCAACGCGCCGTCGGCCTCCGCCACCGATACCGGCAGGTCGCGATACCTGGGATCGGCGACTATCGTATAGCTCGTCTGCTCCGAAAGAAAGGCCGCGGCACGACCAAGGGTGACGTCGACCGCCGTCAGGTTGACGCGTTCATCCAGGCCAACGAGGGCGGGGGCGATAGGGACCTGCGTGTCGGCCAGCGCTGCAGTCGGGAGCAACGCCGTTTGGATTATCACCAGGGGCAGTATCAGGCGGATTGCTCGGATCACGCGCGCTATCCTGTCGCCAGGCCGTACCGGGGTGCAACGCTGAGAGACTTCGGCGCGGCGTATCAGCCATCCTGCATGCAAGGCATTTCAGCGCCGACCGTGGCTGCGGCGCCGCACGCAGGTCTAGGCAACCGAGCGGGGGGCACCCTTGCGCGCGCGCTCGGCGAGGTCGCGCGTGCGAGCGATGTGCTCGGATGTGACCTCCCGCTCGAAGCTGCGCAAGCCGGCGAGCTTGAAGCCGTGCCCGGCCGCGAGCTGCGCGATTTCCGTGACCTTCGCCGCCTCGATCTCGCGCCCGAGGCTGTAGTTCTCGTAGCGCTGCTCCAGCGCCAGGATCATCGTCTCGGCCATGCACGCGTACGCCGTGCCCGGCGGAAAGCCGAAATTGAGGCCGAAATCCACCGCGCCGGGCACCGCTACCACCCCACCCTCGATCACCAGGACGTCCGGGCGCCGCTCGGCGACGCGCTTGCTCACGTCGCGCGGGCGGGCCACGTCGCACACGACTGCGCCCGGCTTGAGGAATCCCGGTTCGATCACGGTGTCCACCGCGCTGGTGACCGTGACGACGATATCGGCCTCGGGCAAAGCGGCCGCAACATCCGTCGAGGTCTCCACCTGCGCCGCCCCTGGGATGTCCTCGGCCACGGCGCGCAGCTTCGCCTCGTCGCGGCCGATGAGCATCAGCCGCGGCACGACCGCGGCGAGCATCCGGGAGGTCACGCGCCCGATGGAGCCGGTGCATCCCACCACCGCCGCGCAGGACTGCTCCGGCTGCAAACCCATCAGGCGTGCCGCCGCCAGCGTGCCCTCAACGGCGGTGGCGACGGTGTAGCTGTTGCCCGTGGTAACGGCAACATCGAGTCCCCGCGCCACGCTGATGCCTGCGTCACCCACGACGGAGGTGAAGGCGCCGAGGCCGACGATCTGCGCGCCGAGATCCTGCGCGACCTTGCCCGCCTCGATAATGCGCCGGATGACGAAGTCGGGGTCGAGGCTGGAGAACTGGCGCGGGGTGAGCGGCAGACCGATGAACCAGCCCTCGGCAGCGGCGCCGTCTAAGCCGCTGACGCCGGTGATATGGGAAACCCGCTTGGGTGCCATGCGCTTGATGGCCCACTCCACCACGCGCACCGGCAGATAGCGCGCGATGGGGTACTTGCGCGCCACGTCCTCGCTGACGGAGAGCGGGTGGATGATGAAGCCGAACCGTCCCATGCCCATGCTAGAGGTCCATGACCCTCGGCGACAGCCCCAGGCGCTCGAGCAGGTGGAGGTAATCCTGACCCGACAGGTCCTCCGGGGCGCGACCGGAAACGGCGACGAGCGCCGCCTCGATGACGTTGGTGCCGAAAGAGCGCTCGCCGAAGGCGGGCGTAGTGGTGATGAGTCGCCCCACGCCGACCGAGCGCAGCAGCTTGAGGTCCTCGGCGGTGATGGTGTTGGTGATGACCATGCGCCCGTCCATCTGCGGCGGCAGGTAGCGCCGGATGAAATGGAAGTCCCCGGCGATTACCTGCGACCGGTAGAAGTACTTGTTGTACTTGCTGGTCGTGGACTCCTGCTTGGCCCCGGTGGGGTAAACCACCGACATCGGCAGCCGGCGCAGCACAGGCAGGACTAGAAATCCGAGCACCGCTATCGAGCGCAGCGAATACAGTGGAATCGGCACGCCGAGGGCGAAGATGAGGTCGCCATAGGTGACCCGGGCGCCCAGCTCCGGCAGCGCGCGCGCCATGCCCGGGCGGTCGACCGCGCTGACCAACAGCACCTCCTTGCCGCGCACGTCGAGCTGCCCCTGCTGTGCGAGGCGGTGCAGCAGATACGGCTCCAGCGTCACCTTGAAGCCGGCCCCGTCCACCACCGGCGTCTGCTTCGCGGCGCGCGCGACCTTGGCCATCGCCACCACCTCGTAACGGCGATTCCCGGCCACCAGGTAACGGTCGGCCCCGCCGAGGCCGAAGCAGTCCACCTTGCCATCGAATTCTTCGATGAGCGCGAACGCCTTCTTCACATCCCCGTCGGTGCCGATGCGACGGATGTGGAAACGGTGCTCTGCGAGCTCGACCTCGACCTCCGAGTCGCGCTTGGACGATCCGAGGCTGACGCTGACAATCTCTATGGCGGCGCGCACCGTAGTACCACCTCCAGCGGCGTCAAGATGCCGGCTAGGTCGGCTCGTGCCTCAGGGTCAATCGCGCCGGGCGACCTCAAGCGCGCCCGCGTGAAGCGTACTCCCACGCCAGCCGCAACCCGAGCAAGGTCAAAGCCGGCTCGACCGCGGCGACATTCTCAACCTCCTGCGCCACCAACGCGGCCCGCCCGCCGGTCAGCACCGCGGGAGCATCCTCCCCCATTTCCGCCCGCACCCTGGCCAGCAACTCGCGGACCTGACCCACCGCGCCGAAGAACGCGCCGGCGATGATGCCGCCGCGGGTATCGGTGGCGATCGCGCGCGGCGCGGTTTCGAACCGTGCCGGCAGCCGCACCGGCAGCAGGCGTGCCGCGCGCTCGGCCAGCGCCGCCAGCGAAGTCTCCACGCCGGGGGCTATAGCCCCGCCCAGGTATTCCCCGGCACGCGAAACCGCATCCACCACGGTCGCGGTGCCCAGGCTGACGACGATAACCGGGGCGCCGTGGAGCTCGCGCGCGGCGAGCGCACCGACCAGGCGATCGGGCCCCAAAGATGCCGGATCGGCGTAATGGTTCACCATGCCGACGTCGGTATCACCGGCGACGACCAGGGGCTCCGCGCCGCACGTCTCGCACAGCGCGGCGCGCCAGGCTGGGGTTGCGTCAGGAACGACGCTGCACATGCTTGCCGCGAGCTTACGGGCTAGGGCGGCGCCCTTCAGGTGGCTAGGTCGCGCGCGACCGCCACGGCGGCCCGTAGGGCCTAGCCGTCTGATGCCTGCGTCCGCGGTCAGCGCTGCGATCGCCTCGGCCGGGTCGCGGCTGCCGGCCGGGAAGTGCTCCTGCCCGCTGAGCTTGCCGTTCTCGAACCACCCGAGCTTGGTCTGGCTGTTGCCGACGTCAACCGCCAGCAGCACCGTCATCGGGGGCTGACTCCGCGACAGACTCCGTACAACTGCAGGCCCTTGCTGCCGATGAGTGACGCCACATAACCCATCACGAACAGCAGCGCCACACGGAAGCCCATGACCGCCAGCACCGGGATGATAGGGCGCGCCGATGCTCGCGAGACGGTCTGGTGAGCCCCCTGGAACATGCTGAAGGTCCACACGAACACCAGTATCAGAAGCACCACCCCCGCCAGGAACACGGTTATTCCGGCGAGCATCCCGATGGTCTCCCAGCGCATCCTATGGTGTTGCTCGGACACGTTCATCCCTCGCGCGCTTATTGGGCCCACAACGCGACGCAGCGCGGCGCGCGCCGACCGGCAGCCCGGGCCCCGGTGTCATCTAAGCCATTCTAGCAGAACGCTCATCATCGGCGCAAGGGCGCACAGCAGAGGGTGTGTTCGCGAAAAGTGGGGATGTGCGCCGCCGAATGTCGAACAGGCACCCCCGCCCGTTCATTGCGGTGCCGCGAACGCGGCATCGCCACAGCCGAGGCTTGCCCGCCTGTGGCGGGGCGGCTGTGCCACCTGGTCTTATCCACGGTGGCCCACCGGTTAGGGGATGTCGGCGCCGTCGAGGCCGTTGACGGTCAGGTTGGGGTCGGGCAGGCGGTTGACGGCGGGATGCAGTCGCGTGGCCGGGAGATAGCGCGCGTGGCCGTCAACGAACAGGTAATTGCGCGAACCGCGCCAGTCCCACCAACCCACCGCGACGGCGTCATGGTTGGTGAGCCACTCCGCCGCCAGCACCTTCTTGCTCGGCGCCGCGACACACGCCTCCGCCTGGGTGGCGCACGGAAAGCGATCGAGCATCCACAGGTCGTCCGTGGTCATGGCGTTGACCTGACCGGGCGAGTGATAGAAGGCCGCCGAGTAGCCGTAGGAGGTGCTGTCCCACTTTTCGCGCGCCGTGGCGTCGCTGGGGCAGATCAGGATATCCGGCCTGTTGCGCACCGACCGCAGCGGGTCATCCGGCGCGCTCGGATCGCGCTCCGCGCTCAGGCGCAGGTAAGGCTGCAGCGGCCACCTCCAGCGCCGCCCCATCCACAGATAGGGGTCGTTGGTGTTGGGGAAAGAGCCGTCCCAATCGTCAACATACAGCGCGAAGGCGAGGCCGATCTGGCGCAGGTTGGAAAGGCACGCCGCCTTGCGCCCGGCCTCCCGAGCGCGGCTGAGCACAGGGAAGAGCAGCGCGGCCAGGATCACGATGATCGCGACGACGACGAGCAGCTCCAACAGCGTCAGCCCTGCTCGCCCGACGTCAACCGGCTCTGGTCTGCGCACGCGCACCGCCCGCTTCCGCCACCCAATAGCATGTGCCATTCTTCCCATAGTGTGCGGCCATTATACCGCATCGCATCGGAGAGGCCGGATGGGCGGCGGAAAGCTGAAGCCGAGAAACGGCGCGGCTCAGGGCATGCGGTGTGCGCCAATGAGCCCGAGCTGGCGACCGAGCGTGGGAGTCAGCGCAGCAGGTTGAAGGCGGCTATTCCCCGCGTGAAAGCTCGCGCAGGTGGTGCAGGGCCTTGTGCTGCAGCCGCGAGACGTGCATCTGCGAAATGCCCAGGCGGCGGGCGACCTCTGTCTGCGACAGGTTGCGAAAGAAGCGCAATTCGATGATCTTGCGCTCGCGCTCGGGCAGGCGCTTCAGGCCTTCCACCAGGCTGGAGCGCGCCCCGATTTCCTCGAGCACTCCGTCGTCCGCGCCCACGTAATCAGCGACAGTGGTGTGCGACACGTCGTCGGCCTGGCCGGTTTCGCTGTCCAGGCTGACGAGCTCGTACATCTGACCGAGCTCGAGCGCCTCGAGCGCCTCCTCCTCGGTGACGTCGATCTCCCTGGCAATCTCCTTCACCGTGGGCGAGCGGTCGAGGCGCTGTACCAGCGTGTCGATGGCCTTGTTGGCGGCCAGGTTGAGCTCCTGCAAGCGTCTGGGCACCTTGATGGCCCAGCCTCGGTCACGAAAGTAGCGTTTGATCTCGCCGGCGATGGTGGGGGTCGCGTAGGTGGCAAAGCGAATGCCGCGCTCGGGGTCGAAGCGGTCAACCGCGTTGATAAGGCCGATGGTGCCGACCTGAATGAGGTCGTCCACCGGTTCGCCGCGATTGGCGAACTTGCGCGCCAGGAAGCGAACGAGATTGAGGTGGGTTTGGATCAGGCGCTCGCGCAGTTTCGGCTCCCCCGTGGCCCTCAACTGGCGAAACATCTCCTCAACCTGCGCGTGGTTCGTGTGCTTCTGCTTGCGACCGTCCGCGGAGGTCTTGCCTTTCGATTTGCCTGCCCTTGCCGAACGCATATCACGAGTCGGCGAGGCGCTTGGTCATGCGCACCAGCGTCCCGCTGTCAGGTTTCGTCTCGAACTCCACCTTGTCGCACAGTGCCTCGATCAGGAGCAGCCCCAGCCCGCCTTCCTGCAGCTCGTCCTGCTCCACCGCTTGGCGCCTGCGCTCGGGGTCGAACCCGGAGCCCTTATCCCGCACCTCGATCACCAGCTCCCGTTCACACAAGGCGCAGATGACGACGATGTCCTCCCCGGCAGCGACGCCCCGGCTCTGGGCATCCTGGATGGCGTTGGTGAGCGCCTCGCCGGTTGCGACCTTGAGGTCCTCGATGTCGTCGTAGTCGAACCCCATGCGCGCGGCGACCGCGGCCACCGCAAGCCGGGCGACGCTGATGAACTCCGGCCTTCCGGGGATCTTGAGTTCCACACGCGAAGTAGTGGTGGTAGGCATCACGCTGTGGCCCCCTGCTCGTCCCATCCCTCGAGCGCCTGCGCCACGCTGTCGCGGACCTCGAACACCTTCGCCAGCCGCGTGATCTCGAGCAGCTTGCGTATGCGCGGCTGCGGGTTTGCCAGGCGCAGGTCGCCGTCATGCTCGCGTAGACGCTTGAGCGCACCCACCAGCGCGCCCAGCGCCGTGCTGTCGAGATACTCGGTGTTGGACAGGTCCACCACCAGGCGCCGCACGCCACCGTCAATCAGCGCCAGCACCTCTTCCTTCACCTGCGGCGTAGTATAGAGATCGACTTCGCCGCCGATGCGAAGCACCGCGATGTGGCCGCCCAGCCTCTCGGAACTGACATCCACGTCCACGGGTTTTCCCATGCTCATCTCACTCGCCGCGGACCGCCCGCTCCAATTCAGCCCGGCGGGCGGCAGCCGCTTCCTTGCCTGCTGTCACAGCCGTGTCCAGGTCCTGGCGCAGCTTCTCACTGACCTCGTGCGTGGTCGCGCGCACCTGCTCGGCCAGCTTGTCGGCCCGCCCCCGAAGTTCGCCGACCGCTTCCGCCACACCTCGTCGGGTATCGGCCCCCGCCCGCGGTGCGTACATCAAGGCGCCAATCGCGCCCGCCGCCGCGCCAATTCCAACTCCCACCAGGAAACTCATGATGCCGCTGTCCTCATCCCGCTCGCTCATGCCTGCGTCCTCCCGTGGGCGCGTGCTCTGACCGGAATCAGGCGACCGCAGCGGCCGTCGTGGCCGGCTCGCAGTCCGGCCGCACCGAGCCGCATCCCCCAGCCGCCTTACCTGTTCTGCATCAGTGGACGCGCCCCTGCCGGCGCGCCGGCCCAAACCGGCGACACGGTTGCCCTGCCCCCGAGCGTAACGCCTGGCCCCTTGGCCATGCACCGTCCCCGTGTAGGGTCACGGCATGCCGTGACCTCGGGAATTCCCCACACTTGGACTTCATCGTGTGCGGGGATTTCCTTTCAGGATGCGCTTCACCATATCGAGCGCTGTGGATTCCACATCAGGCTTGCCCTTAGGCGGACCGTGCGCGTCAAGCTGGGCGGCGCTCACAAAGTACGAATGACCGTTCTTCGACAATACTGCACCAGCGACTTCAGTGTGGACACCATATCGGCTGCCTCTTCCCGTCCACGTGAGGACGGGGACAGACGCGATGGTCGTCTTCCGCAGCGGAGAGAATCGCACGGCGTCATTACCTCCCTTTGCGAGGTCGCCCTGAGCAGGAACACCGCTCCGTAAGACGCGTGCCCACCAATTCAAGGAGCGCGCACGCTTGGCGATCAGTTCGGATACGGAGGTCGACGAAGCAGGGGACGCGCCATGGCTTCCTAATGTAACTTGCGGCCCAACTCGGTCGAATCTACAAAGGACAACCTGTCTTAGGCCTTGCCCATCGCTAAGCGGACGCTCCTGACCGGCCGATCCTGCTATCCTCATGAAGCCCGGCGGGGCCTCGATGCTACTCTCCCCTAGGTGGTCGTGCCGACCAGCGACAGGCGGAACCACTTGCTTAAGGACCGCGTGGAACCGGCGTGAAGCGTCACCCCAAGCGTCGCTGTATTGCGTCGCAGAGACCGATGTCGTGGGGACCGCCGCTTGTATCTTCACGCAGATCCAATAGAGCACATCGCCGGCCCGGAAGAGTACGGCCTCGAACAAGGGCTCTCTCGTTTTCCCGTCTCGGAGATGTACGATCCGCCGCGTGGTCCATTCAAAGCACTCGCGACCGTTGACCAGCCGGAGCTGGGCGCGGCTAACCGCCATAGCCGCGTCGTCTTTGTCGTCCGTCGTTGAAGTGGGCAGCAGTCCCCCTCTGAGTGCTCTCGCCACGTCACCCAAGGTGACGCCCTTAGCGGGCATCATTTCGGTGACCCAGATGTCCGCTTTCAGCTTGGCGGCACCTACCTGCTCCCCCACCGGCCCTGATACGTAATCAATGACGGAAGCGTCGGTGACCCCTTTCGGTCTCCCCTTCAGTGCGCGAGGCAAGTCTGGCGCACGCGAGAAGCCAGCCGGCACATGCGCAATCGCGGGCGTCGGCAATGCCGCCTTCGATGACGCGTCGGCCCTTCGTCTCTCAGGCGAGCATCCGCTTTGCCCGACGATCAGGATAGCGACCGCGAGCACTACCCAGCTCCAGTGTGATGCTCCACACAAGCATCCAGTTTGCCGGGACCGTGGCATAATCACAATCCTCTTGCTCCTCTCCCTGGCGGGCGGAGGAGTACCGCATGTGCCATGCCGAAGTCTCGCGGTCACACCCGCGCGGCTTGCCGTTCTATGACTCCCCCGCAGACCACCATATCGCCATCGTAGAACACCGCCGCCTGCCCCGGCGTCACCGCCCGCTGCGGGGTGTCGAATTCAGCCTCCAGCGCGTCCTCATCCCCGCGCACCACGCACGCCTGCGCCGCCATCTTGTAGCGCAGCTTGCCGCGCAGCCGGGCCGGCTGCGTCACCTCCGCGACCGCCACGTAGTTCGCCGCGCTCGCGCGGACGCGCTTGCGGTACAGCTCGCGCTCGGGCCCCACTACCACCGCATTCGCCTGCGGATCGATGTCCACGACGTAAAGCGCATCGGGGGCGCCGCTGATTCCCAGCCCCCGCCGCTGACCGACCGTGTAGGAGATGATTCCGCGATGCAGCCCGAGGCGCCTGCCGGAGGAATCGACAATCGGGCCCGGCACCGCGCTGGCCGGCACCAGCCGCCGCAGGTAGGCCGGGTATTCGTCATTGACGATGAAGCAGAGGTCCTGGCTTTCGGCCTTATCCGCCACCACCAACCCGAGCTCCTTCGCCTGCTGCCGCACCTCGGCCTTGCGCATCTCCCCCAACGGCATCAGCGCCAGGGCGAGCTGCTCCTGCTTCAGGCTGTACAGCGCGTAGGACTGATCCTTGGCGCGGTCGGCTCCGGCCCGGATGGTGCAGCGCCCTGACGCCGCGTCGTGCCCGATACGCGCGTAGTGCCCGGTGGCGACGTGGTCGGCGCCCAGTTGCCGCGCGCGCTCGGCGAGCGCCCCGAATTTGACGTAGCGGTTGCACCATATGCACGGATTGGGCGTGCGCCCGCTGGCGTAGTCGGCGCAGAACGGTTCTATCACTTCACGCTGGAACGCGTCGCGCAGGTTGAAAACGTAGTAGGCAATGCCGATGCGGTCCGCCACCCGGCGCGCGTCCTCGACCGCGGCCAGGCTGCAGCAGCCGCGGGCGGAATCAGCCTGGCGCGCGAGATCGTCGGAGGGCCAGATCTGCATGGTGACCCCGATGACCTCCCACCCCTGCTGCTTGAGAACCGCCGCCGCGACCGAGCTGTCCACGCCGCCGCTCATGGCCACAACAACCGTGCCCGGGCGCTGTGTCATGGCTGCTCGGTCTCGTCCGGCTGACGCCCCTGCTCGCGCCGCGCCTGCTCCCACTGGCGCATGCGCTCGGCGATATCGCGCTCGTAGCCGGAGTCGCTGGGCTCGTAGTAGCGGCGCGTCTTGAAGCCGGGGCCGAGGTATTGCTGGTCCACGATGCGCCCGGGGAAGTCGTGCGGATACAAGTAACCCTTGCCATGGCCCAGCCCGGCGGCGCCCGGGTACGAGGCATCGCGCAGCGGCTTGGGCACCGGCGGCGGCACGCGCTTTTCGACGTCCTCCGTCGCCCGGTGGATAGCCAGATAGGAGGCGTTGCTCTTGGGCGCGGTCGCGATGTAGATGGTGGCCTGGGCGAGGGGTATCTGCGCCTCGGGCAGGCCCACGTATTCGACGGCGTGAGCTGCGCTGGTCGCCACGACCAGGGCCATGGGGTCCGCGTTGCCGACGTCCTCCGCAGCGTGAATCACCAGGCGCCGCGCGATGAAGCGCGGGTCCTCGCCGGCCTTCAGCATGCGCGCCAGCCAGTGCAGCGCGGCGTCCGGGTCGCTGCCGCGCATGCTCTTGATGAACGCGGAGATGACGTCGTAATGGGCATCCCCGTCCTTGTCGTACTGCAGCAGCGGCTGCTGCAGGGCCTGCTCGATCAGAGCCAGGTTGGTCACCCGCCCGCCCTCGGGGTCGGGTGCGGCCAGGGATGCGGCCACCTCGAGCGCATTGAGGGCCACGCGTGCGTCTCCGCGGGCGGCCTGCAGCAGGTGCTCGCGCGCCACAGGCTCTAGGCTGACCCGCAGATCGCCCAGCCCGCGCTGCGAATCGGCCAGCGCCCGGTCAACGATGATCCCGATCTGCTCGGGGGTCAGCGGCTCGAAGGTCAGCACGCGCGAGCGCGACAGCAGGGGCGAGTTGATCTCGAAGAACGGGTTCTCGGTGGTGGCGCCGATGAGGATGATGGTGCCGTCCTCGACGAAGGGCAGAAAGGCGTCCTGCTGGGCCTTGTTGAAGCGATGGATTTCGTCGATGAACAGAATGGTGTGGCGGCGTTGGGCGACGACGCGCTGCGCCGCCTGCGCCATGACCTTGCGCACTTCCGCGATCCCGGTGGTGACGGCGCTGAATTCCTCGAAGTGGCCGCGCGTGCGCCCGGCGATGATGTGGGCGACCGTGCTCTTGCCGTTTCCCGCGGGCCCATAGAACATGACCGAGGACAACTGGTCACGCTCGATGGCGGACCGAAGCCACGTGCCGGGGCCCAGGATGTGCTCCTGGCCGACAAACTCGTCGAGGTCGCGCGGGCGCATGCGGGCGGCCAGCGGCACGTCCTCGCGCGCTGCCGCGGCCGGCTCGTCGAACAATGTCACGTCGAGTTAACCCCTCAGCGTGCACTACCGCGCGAGATTGTAGCATGTGCCGAAGGCGAGGGTCAACGACGGGCAGGGTACATGCGTCCCATGCGGAATAAGCATCCAAGTAGCGGGC
>Ga0315291_10001303_pt1 | contig 33368 bp, 28 predicted proteins | sample YL17G12_20_MG_FD_203070 | JGI IMG/M metagenome (GOLD analysis project Ga0315291, IMG submission 203070) | Sediment microbial communities from Yellowstone Lake, YNP, Wyoming, USA - YL17G12_20 | ecosystem: Environmental > Aquatic > Freshwater > Lake > Sediment | place: USA: Wyoming | collected...
TGTAGGAACGGGTCAGCTGGTGAAGCCCGATTTTGAACCACGGATGCCGAGAGATCTTGTTGGTGATACTGTGCAGAGAGGATTTGTAAAAACGACGAAGGAGATGGAGCGAATAAATTTACAGAATTCTTCGCCGACACCGCCAGAGCTTGGAAGTGAAGCGACCCGGATAACTCGTCAGGTTGCTCAGGGAAAGATAGATACCTTTGCATAAATTGCTTATGGGTTTTCTTTACTTTTATTTTGATGGAGCACGGCGTTCGTCTATTTTCTCTTCAATAACATCCCCCAGAATAAGGCCAGTTTCTACGATCTTTTCGATATGCTGAACAACCATTGTGGTAATAGAATTATATAATTGTGCCAATACCTGATCCTGCAGATTTTCAATTTGTACTAATTTTTTTTCAATGACGGTTGAAAGGGCATCAATAATTGCCTGGAGGGAATACAACGCACCGTAAAAGTTCTGTAATGAATATAAGAGTTCTTTGTCATCAATTTTATAGAGACGGTTCTGGTAATTTTTAAACAGTAATTCTATCGGCGCCAGCTGGCGGCTGACTCCTAATCTGCGCAGTTCTTTCTTTAAGCGAATCGTGTTATTTTTTACTTCAATTCGGAAATGTTCAAGCAATTTGAACTGGTTTCCCCGTTTACGGATTTGGAGGATTCGTTTCTGCCGCGCAATCCATTTCCGCAGAAAATAATTTCCGCTCATCCATCCGGCAAGTCCACCAATAAAAAAACTGAGGAGTACGTATACGAGTTGTGTGTTCATCGGCTTCACCAATTCAGTATTATATTGAGTACTGTTAGTGTATCGTTCCAAAAATAAGTTGATTATTTTGTTAGAAGTATTTTAGCTCATTTTCTTTGATAAGATCTATATTTATTAAAGTAAATATAATCAAACAATTTAAAAGACACATCATTCGATTAATCGGCAATTCCACCTCAATCCCTTTATTTTATATGTGTTAGCGACAACACCAAAACACAGCAAAAAAACTCTTTGCATCTTTGCGTCTCTGCGTTAAAAATATAAAAGTTTAATTATTAATAAATATTCAGTGTTACCCTTTTCCAAACAAATGGAGCAGAAGTAAGCTGAGTTGCGGTACATAGGTTATTATAAGTAATGCAATTAACATAATGATAATAAATGGTACTGCCGCTTGATACAAGTGAACAATTGATTTTTCAAACCGATAGCTGGCGATAAACAGATTTAATCCAACCGGGGGTGTTGAGTAACCAATTTCCAGATTGGTTAAAAAGATAATGCCTAAATGAACCGGGTCAACACCAAATTGGGCTGCGATCGGGAGAATAAGCGGCACTATAACAAAGATCGCCGAGAAAATATCCATTAAACAGCCAACAATCAGTAAAAATATATTTAAGACAATCAGGAATGTTACTTTATTTGTCAGGTAGTGCTGCATAAACACAAGAATTTTTTGGGGGATACTTTCGTCGGTCAGGTACCCTGTTAAACCTAATGCAAGCCCCATAATAACAAGGATGCTTCCGACCAGCATCATACTTTCCCGCATAATGCGGGGGATATCTCGGGTGAGATTCAAATCGCGATAGAAAAATACTTCTATAATGAAAACATAAACAGCGATAACGGCGGATGCTTCGGTCGGCGTTATGAATCCTCCGTAAATGCCGATAATGACGATAAGTGGTATAGGGATTTCCCCCAATGCCCCCATTAGGGCAGAAAGAACTGTCTTTGGTGAAAATGGTGTTTGGTTTTGCCGTAAATCTTTATTTTTGTAAACGCTGAAGAGCGATAGTAATATGAGTAACAACAATCCCGGCAGAATCCCAGCTAAAAACATAGAGTCAAGACTGGTGCCCGCTATCATTGAGTACAAAATAATCGGCAGACTGGGCGGGAAGAGCAGTCCTAAACTGCCTGAAGTAGTCAGCAATCCCAAACTAAATTTCTCATGGTATTGCTCTTTAATCATCATCGGGAAGAGGAGACCGCCGAGCGCGATAATCGTAACGCCGGAAGCGCCGCTGAACGCCGTAAAAAAGGCGCAGGCACAGAGCGATACGATTGCTAATCCGCCCGGCATCCATCCGAATAACGCCGATGTTAGATTGATAATCCGTTTGGGAGAGTTGCTTTCCGCAAGCATATATCCGGCAAACGTAAACAGAGGAATTGCAATGAGTGTCGGGAACGTTGCAATACTATAGAGTTCAATGAACATCCCTGCCGGTGCAGAACCACTTGTTTTATAGAAGAACAGGGTAAACGCCCCAATTACAATAAACAGCGGTACACCAAACAATGCTAACAATAAAATCCCCAGGCTCAACGGGAGCGTCATTCCGTTTCCCTCCGCCCAAGCTTCTGAATCGCTTCAATAATATGTACAAAGAAGTGAAACGCAATAAGAAAAAAACCGACCGGAATAATCAATTGAAAAAACCAGATTTTTATACCGAAGATTGCGGTAGTTCCTGCTTCTTTTTTACTCATAACATATGTAACGGCGGCGTATGAGAGCCATATCGCCACAAATACCGCAAACATATTGACAATGATAGATATAATTTGTTTTTTAGCGTCAGAGAAAAGCCGTGCCAGAACATCTATTGTGATGTGTTTTTGCAGGTGAGCACCTTGTGCTGCACCAAAGAAAGCTACTAACAGCACTAAATGACGGAGAAATTCGTCAGCACCCTGGATTCCAGAATGAAATATATTTCGGAGCAGCACCAGAATGAATGCAAGCACAGTCATTATTGCAAGCAAAAGCACCAGCATCCAGTTTTCCAGTATGGAGAGCCGTTCATCTATCCAGCGAAGCAATTTCATAGCAATTACCGGCTTCCCTGTTTACTGCGAACTTCATTTATTAATGAAATGACCTGGTCCAGCAAGTCCTGGGGATAGAGTTTTCCGGCGAGCTTTTCACGAACCCGAACACCGGCATCCTGAAATATTTTTAACTCCTGTCCCTCTGGTTTCGGAACAAATATGAGTCCTTTGGTTTTAAACAGCTTCAATGCGTTTTCGTTATCTTTGCGGGTTTGTTTTATCAGCTCAGCGAGCCATTTCTGGCTTTTGGTTATCAGGAGGTTTTGCAAATCTGGTTCTAACTCATTATATTTTTGTTTTGTAATAATGACTGCCCCAGTTGCAAATGTGATAGGAAGTTCATTCATATATTTAGTTCGCTCATTCCAGGAAAGAGTCAATGCGCCGTATGGATGGGCATACACTGTATTAATCATTCTTGTTCCCAACTGCGTTAAGACATCAGGGAGCGATAGCGGGATGGGTGATACATTCAATGATCTGAACATTTCTTCGGCAAGGGGATCTCCCGACCAGGTCCATACTTTCGCTTTTCGCAGGTCTTGGACATTTGCGATCCTATCCTTTGAGAAGACATATACGAAACCGACTTCAGCCCACCCTAAAAGGACGTAACCGTTTTTCTCAAATTCTTTAGCGAAGCGCTCCTGGAGTTTGCTAACGACATTGTCCACTTCATCGTAACTCTGAAAAAGGAAAGGCAGCTCAAGGACGCGCGTCATAGGCAGAATATCTCCGAGCCCCCGCCCGGTGAGTCCAGCTCCGTCCAACCGTGAAGTTTTTGGATTCATTTTTTCGAGGATTTGCCCTTCATCCGAATTTCCCGGAAATATATTAAATTGAAGGCGTCCATTGCTTTCTTTTTGAAGCTCTGCGCTGAGGTTTCTCATAATTTTAATCGGCGTTGTACCTTCAAGAGAGATTGAAGCAAACCGTATCGTATGTTTTGTTTGCGCAAAAACGAAAGAACTATAAATCGCTAATATGAAAATAATATTGATAGGTATTATTTTTTTCACCAGTCCATACCTCCGGGAAGAGTAACAGTAGCTTTGTTCCCAAACCAGTCGCTTTTATGGTCAAGGTACCATTGTGCCTTTTTCTTGGCGATTTCATTAATAAGACGAAATTCCGGGCAAACCTCTCCCGACGTGTCGAGTACCTTTTGCAGTGTTTCAGTAAAAAGTTTTTCGTCATCGGTGCCGACTGCATAATACCGTGCGTACAGTGCCTGCGTCAGGAGGAATTTTCCGTCGGCGATTTTCAGTGCTTTTTCAAAATGATTCTTTGCCGCTTCACGGTTGCCGGCAATACCTTTCACCATTTCTATAATGCCGAGGAAAAGGTGTGCACTGCCGTAATAATACGTTTCATCTAATTCTACAACGCGCATCATTAAAGCCTGTACTTTACCGATATTAGAGAGTGCCTCCATATCACCGGGGTTTGATTTGATGTAACTGCCCCAGGCATTCGCCGCCCAGAAGAGTGCCGGAACATCTTTTTTGTTGGTTTTTTGAAGTGCAGTTTCAAAATTTTCCAGTCTCCCGTCAAGAGTGTTCTTGAGGCTGCTGTTCCGTGAGAGAAGGCGAAATCCATAATCACGCGCTGTGGCGTAGTAAGCGGGGGCACGCTCCGGGTCAGTATCTTCAACGAATCCTAATGCATAACCGGTATATCCCATAACTGCCTGTAAAAGTAATGCCGTATTGTCGGGATTACTTTTAATTAATCCTTCTACTAATAAAAGATTCTCCGGCAATGCATTTTTCGCAAATTCTATATCTGACTTTTGGTAGAGAACTGTAATCGTGTTATCAATGATGTCGCCCGTTGCATTGACTGCAAATTTTTGAATGGAACAGCCTGTTCCTCCGAATGCAGTGCTCAAGAGTGCGACAAAAAAGAGCGTACCTATATGGTTCGTGTTTTTGGAAGTGGATAGTTTCATTTGAATGAAGTATTGAAATATAATTTATGCTATTTTTTGTGTTATTTTCTTGAGTTTGTGGACACGACGGCGAATATTGCGGAGTTGCTTTGAACTTACAGCACTGGAGCGAAGTAATGTCTGTTTTTTTTGTTTAAGCCGAGCAATTTCTTTTTTTGCAGATTTCTTATCGGCAATATTCCTGCCGCCGATATGTTTCGATTTTTCAATCCCTAACTCAGCCATAAGTGCGTCAAGCAATTCCTCTTTTTTCATTCCGGTGCCGCCGACCAGTTTGGTATTTGCAGCGGCAAATTCCCGCAATTGTTTTACTGTCATAGTATGAAGTTCTTCTTCTGTCATCATTTCCTCCGTCTTTTTAATACATTACCGAGAACGTAAAAGAAGGTATCTATTGTCAGTTATATTATTAAAGAACAAGCATTTTAAAAAGCTGAGTAACCTATAATATGCTAAACCAAAATATTTTGTATAAAATACAAATTTTATAAAGGAATTCAAAACAGTAATTTTCATTCATCCGTGTGTAAGAAGTTGTTATAAAATGATTCATTATTGCAGAATACGAAGGGCGCATTGAGCACTTTTTCTAATTTCTGCGTTTTGGGAGTGGCTCCAGTGCTCAAACACTGGTATCAGTGTTTCACAGATGTCTTTTTGTATTGCGATTTTTGAGCGTTTGAGCGCTTCGGTAAAGTTACCGATGACGACCGGGTCCTCGGAGTCAGCATACGTTTCCACAAAATCTGCTATTGCACGTTGATCAGCTCGGACACCAAAAGACCCGATAATCCATCGAGTTGTGTTTTGAATGTATTTATTCTTATAGGTAATCACTGGACGCAGAAGCTCGAGGCATTGCCTCGTTGTTTCGGTTGATTTATGACGCTGCATTATATGCCCTATGGTAACGATGATAAGCCTCTTTATCCAGATATTTTCGTTTGTTATATACTCTGCAAGGAGCGGGAAATAAGGAATGGGGTTGCGCACAATAACTGATTCAAAACCGATGACCATAATATCAACGTCTTCGATTGATTCAGCATCACGGCACATTGTGATAATAGTCCGGATGGTTTTTTCCGGGTCTAACTGTTCAAGGGCGGCTAAAATTGGTCCAATTGGTTCTCTATTATCTTCAGTCGTGTCATACCAGATTCTCTGACAGAATTGAAGAAAATTCATTGGATGCTTCCGCACATGCTTGGAAAGCGAAACACCAAAATTGTTTAACATACTTCTTTCAAGGGGTGCATCAGTGAAAAAATGATAATTTCCCAGTATGTTTTTATAGTCCTCACAGGCTTGTTCAACAGACCCCGAACATATTTCCCGAGAAATTTTTTCTGATTCCGATTTTACATCAATATTCATATTAATATCCATACATTAATGAATCAACAGGTGTATATGTATTTTTAACGCTTGTAATGGTAAAAAATTTCCAAATTGCCTCCAAAGATTTGTTTTTATGATTATTTTAATATGAAACTGATTCCGCATTGAAGCGTGGTTCCCAATTCTAAATGTTCTTTTATGTGATAATCAATGAGTAACCATTTTTTCTTAATTTCAATCCCACCGCCATAATACGAGGGATTATATCCCGTATGTGCAACAAAGGTAATCCCATCTATGATGGAAAGTCCGCTCTCAAATACACCTGTTCCGGGGAATTTTTCTTCTTTTAAATAGCCCGCTGTGATTCTAAAATATTTTGTCAGCGCAAGAGAGGTTTGAATATTCACCGCTTTCGATTGAAGGGTACTGGTATGTGCGGTTCCCCAGGATTTACAATTTATTATTCGGGCACCGAATTGTGAGCGGCTCCAGTATACGAAGATGCCGCCGGTAACTGAATAATCGCTTAAACTCCGGTACCCGGAGATAGATGTTTTCAATGCGGAGCATTCGGTGGATAATTTAATATTTCGGAAAAATGGATATACACTACCGACTGAAACGGTTTGTTCATTATATAGTTCCCCACCAAATGAAGTAACATATAAAATATAGTATAAATTTTTCAATGGAGATGCAAAAAGGGCAGTGCGAACATCAAGTTCTTTCATATTGAATGGACGTGAATAGCATACATCAAACCGCATTTTATTTTGAATGGCAAGTGAACCGGGATGAAAACCAATTTGTTCACCAGTATAAAGAGCATAATTGCCGGTAGAAAGAATTTCCGATGGATAGTGGTTATTCTGGGCAGACACACTATGGACGATTATGGAGACGAAAATTATACCAGTTATTAAATAAACTTTCATAAAAAAGGTAATAATGTTATTTGAAATCATTGATTTTGCCAAAAAGATTTCGTAACGGATAGTATAGCCCTCATTCAAACTCCTTTTATAAAAAATCTCCCTTTATTTTTGAATTACCATTTTGAGCCAGAGTACAAAAATTGGAGAAAACGCAATACCTGCTAAATCAATGAGAATCCCATATTTCAACATTGAAGGAAGAGGCACAAAACCAGTGCTATAAACAATGGCATTGGGTGGAGTTGAAACAGGTAATGCGAAAGCTAAGCTTGCCCCGATTGTAGATGTTATGACCGGAATTAACGGGTCTACTGCAAAAGCGATACAAGTTGATATGATAATAGGAGCCATAATATTGATTGCTGCGACATTGGATGTAAATTCTGTTAAAAACACGGTGAGGAAGCAAAAAATGATAGTTATAACAAAGATATTATTGATTGGGATATTGTCTTTTATCCACATCCCCATATCCCCCGCAAGCCCAGTTCTAAAGAGGATATCTCCAAGGGTGAGTCCCCCACCGAACAGCAGTAATGTCCCCCAGTCAATGGATATTGCTTCCTTGAATGGGAGGGTAAATTCTCCTCTCTTCCAGTTAATGGGAATCAGAATGGTGAGGATTGCACCTAATAAAGCAACAGAGGATTCAGGAAGATGTTGTCCAAACCACAAAACAAAAGGTGAATCCCCGAATAATATTGAAGCTATGCCGGGGAAAATCCAGAGAAAAACAACAACGCAGAATATCGCTAATACATTCAGCTCTCCTCTTGAAAAGCTTTTTAGTTCCACATTCAATCTCTTCTTGTCAATCCCTCCGACAAATCCTTTCCCTCGCAAAGTAAAGAACATCACCAGAAAGAGAACAAGGAGGTATGGGAAAGTCATCAGCATCCACTGAAAAAATGAAATTTTTTCTGTATTAAACTTCTCTAAAAATCCGATGGCTATGAGATTGGGAGGGGTTCCAACAGGTGTTCCAATTCCTCCGATAGAGGCCGCATAAGCTGATATGAGCATCAGGACAAGCCCAAATCTTTTTGATTCCCTTTCTTCCCATCCGCTGGAAAGCAAACCATAAATCCCCAATGAGATGAGATAAATCATCGCAGTAGTGGCAGTATTGCTGATCCACATTGAAAGAAATGCAGTAACAGCGCCGATACTAAAAAGAATTCTTGAAGGGCTATTCACCCATTTCCGTGAAATAATAAGAATCGCAATCCTTTTATCAAGACCGTGATATGACATTGCTTTTGCAATGACAAAACTTCCGAAGAAAAGAAATATGATGGGATTGGAAAAATTAGAAAATGCCTCGGTAGAATTTGCGATACCAAGAACAATAGCGAAAAAAGGTATCAGGAGCGCAGTGAATGCCAGCGGTATCGCCTCAGTTACCCAGAGAATAACGACAGTAATAAAAAGAGCTAAAGCCTTATGAGCAGAAGGATTAGCGGAATAAAGTGGTAATGTATAAAGCGAGAAAAAAGCGACAGGCGCTAAAATGAAACCGATTCTCTGTCTAATTCCGAACTCTTTCATCTTTCTTTTCCTGAAGGGATGGATTCCCAAAAATCCTATTCATTTCATTTATGGATTTGATTGGTTCACTGAAATTTTTTAATGCCGCTCCCAAATTATAAAGGAGAATATTCTATCATCAAAAGACATAGTGGAAATAATTCCTTGTTTAAAATTGATTATTACCCTGACCTTTTCGGTTTTCTTGAGCGATTTCTATAAATTGATTAAAAATAGCAAATTTTTATGAAAAAGCAAATGTTTGATTAAAAATGCTTGACATATCATATAAATTTCAATATTTTGAAGTTAAACCCAAAGGGAGAAATCAGTATGAGAATAAAAAAATTTGTCCGACACGGAATGATGATAAGTACGATATGTTTATTCTTGTTTCCATTTGTATATCCTGTGAATGCACAGAATTTTACTGCGAGCGTTTCCATTAATGTAGAAAAATTATATTCGGACAAGCGACAGGATTTGTCAGGGCTTGACCGGAGCATTAAAAATTACATTGAGTCTAACCGATGGAGCAATGGTAAAATACCATTTAAGATTGATGTTATAGTTCAGATTATTATTGAGAGGATTCAGCCCTCGTTTGAAGATGTTTATTCGGCGCGGTTGTATATGGTCAGTACAGCAGCCGGCTTTACGAAAGTTGACAAAGAATGGCAATTCCCCTATCGTCTCAATCAGCCTCTTATCTTCGGCTCGAATCCGTTCAATGGATTTACCGGGCTCATTGATTATTATTTGTATATTATTATAGGGGAGTTTTTGGATCGTGCCGCATATTTAGGCGGTGAAGATTCGTATAAAACTGCACTGAACATTGCCCGAATAGGGCAGGCTGACCGGTACAACCACTGGTGGGATAAACGGGAAGATTTTGTTCAGCAGTATTTACGTAACTCGCATAAAAAATTCCGAGAAATGATGTTCATATATAATACTGCCCGATACTTGCAGACTCAAAAAAATAGCACCGCTCTGAAATCAGCGGCTGATTCAACATTTTCTTTATTGAAACAGGTGTCTGATATTACCGAAGATCAGGAGTTTCTTGCGGATTTCTTTAAAATAGAATACGCAAACCTGGCAAGTATATTTGCGAAGGATACAGTGCAATATAATATGCTTATTAAACTGGATCCAGACCATTCAGAGTTTTACAAGAATTTTATAAAAAAGAATTGATTACAGAGCAATTTCCTTTATTTCTTCCTCAAATATTTTGAAGCGGACTTTTTTTGTTTCAGCATTTATTGATTTTTTGAATTTTTGAATAACAATTCGAGTACCGGGGTAGACCGTTCCTAAAACATCAACCGTAATATCAGAGTATTTTTTCATTTCTTCTTCAATTTTTTTCCTTTGTTCTTCTAACTCCGGCATTTGGAGCGGAATCTGCTGTTGAAGCGTCTGAAGTTTTCCGAACAGTTCTTCGTGTTCTTTCTTAAGTTTTTTTCCCGACATTTTACGTTTGTAAAAGGTATAAAGAGCTTTTTTAATGTTGTTTAAATTTTCATTTGTCTTCTTGATTTCCTCATCTATTTCTTGCATTTTTTTAATAATACTTTCATCAATGCCGACAATTACTTCGGTTTTTATTTCCTGGTAATTGCCAATTTCCTTTGCGACGATACCTTTTGTTGCCCGTGCGATGCCTCCGACGATAGCTCCCTTGCTTCCCTTAACCTCAATGCGGGATTCACTTTGCAGGCTGCTGTGGAGCACTGCTTCCCCGATATATATATTTCCCTTCGCTTGAATATTCTGATTTTCGCAGAATTTCAGCGTAACGTCTCCCCCCGCTTCAATAAATCCATTTCCTCTTCCTAAAAATCCGTTTTTTATGACAACGTTTCCGTCAGCGATGATGTGAGCATCTTCAACCAAACCGTTGATTTCTACATCGCCCTTGATTTTAACTTCAAATCCTGATTTGACATCGCCTTTTATAACCAGCGTACCGACATAATCAATATTCCCCGTCTCATAATCAACATCTTTTTCAATAACGAATATAGAGTCTACAACGACCTGGTTTCTACTTAATCGGACACTGCCGTCAATTGAGGCAATGAGGATATTCGGATTATCGGGAGAGACTTCGGTGTTTGGTCCTGAAGGGATCTTTGCCAGTTTTCCGATAACCGGCAGGATTTTTTTGTCCTGAACGGTTTTGCCTTCTTTCCCGGGGACAGGAGGGATTACTTCTGCGAGCTTTTGTCCCTTTTTGACACTTTTTATAAGCTGGATATTCTTATAATCTACGTTGCCTTTTTCATCTTCTTGCGGTTTCAGGTCTGATTTTGCATCAAAATAATATTTGACCTCTGCATCCTTTCCATCTACTGCTGGTGTTCCGGAGGCGATGGTTATTTCGGTATAAAACCGTTTTTCCTTGAAAATGGTATGTATGAGATCGGTATCAATTCCAAATACGACGCTGGCTTTTTTTAGTTCGGCAAATGCCATTTCCGGCGTGGGAGGTGTACCTGCTCCCTCCTCCGGTGTTACAATAATTGAGGCTTCAAGTCCGTTTTTTAATATTTTGACTGAGACGCTTCCGTCTTTTTTTGGAGTCTCTGTGCCTTCCGCCATAGCGGTTTCTCCATTATTTCAAAGCAAAGGATTATGCTGTCGCAATAATAAAAAATAAAGTAAGAGACCTTTGAAAAAATCTACTAAAACGCAAACTAAAATTTGCGGTTACCAAAAAATGAGCTTGAAATTGTTATATAATCGGTAGCCGCAGGCTTTAGCCTGCGTTAAATCAAAGATTTCAGTAAATATTAACGTAACGTAAAATAATGCAAGTTTGCCAAAAAGTCAAGGGATTAAAATGAAGTGAACAGCGGAAATTTGGAGACACGATATTCGGAGATCCACTCCTCCAGATGATATTTTGTTATTCTTTTGTGTCGAAGAATATGGGGGGGATAGAACTGGGATTGATGTAGCCGGTGTTCATCTGTCTGCCGCGATAGAGAGCTTTTATTTCAGAGAGTACTGATTCTTGAGAGTTGGCGAGTGTTTTGTTGATGTGCTGGTCAACATTTTGAATAATCTGCAGGAGTGCAGTGCGCCGCTCATTATAGGCAGTAAGTTCAGCGGCAAGAGCGAAGTCATTTGATTTGGAAAGTGTGCCGAGTTGCGTTTCTGAAGCGATAAACTGCTTGATAACTTCGCCACGGGATTGTATTGATGACTCGACCTGCTCAAACTTCGTTTCTTTTAGTGCTGATTCAATATTCCGGGATAACTTTGCTATAGCTTCAAGATATTCAATGCAGGTTTTAATAAGCTGTAACACCGGTGCAGTTTCTTGTATCATAGGATGTATTTAAATAACCACCTTATGGGATATTGATAATAATTAATTGTGCCCAATAAAATGCGCTTGACAAATCAAGCCCCTCCACGGTTATATCAATGTGCATCATAGTATTATGATTCCAAACGATATGCAATTCAACACAATGGATAACGTTACTTCTGCAAAACTGGTCTCCTGTGAATAAAAATATTCCCCTCGTGTAACATTTCTGCGTCAAGAGGGGAATATTTTTGATAAGATATAAAAATTCTTGATTGTTTGCAAGATTTAGATGGTAAATTTCATAGTTTTTATATAAACCGGATTATATTTTCAACAATTCCATAATTTTATTGGCAATAACCTCAGCGGTCTGGCGGTCAATGGTATAGCCTTCACGAAGTTTTTGCGAGATTTCGGCGATTTGGTCATCTCGCACCATCGGCAGCTGGGCAATATACTCTTTAATCTTTTTGATGAGTGCCTCTGTTGATTGTTTTTGCCGGGCTGCGGGTGAAATGTCTACCCGGTCGGTAGTAGATGCCGGCTCAGATTCAGTGCGTTTTTTGACCGAACCAACGGGCTCCTGTGCTTGCAGGAGCGCGTTTATTTCATTGATTTTCATACCAATTCCTCTGTGGCTTAAGCTGTTTTGTCAACAATTCTTCCGATGATTTCAGCCAACCGTGACGCCAATTTTAAAAATTCTGCCGGCGGAATCTCACGGATTATCTTTTTAGTATCCCGGTCTAAAATACGAATAATGGTGCTTCCGGTTGCCTTATCAACATCGAATGATATGGACGTGTTAAAGATTCTGAAACTTTCGTTAATTTCCTGTGCCATTTTTGCCAGATGCTCAGTATCGAGTTTCTTCTGTTCCGGCACAGGTGCAGTATGAGAAACGTTCTCCGGTTCACCTGCTTTTTGAACCGGCGGATACTGTTCGGTAACCGGGTTTATTGGTTGTATCGTAACCGGATGAGTAGTTCCGCTGGTTATGGTCAATCCATCTGCGGTCATATGTTCACTCCCTTTATGTCTCCTGCTTATATATTTTGAGAGCTTTTATATTTTGTTTATTAATATATTGAATAATAAGTTCCCCCGCTCGTTAGTTCAGTATATTGCTGTAACATTTGTTGCTGTGCTTGTAAAGATAAATATACTTTCTGGTATTGTGAATATTGATTTTGTAATCGTTCTTCTTTTGTTTTAATCCGGTTATTTAGGTCTTGGGTTCGTGTATCTATACTTTTAATTTTAGTCTGAAAGCCTTTTTCAATACCTGCAAGGAGTCCCGTATAACCGGTTGCCTCAGTCAGCGTTGTGTTCAGCCGGGTAGCGATTCCGTTGGTTCCATTGAATAATGCCTGAATTTCTGCTGGTTTTTCTGTTAACTGCTGGGTAAAAGTATCATCGTTTTCTATCGTCAGCTTACCTTCCCGGTCAATTGTTATCCCTAATTGATTAATAGATTTGATATTGGGATTTTCTTCACCTGTTACAGTCCCAGAAATGATGTTCCGCAGGTTTATTTTCAATTGTAGCAAGGTAAAATTTCCTGCCAGCGGTCCTCGCTCTTTTGTTGTGGTGTCAATACGCATTTCTTTATTGAACAGGTCTATTACTTTATTGTAATCCTCAATAAATCCGGTAATTTCCTTTTTCAACTGTTCATTATTTGCGGTAACGGTGATTGTTTCCGGCTGGTCGCCGGCTTTCTGGGCTTTCATTAATGTAATGGTGAGCCCCTGAACTCCATCAGCTACCGTGTTACTTCCCTGCGTAATTTCGACACCGTTCAGCGTAAAGAGCGCATCAAGGTCTGCGATATCTTCTTTTAAAAATCCTCCCTTTGTTGTTGTAGCTTTGACCCGGTCACCGTTTGATTCTGTCAGCCCGATATAGGTAAGTAATGAACTTGCAGGTTTGTTAGCTACTGTTATCGCATAAGTAGAACCCGTTTCCTGTGAAACAATGCTGAGCCGCTGGGTTGTTTTATTCACATCAATAACACTTGCGGTAACGCCGGCATTTGCATTGTTGATGGCATTCGCAATTCGGGTCAATACACTGCTATTTTTTTCGTCCTTATCGTTAAAAGAAATCGTTATGTCAACTGGTGCATTCTCGCCAACCGACAGTGTAAACCGCTGTGTTTTGCCATTAAAATGGGTTGCGATAGAAGTATCATTTTTTGAGAACCTGTCGGATAAAGCAGTATCGCGTGAAGCAGTTTGAGAAATAAAAATTGTATGCACACCAGCTTGTGCTGTTGCCGCCGCTTCTGCAATAACAACAGCAGTATTGCTCGATACTGCTGATTTTGCCTCTAACCGTGCGGCTGCGCCGACCGATGTAAATCCCTGCACCCGCTTAAGCAGATTTGTAAGCCCTGTTGTAATACTGGAGAGCTGAGAAATCTGGTTTTGTGTACCGGTTTTCTGAGTACTTAAATTCGTAATTGTCTGTTGGTCATTTTTGACAAACTGGGTAATGTACGAATTTATATTACTAAGATATGAGGTACTCAGTCCGCTTATTGCAGCCATTGGTGAATTCTCCTCCTCCTCCTCACCACTGGTGAGCCGTTTATTCCTTTTTCTTCGTATTTACCTGCGTCTGAGCCCAGGCATCTCTGAGCCCTTGAAGCAGATAAATCGCTTCGTCAAACTCCTTCTGCTTGACTTTTTCCATACAGTACTGGTAGAGCCGAAACAAACCTAAAGCAACTTCCTGGTAGTCAAAATTCAATGCCGCAATTAATTCAACCAGCCCTTTTGAAGCACGTGGTACGTCTCCTTTTTTACAGTGCATTATTGTATAATCATATACCTTTATCAGCAGATGGACTGGTTCCATTCCCATTATCTGATTCTGCTGATATGATTGAAGCTTTTTTCCGTTGAGTATCGCCGCACTTTTCGTTTGCAAGACTACTCCTGTTGTTTCGGTTTTGTGCTCATACTTCGTATGAATGAATATACCTATCTATTTTCATATCGGCATTGATTAACAAAACTTTATTTTTAAATAATTTTATTGTCATTTTTATGGTGTTTTTATCATCAGCAGGTACTTTTCAGCCTCATTTAAAAGTCCTAATTTACTGCATAATGCGGCTAAACTGCGTTTTATTGTTATATCGTCAGGCTGTAACCGCAGTGCGGTTTCGTAGGCTTCTTTTGCACCGGCGTAATCTTCCAATTTAACGGCGGCGATTCCTATGCTTTTCCAGACATCGGGTACATCCGGCTTTCGCTGTGCGGCAGTTTTCAACACGGCAATAGCTTCCTGATACTGTTGCTTTTTTATCAAAGCATTTCCCTGAAGAATATAAGTGCGAATATCCGAAGGGTTCATCTTTTGTGCTTCAGAACAATAGTGGAGGACGTCATCCGAATTTCCAAGTGCATCTGCGGTCAGAGCGGTTAAAAAATATGTCTCGAATTCAGCTTGATTCTGAGAAATAAGCTGTTCGAGAATTGCTTGTGCTTCAAGATGATTCCCCATTCTGAACAATATTTCGGCTCGGAGCTTTAATAATCCTGGAACTGTTTCAAGCCCGGGGGCATTTTCTATCATCGCTTGTGCTTCGGAGATTTTTCCGCGCACTAATTGAATTCGTACCGCATCACTGCGCGCTTCGACATAAGCTGGATTTATGTCTAATGCCTGATGAAAATATTTTAATGCGTCATCAAGATTTCCCGAATTGCCAATTATTTTTCCTTTTAAAGTTAACGCTTCCACATCATCAGGGACATTACTAATAACGTCATTGATGCATTTGAGAGCATCATCAAATCGTTTTGTTAAGAAATAGGTTTTTGTTAACCATTTCTGGGCGTCTCTCCAGAGAGAATGTGATTGGTTGACAACCTTAAAATTGATTTCAGCATTTTCATAGTCTTTGGAAAGAAAATACGCCTGACCTAACCGGAGGCGGATTACATTACAATTGGGAATATGCTCTGAAATGCGGTCAAATATGCGTGTTTCAGGGTTCTGCGTTTGTTCGAGAACAGTGGTGTATTCCCATACAGCGAGGTCGTAGTTTCCTTCTGTTAGGGCAGATTCTGCGATGACGATATGGGGAGTAACACGTACCGGATGGAATTTGAGCGATTGCCGTTCGGCACGGTATGCCTCAGGAATATTACCGCTGTTGAGATAGGCGGTTCCTGCATTTTGATAGAGCAGTGCCAAATTATCAGGCGGAATGGTTTTTTTTCGGGCGCCCTCCTCATACCATTGAAGCGCTTCACTCCATTGCTCTAACAGCGAATAACACTCACCCAGATAGAAATATATCATTCCGTTTTCGGGAGATTCCTGAAGCTCCCGTTTGAGTATAGCAATATTGCGCTCAATTTTTTTCCGGTTTAACATCCGTTCATCGCTGTAGCCTTCGTGCTCCACAAATATATCGGTTGGTTCAATTGTTCCACCGGCGGTGTGAACCGAATCAGTGATGTGTTCGTGAATCCGTCCGCTGAACCGAATGTTTAATCCGTTTTTAAAGAGCCGGGGGTGAGCCGTGATAACATAGTCCCCGGCGGCACTTGACCGAATGCGGCTGCGGAAGTTAAGGTAAAATGCAATGCCTTTTGCGGTTTGAGTCAGCCGTTTGATTTTTTCTGTATTTTCCGGTGTTAGCCATTCATCTGCATCGAGAACCAAAATCCACTCCCCACGAGCATAGTGCAGTGAATAATTCCGTACTGCGGAGAAATCATTCTGCCATTCAAAAGAATAACAGCGTGTACCATATCGCTCAGCGATTGATACAGTATTGTCTGTCGAGCCGGTGTCAACGATAATAATTTCATCCGCCAGCACTTTGGCGCTGTCCAGACAGCGGGGAAGTAGTTCCTCCTCGTTTTTAACAATCATACAGAGGGAAAGGTATATCGGATTATTTCGCATAACCAATTTCCACGTAGAGGCGAACCCGCCTTCACTTTGGTGGATGTTCGCCCGTTTCATCAGGGTAGCCGCAGGCTTTAGCCTGCGTTAAATCAAAGATTTCTATTAATTATCCAATAATGCGTCTATCCTGCCGAGTGCATCGGTAACCGTTGGTCTGCTCTTTTGAGCGGCAACGTCTTTTTCTATTGACAGCTTATAATTTTCTATTGTCTGTTTGTATTCTTCTAACGGCTGTCCCGCAGTGCCATATTTTTCAAGGTTGAGGTATCCGTATTTGATGGCATTTTCAAATGATGCAGTTGCCGCAGAATAATTATGCTCCTCAAGGAATATTTTCCCCAGGCTGTTATGGATGCACCAGTAAAAAGTATTGCTGTTTAAGGCGTTGCCGTAGTGTTTTTTCGCCGTTTGATAGTCTTTTTTCTGACGATATATCTCGCCCAATATATATTCCGCTTCATAGTCGCTTCCTAATTTACTCAGGATAAGCAGGTTAAATTCTTCTTTATTCAGCAGTTCCTGCCGGCAGGTAAGGTATTTGTCCAGCGTTTCAATTGCTTTATCATATTCCTGCATATTATAATAGCAGTAACCTAACGTCAGCAGGACATCAATATAATTCGGTTTGCGATGCAGTGCTTTCTGGCAGTATTCAATGCATTTCTGGTACTCGCGGCGGTGCAACCTGACAAGTGATAACTGGTAATATGCCATCAATAAAAGGTGTTCTCTGTCTTCAGGATTATTTTCTAATAAGCTGACGCATTTTAACGCATATGGTTCTCCTTCATTAGCGAAGTTCCGACTGAGATACATCTGGGCAATATTCATCAGGACGAAGGGGTCATCCGGCCGGTCTTTTACCTGTTTCTGCAGGAGCGTTATTGAGCGGTTGAATTTCTTGAGCATTTTGCTCCGATCGAGGTCGTATCCCAGGTGGTACAACCGTATTTCCGAGACAGCAATGTTTGTCGGAACATTCAGCAGGTTGTGCACAATGCCGTAATAATAGATATCATCCCGTTTTTTAAAGAGGCGTGGGGAATAGTGTTTTCCGAAGTCTGCTCCACCGGCATGGCCGGGAAGTGAGGAAAATACCGCAAAACATACTGCATTGTACTTATCCTGCCATTTCAACATCCGAACCTTCGGAATATCCGCCCGCTCCATCCGCTCATCGGCATCAATGATTAAAACCCAGTCTCCGGTAACTTTGGAAATGGAAAAATTCCGTGCCTCGCTGAAGTCATCCTTCCATTTGTGATGGTACAATTGTACGTGATATTGTTGAGCAATCTCAACTGTCCGGTCGGTCGAACCGGTGTCAACGATAACGATTTCATCTACGGCTTCGCGGAATGACTCGATACACTCGGCGAGCATTTCTTCTTCATTTTTCACAATCATTGCGGCTGATAATTTCGGTTCCGGTTTGCCGTAAAAGGGGTAACTGCGAATTTCCTGTAAAAGCTGAAGAGCATCGTTGTGTTCGGGATAGAGTTTTAGATATTCTAACAGTGTCTGTTCAGTGGCGTAGATTTTGAAAAGACTGTGGTACAGAATGGCTAAATCAAATAGTGCTTCTGTACTGCCTTTTTCGTGTGCTTCAGCAAAAGCCATTTCTGCTTTCAGGTATTGTTTGTTTTCTGCGTGTATTAATCCGAGCGTGCGGGTAATCTCGGTGTTGTCGGTGCAGACCGTGCGGCCTTCTTTTAAGATTCCAAGTGCTTCTTCAAATTTATGTAAGCGATAATACGCAATCGCAAGATTTATATAAAGCAATGGGAAATCCCGTTTATACTCCAATCCTTTTTTGAGATATTCAATTGCTTTTTTATATTGCTCATCATTAAGCAAGGTTATTGCTAAATTGTTCAGCAATTCATAGGCATTATCTACTGTGGATGTGAAACAAACGGGGAGATTTTTCGGGTCGGAGATAGCTTCAGCAAATCGGTTCCCATAATAAATGGTGTCATCATAATTTTTTTCTGCAGAAGCAATACAGAATAAAAGGTATGACGTATCCACAATACCGGTATTTTTTTCCAAAAACGGGATAAGCACCAGTTTTGCCTCTTCGAACCGGTTGAGTTTAACGAGTGCAAAACCAAGAATAACGGCAGCCCTCAGGATTTCCCCTGCGCCGGCTTCTTCAACCGGGAGTGAAATAATCTGATATGCAAAGGAGACTACTTGTTCAAAGTTTTCTTCCGCTAACGCTATGTTTAATTTACTCAGCGTTTTTTTAATTGCCTCGTCCATAGGAACCGCCTCTATGAAAATTTATTTATGCACAGGTTAAATGTGATCAACACAAATATGCATAATTTTTTGTTTTATTACAAATATAAATACTTTTCAATTACTCTGTCAATTGATTCCAGCTGCTTTTCTAATGCGTATCGTTCTACCATTATTGCCCGCAACCGCTCGGCTTCGGTGCGGCGGTCGCTCCCTTCATACCGGCGCAGAAGGTCTACACAATTATCCACCGTAAGAAACAAACATTCCTCCGGATAAATATCGTCCGCGCCGGGCCACCAATGAACCATCGGCATCAAACCGCACCCGATCCCCTCGACAAGCGCATACATAAATGACTCGAAGATTGACGTGCTGATAATATAGTCTTTATCCCGCAACCATTCGGGTATATTCTCAATCCACCCATTGAACACAACGGGCAAATGCAGTTTGTTAATCATATGCATTACATACGGCTCAGCATCAGGCTCGATAAATGTTCCTGCAATATGAAACGTATATTCCGGGTCATAATCCTGAATTTTTTTAAAACATTGAATCAGAAGCTCAAGCCCTTTTATTTTTCTTAAATAGCCGACATAAGCTACTCGTTTACCGTATTTTTTATCCTGAGGAATGGTAAATTTGCGGAAATCAACACCGTTTGGGATGATACTTACCGGAACTGATAGTTGTCCTGCAAAGCGGGATAAAAGATGTTTTTTAACAATGTCCGCAACGCATACGAGATGGTCTATATTTGCCCAGTGCATCGTTCGGGGCATATCGGTAAAGGCTTCATAACGGTGCAGACGGCAGATTATCGGTGAGTGCTTCGGCAGTTTTGAGACAGCGGTTGTTAACTGGTCGCACCATTCAAGCCAGACTATATCGCTCCAGTGCATTAACGCTGATGCTTCATTGAGCTGTAAGCCGTTAAAAATTTTTACTTCGTATTGATTTTCCCAATGCTTGATAATATCGTGAAGAAAAAAATCGTTAGATGCGAATACGGCTATTTTTTTCTTTTCAGCAGTTTGAGACATTTTCGGCAGGCTGTCCGATAGTTGTGCGAGTTTACACAAAATATCAGCTCGTTCAGGATGTATGGAACGGGCTTTTTCTAATGCACGGTGTGCAGCCGTATGGTCACCGATGCGGGCGGCACACTCCGCATACGCTGTGAGCACTTCCACATTTGTTACGTTCTCTATTCCTTTCTGGGAAAACCGTGCGTAAGCTTCTTTATAAGAATCTTTCCGGTAAAAGAGCATTCCCCATTCTTCGCTATAATCGGATACGGGAGCAAGCCGCTCAGCTTCTTTCAGAAATGCAAGTGCTTCATCAAATAACGAAAGTTCGGTGCAGATACGAGAAAGAAAGACATACGCTTGAGAATCGTTCGGATTAGTGCGAATGTATTCTCTGAGGATGGCAAGTGCATTTTTTGCGTTGCCGGATTCTAACTGCTGTTGTGCAATCGAGATGATATTGTTATTTGCGTTTATCATTTGTAGAAAAACATAAAACGATTGGAGTTGCATATACTGGTGTTAGCCACTCCTTCGACATCAGCCAGTCCTCCGGTGCGATATACTACGCCCCTACGATAATGAAATTGTTATCTATGGTTTCAATATCTGCTCAATTTCTTCAAGCAATTGAATCACACTATCATTATCAGGCTGAAGCTCGCTCGCCCGTTTGAAATACTCCCGGGCTTCTACAGGGTTGTGCAGTTTCATCATACAGATACCGGTATTAAAATATACTTCGAACAAATTCAGGTCAAGAGCGGCGGCCTTTTTATAAACGTTGGCGGCTTCGGAATACTGCTGTAATTTGAATAGACAATTCCCGATGTCGAAATAGAGCTGTGCCCTATTGATTTCAACAGATAAAGCGCCGGCTTCTGCTAACGTTGCTATTGTGCGAAGGGTGGTTTCTGCTTCTTTATAGTGCTCTTTCTGGAAAGCCGTTCCGGCAAGGATGTACTGCGCCAGCAGGTTCGATTTTTCAAGCGTGAGTGCCTGCAGAGCGTAGTTTTCCGCACTCTCAAGGTTGTCCCTGGCAAAGCAGAGCTGAGCAAGGGCAGTGTACGCTGATGAACGGATGGTGTGTTTCATTGTATCATCAGGAAGCTCGACAGCTTTCGTAAGGGCATTTATCGCTTCTTCGGTATTTCCTAACGTTTTGTATGCCAATCCGATATTGAACCAGACAAATGGGTCATCGGGATTATCTCCAACGTCTTTTAAAAGAAGAGACAGATTCCGCCGGGCGCGTTCCGTTCGTTTTGTTTCACTCACCGCATATCCCCAGTGGTCAATGCGGATTGAGGATTTTAACACGTTTCCACCAATAGCATTGACGGCGGGAAGTATTTGTTCGTGTACTCTGCCACTGAATCGAATCCGCGGGTCATTGCGGAAGAGCCGACAGTAATCGCTTGCCGTTGTTTTAAACAGATTTCCTTTCTCCTGCGGGATATGCTCAATGATATTGACGGCGGTTATGTCAGGATTTTTAATTACTCCCCGAATTTTTGCGGCATTTTCCGGCGTGACTCGCTCATCGGCATCTAAATATAAAATCCAATCTCCTGATGCATACCGCAGAGATTCATTCCGCGCCGCAGAAAAATCATCAATCCATCCGAACGAATATACTTTTGCTCCGTACAATTGTGCGATTTCAACGGTTTTATCTGTTGAGCCGGTATCTATGATAATGATTTCATCTATAATAGCTTTTACGCTCTCAAGACAAACAGGAAGGGTCTTTTCTTCGTTTTTTACAATCATACACAGGGACAATTTTGGAGTTTTGACGGATTGTAAGGGGGTATCACTTTGTTCTTTTGGCAGATCATTAAATGATTGGTTAGTCAAAGACAGATCCCCGAGTACTCGGGGCGGAAAGGACAGACAGTCATCTCCTTTTCCGTTGGTTTGTAAACTATTTTTAAGCACCCCTCGCCCGGTGAAATATTCAAGCCACTCTTGTGCGATGTGTTCCCATGTATACAATTCATACGCCCGTTTTCTGGCTCCATCGCTCAGTTTCTTCCATAATTTATCGTCCTGAATCAGACGGACGACCTCATTTACAAACCGCTCTTGATATTCCAATGAATACGGGTCACCGTTTATGACAATTCCGCTCATACTATCAGTAACTGTTTCCGGAAGCGCTCCTCTATTTGATGTAACGACGGGAGTTCCTGCGGCCTGGGCTTCGATTGCCGTGATACAGGATGTTTCTTTGAACGTTGACGGATAAACTAGCAGGCGGGCTTCCATCATCTCCCGTGCTAATACATCCTGCGAAACCGAACCGCGGAATATAATACCCGGCTGGTGTAATTTTCGCAAATACGGCTCATATTCCCGGTCTCCTTCTGAAAGGGCATAGGTGAACACGTGGAGTTCCACATCGGGAACCTGCTTCCGGATTTCCGGAAATACATTCAGCAATACATCTAATCCCCGGTTCGGTCTGCTGGAGTAGATGAGCTTGTTTCGTTTCCGTGTTACGATATAAAAAGAAAACCACGCCGGGTCGAACCCATTGCGAGTGATATAAAATTGCTTTCCTTCTATACCTAAAAATGATTTCCATTGTTCTGTTTGGTACGTACTCAGCGTGAAAAACGTATAATCGGACAAATCCGCCTTCGACAAATCATAATCACCTAAATAGGCAACATCCGGCATATCGTGCAGCCAGACGACCTTTGTTTTTGCATTCACCGGATAAAATACCGGTTTAAATGAGCGGGACGAAATAAACACCGATGCCGAATTCCAGTGGTTAAAGAGATAAAAATCCACCAGCTCCCGGTATTCAACACCGTCATAGACTCCTGGTTGTTCACATTTATTAAATACCTTGACGGAATAACCATTGTGCGCCAGACAGCGAGCTATATAAAACAAAGCGCTCTCGCTGCCGCCTAATCCTCGTTTTTTAATTGTATTGCCGTCAAACGGAATGCCGCTCGTATAAAACACAAAATCAACCATTTGCCCGGCATGTTTTAGTCCTGATTTTTCTGCAGACCGGGCATAGCCATTATACGCTTTTTCGTGATGAATGTCACGGGCAATGCAGTCTCTGAAATGGTTTAATGCTGATTTGTAATCACTGGATGCTTCAGCGATTGCTCCTAACGTGCAGTGTACTTCAGGGAACGTCGGGTCAATCCTGATAATTGATTGAAAACCGGTGAGCGCTTCGCTCCGCTTTCCCATTTGGAAAAGAACCGCATTGAGATTGTGGAGTGCTTCTAAATGATTCGGGTGGGTCTTCAAGATAGTTCGGTATTTTTCAAGACCAGCTTCAAACTGCCCCTGTGCGGCTAATGCATTTCCCTCATCGAGCAAATTTTTGCACAATTCTTTTCCCGAAGGGATGGATTCCCACGATAAAATGGAATTGCTATTGTCAACCATTTCTGATATCGGTTCTCTGCGTTCAGCCGGCTGGATATTCCATTTTTCAGCAAATTTTTGTGCATTCTCCTGCAGAATCTCTCCATAGTCTTTTTTCAGCGTTTTGAATGTAGCTGACCCGTAATGATGGATAAAAATCCCTACGGCAACACCGCAGGAGAATCCTTTCTGTTGTGCTCGCAGGCAGAAATCATCATCTTCATAATTTCCGATTTTGAACCGCTCATCGAATCCACCGATTGCTTCAATGACATCCCGCTTGATGAACATACAAAAGCCGCGCAGGGTATCTGCCTGCTCAATTTTAGCCCCGAATTGCTCCCACCGACGCCGGGCAAACGTATGCATTTCCGGAATTGATGAATATGGCACTGCTTGGAGCATCTGCGGTCCGCTGATATAATTCGTTACCGGTCCTAAAATACCGTAAGCACCATTTGATTCTATAGTTTCAGCAAAATGCTCAAGCCAGCCGCTGGTTATAACAATATCATTATTCACGATAACCAGATACTCCCCGCGGGCACGGCGGAGTCCTTGATTAACCGCAGAAGCAAATCCTCGGTTAACGGTATTCGTTATAACGATACAATTCCGCTGATTTTGAAGAAATGATGGAGTTTCATCAATTGAAGCATTATCAATGACAATAAGCTCGGCGGTTCCGAAAGCGGAGTATTTTTCAATACTCTCAATACATTCCTGCGTGTACCGAATCCCGTTGTACACGGGAATAATAATGCTGTATATAGGTATACCTTCCACAGTTGCTATTTTTTATTTTGAACCACAGAGCATATAATAATTACAGTTTGAAAGATTTATTAGTAATAAAGCTATTCTTTAGATATTTTTAAGATTCTCTGCGTTCTCTTGCGTGAGCCATCCCTCTGGGAGTGTGCTCTGTGGTTATAATTATTTTTTAAACCACAGAGAGCCCTCCAAAAAGACGGCGGGCAGGCACGGAGTACACAGAGTGTTTGATATAAATATTTCATTAAAAAATTGGTTGTATTATTTAATATCCAAAAATTGCATTTTAGCCTAAAGTTTACTTAAAAAGAATTTCTCTGTGGTTCACTGTGTGTTCTGTGGTTTAAAATATTTATTATTTCCTGCAGACGCATATTATCTGCGGGCTGGTATTAGTAAACGGCGAGCGGTCATAATTGCCATAAACCGCCTCAACCGTGAACCCGTTTTTCTCCAGTAGATACTCCATTTCATACCGAAATACTATACTCATTTGTAAGCTATACGTTTTATTCTTGAGATTTCCATTCCGGTCATATTCTTCGTAGAGAAAATCTATATCAATAAGCTGTCTGCCCATATCACGCTTGGCATATTCCCACTGGATAACAACCTTATTCAGCTCCGGCACATAGAAATGCTTGAGAAATTGCATTTTTGGTTCCTTTATAGCACAGAGCTCGAAATTAGGAGAAAAAACATCAATGATAAATTTTCCGGAATCATCTAAATGATTCTTGCAATTTTGCAGACATTGGTCGAAATCCTGCCTATCAGTCAAAAGCAGAAACGAGTTGAACGGAATCAGTATCAATTTGAACCGCTGGTCAAAAGAAAACTTCTGCATATCCTGTTTGCTGATATGGATTCGGCTTGAGACGTCAGGCGCTTCACGCACTATTTTTTTTTCAAATAGAGAAAGCATTGCCGGTGAATTGTCAATTCCCCAGACCGAGAAACCGGCAAGAGCTAATGGGAGCGCAATCCTGCCGGAGCCGCAAGCCAATTCTAAAATCGGGTCTCCTGCCGAGTGGGCTTCATCAAGAATAAATGGTATATCCTGTGTAAGATTCCGCCACTCGGCATCGTAGTATGGTGCTAACTGGTCATAGTCGTTCATTGCAGTAAAGTCCTTGTCTTTTGAATAGAGAAACCTTATAAAAAGACCAGCTTTTCCAGTTGGACGCTGGTTGTATTGGTATGAATATAGAGAATTATGGGTTGTTTGTCAAGGATTTTACAGGAGTGGTTTTATGAAACGTATTCACATTCGATTCCATTGTCAGTGAAAACGGATGCGGGGGAGAAAACTGCCAGCCGAAGATTTTCCTGCTGGCGGGCATCTTTTATGCAGGTTAAGTTGTAATACGCCTCTGAATGTTCTTTTTCATAGTGGACGGCTTTTTCCAGCTCGATAATTGAACGTTTATATTCGCCCATATAGAAATAGAGAACTCCAACGTTATTTAAACACCCCGGATGCTCAGGATTAAGTGCCAAACATCTCCCGTATTCCTCCATTGCCCGCGTATAGTTGTTCAGGGTAAGGTAACAATTTCCGGTCAGGAAGTATGCTTCTTCATTTGTCCGGTTTATTTTCTGCGCCTTCATAAGCTGGCGGATTGCTTCCTCAACCATACCAATGCGGTACAATAACTTTCCAAAAGCGATGCGGAAGTCCTCCTCCCGCTGGTATACTCGCGAGAGATGTGCGGCAATATCTTCGGGATTATGTTTCTGAATTGCTTTCACCATCCATTCGGAAACAGTCTGCCGCCAGGCGCCGTTCAAGTGGTTGATTTGCCGGTTGCGGACTAACGGCAGGTCAATGTAGTCTACTTTTGCGATGGAGCCAAGCCGAAGGTATATGTCATACTCCTCTGCACTGGGAAATGTCTTATCGAACCCCCCAAGTTTTTTAATGAGTGACGAGCGGATGAGGGTTGTGGAGATAGTGTTAATCCTGTTATGCTCGAACATCCGTCCCAGAAACGTATTTGGTGAGAATCCGGGAAATTTGCTGACACCGGTTAAAAATCCTCCCTGCTCATTAATGAACGTATTGCCGCAGAAAACCATACCGACAAGTGGATTGTTCTCAAAGCGCTTCATACTCAGCTCAAGGCGCATTTTCCCATTAATGTCTTCTGCATTAAAGAATGAGACGAATTCGCCGACTGCACTAAAAAATCCGGCGTTTCTTGCTTCCGATAATGTAGTGAATTCAACCGGATACAGGATTATATCTGATTTATATTCCTCGATTTCGGGCTGAAGATGCTCCGGCTCTCCGGAATAAACAATAATAATCTCAAGATTTCGGTACGTGCTTTTAGAGATTGAATGCAGACAGTCGCGGAGGTACTGCACCGTGTGTGCGGCGGCAGGAATGATAACGCTGATCTTTTCCACTGAACGAGTCCCTGTTCTAAAAAAATCCTTTTTCTATGCAAAAATCCTTTTACAACAATCCTTTGATTTATTTTCGGCAGATTTATAGAAGGGGTTTATTTTTCGGCGGGGAAAAATAGTTATAATTATAAGAATGAAGAGAGAAAAAAAATATTGTTCTGGAGATTTGATTAATTCAGATTATTCAAACTCCAGTTCCGAAAGAATCGCTAATGCCAAAGGAGTAGCTTCGCCAATGGGGGATTGCCACAAACGTGAAACAACATATTACATTTTTATTAAGTATACTTGATTTTTGAAAATAAATAATGTATAATTATCTCAACAAGTAAAATATTATATTAATTTTTAATCTTATTGCCGGAGTAAAAAATGTCTACTCATCATAAATTGATTTTTGGCAATTGTATGAGTATGCAAGAAATTGAATCAGAAAGCGTTCACCTCATGGTAACATCTCCTCCTTATTTCAATGCGCCATTTGATTATAAAGAAGTGTTCAAAAATTATGAGCAATATTGTGGAGTGCTTAGAAAAGTATCGAAAGAGGTATTTCGAGTTTTAAAACATGGCAGAATTGTAATATTAAATATTGATGATATGTTAGTAAATGGTGAAAAGTTTCCTATAGTTGCAGATGCAACAAGAATATTTATAGAAGCAGGATTTAAATATAGAGACAGAATAATATGGAAAAAACCGGATGGTTATCTAAGAATAAGCCGCAGAAGTGGCGTTATGTTACAAAATCCTTATCCAATGTATTTTTATCCTGATAATCTTTTAGAAAGTATATTAATCTTTCAAAAAGGTAAGTTTGACTATAAATCTATTCCTAAAATGATAAGGGAATCCTCAAAAATCAATTTAAAAGTTTTTCAAGACAACAAATGGTTTATGACCCTTTGGGAAATGGTCAATGTATTACCAGGTTCTCCATTAGAAAAAGGAATTGCAGCTTTTCCGTATGAATTGGCGTTACGTTGCATTACGCTGTTTTCCTATGTTAGTGAAACTGTTTTAGATCCATTCTGTGGAAGTGGGACCACAATGAAAGTAGCAAGAGAATTGAATAGAAATAGTATTGGAATAGAGATGCTAAAGGACTTAGAACCAATTATAGAGAAGAAATTAGGATTTAATGAACGTTTAAACATTTTCACGGACAGTGATACGTTTGAAAAAATATACAGAAATCCGAAAGAGAAATATGGATATATTTATAAAAATATCGTCAATAACGTACAAGCCATATCTATGTAAACTGCTTTGTGAAGTTGGCAGAAGTGAATTAGAAATTGCTTTATCGCAAAATGCTTCATTTATATTAAAAATTGATTTGCTCAATAAGATTGCTTTAAGCTGGTGGGTATCCGCAAAAAGAACAAGGTCCTATCCGTATGCAAGGGTATATGATACATTAGGATTTATTGGTAAGAAGATAACAATTATTCCTGTTTATAAAGATGAAGGTAAGGACGGAGACAGGGATTTTCTGCAATGGGATACCATTTCTCTAATGAGCTTATTGGGTGTATATGTAATTATATCGTATTATTCAAAAGCTGAAAAAAATATAGATTATGAAAACAAGATTACAAACCAACGATTTGATATTTCACATATTCAAAACGAGATTGAACGTCTTTCATTTTATAAATCTGATTCTTTGCATTGGAATATAGGTCAGATTGAGAATATAGGCAATATTGCAAAACAAGCCCTTTTGTCGTATGAAAAAATTTCAAATATGACTCAGGTTGTAATGCATTCAATGGTATCTGCAGAAAAGAGAATAAACAAGCTGGTAGAAAGCAAAAAAGCTTTTATGCATTTTTCACGAGAGTTGGCTCAAAAAGCTCAAATGAGAGAAAGTGTAACGATACAGCTAAAAGAATATTTAAACGGCTCAAAATCTGTTATCACTATAAAGAATTTTTTAGGTGGTAAATACTACTTTACTGCCGATGATGTTTTTATAAAAGGGAGAAATATCTATCTTGTTGAAGGGAAACATTCAAAAAACTCAATTCTTCCGTCATTAGAAGATATTAAGGATGGTTTAATAAAAATGGTTTTATTTTCCAATTTAGAAAAAGCAAAAGTCAATAACAGGGATTATATTGTTGTTCCAATATTAAGACTCACAAGCGATTTGGATTTTTATCTTGATGCTTTAAACAAAAGCTAATTGAATACTCTTCGGCTACTGAAAAAGGAAAGCGAAGAAAATCATTTCAAGGTCTTTATTAAAAAGAATGGATTGTCTAATATAATAAGAGAGCTTTGAAAAATATGAAATTTTAAACAAAGTAGAAACATACCTCTTACTCCTTTCTTGAGAGGGAAGAAAAGGGGTATGTTTTTTTATTTTATGATTAAATTAAGTATCTCATAAATTAACTATAAGGAGACTGCTGAAAAAGTAACAGAGAGATTGTTTCGTCGTTCTGAATTTTCGGGATTGCAGCGACAAGCTCAATTTACCGGTCTTTTCGAGGCGGCTGTTTTTACGGCAGGTGAAGCAATCGCACAGAAAAATTACACTAAAAACGAATTTTTCAGCAGTATCTATATATCAGCATTTATTTATTTATTTTATTAATAACACTCTCATAATTCATATATAAGGAGTGCGTATGGAGCTCACGGCTGCAGACATAATGACTCGAAATGTCATTTGTGTCCAGAAGGTAACAACACTGCAAGAGCTGGTAAAAATCTTATTTTCTAAACGGATCGGGGGTATCCCGGTTGTTGATGAAAACGGTGAACTGGCAGGGATTGTTACCAAAACCGACATCGTAACCCACGGATTAGATAAGGAGTTAGGTACACTGCTTGCTGATAGAAAAGATAATTCCCTGCTCTCCGATTTACCTGATTTTGACCACTCGCTTAGTCCGGAACCGATGCAAGAAACAGTAGAACAGGTTATGACAGCACACGTCTTCACCGCACCGCCGAACACAGGCGTTTCGGAACTCGTTCGGATGATGCTGGAGAAGGAAATACACCGGATTGTCATAACGGAACAGAAACGGGTTGTCGGAATTGTAACAACAATGAACTTATTACAATTGCTCGATAAAAGGTAATAATGCAGATATGACCAACAAACCAGAAAATAATCCCCCCGCTCAAGAAGAGCCGTTATCGAGACCGGGTTCAACAGAAACAATTTCCGCCGCAGGAGCTGCCGAAGTCGTTATTTCTGATGATAAATATTCCTGCTGGATTGTTATAAAACGGTCATCTGAGGGAGCACTCCCGGAAAAAGGAGCAGTGCTCCGCGCGATAGAGGATGCACATATTAAACAAGAACTGATAAAAAATGAGGAAATTGACCGCATATTCACTGAGGTCATTATTGACCAAAAGGTTTTGATTGCCCAGGGACAGCCAAAAAAAGATGGAAAAAATGGCTCAGTAAAATATCTTTTTAAAACGGGGATTGAGGACCTGCTTAAAGAAGGCGAAAAAGGAAAAGTAAATTATAAGGAGGTCAGTTTTATTCAATTTGTTTCTGCCGGCACTCCGGTAGTAGAGCTGATTCCGCCTGAAAAAGGGACACCGGGGCTCACCGTAACGGGAGAAACTATTCCGGTGAAAGACGGCAATCCCGCACAAGTCCCATCGGGTATCAATATTGCAGTGTCATCTCAAAATCCCAATCAAATAGTTTCCACTCTTGACGGTTCCGTATCATTGAAACGGAATAAAATCGTTGTTGATCCGATTGTTGTCATTGAGGGAGACGTAGATTTCTCAACCGGGAATGTCAATTTCAAAGGAGCAGTTGTCATCAAAGGCGGAGTGAAATCAGGATTTTCCGTGAAATCGCAAAGTGATGTAACGATTAACGAAGTCGTTGAGGATGCTGTTATCGAAGCGGAAGGGAATGTTACGCTGAAAAGCGGATTTGTTGGCAGGGGAGTCGGCTCTATAAAAGCCGGCGGGGATATATTTCTCCCGTTTGCTGAAAATCAGAGCATTTATGCTGGTGGGAGCGTTTACGTTTCTGATGTGCTCCTCCACTGCACCGTTGAAAGCAACGGCAAAGTCATTGTATCCGGAAATAAGGGTGTGATTGGAGGCTCGATTTCGGCGTACGAGCTTATCGAGGCACAAAGCGTCGGCAGTCAGACTTTCACCAAGACTATCTTAAGTGTCGGTATGAAAAAAGAAACACGGGAAAAAATTGAACAATGGAGCACTTCTCTAAAAACGAATCGGGGAAACGTAGAAAAAGTCAATAAAGCATTCGGTGTCCTGAATAAAATAAACCTCCTGAAACGGGGACTGCCACCGAAACACCAACAATTATATAACGACCTCGTAGCAGTCCGGACTAAATTGCAGGATGAAGAAAAACAATTAATTGCCCTGAAAACTGAATTGGAGGAAGAACAGAAAAAAACAACAGCCGCAACAATCAAAATAATTCAGAAAATCTATCCGGGCGTTCGTATTGAATTCGGCACAGTTAAAAAAATAGTTCAGGAAGAAATTCAGAAAGTAGTGTTCATGCTGAAAGATGATGAAATTATTGTTGTGAAATCGTAATAATCTTATGAAACCGTTTGTCCCGGAATATATTTTCATTGAAAATGCTTCGATAAATGACCCCCTGACCGAGCGGGTTCTCGACCGATTTCACCGCATCCCTTATGAAATAATATCGGATGGCAATAATATAAAAATTTTTAAAAACTCTTCGTTTGCAGAAGGGAAACGGACACTGCTGTTAAAACGGTGTCGGGGACAGTTCATTGAGCGCTGTCCAGGCACCCGGTTCTCACTCTGTTGTAATTATTATGTTGCTCACCTTGCTATTAACTGCCACTTTGAATGCACCTATTGCTGTCTGCAAAGTTATCTGAGCAACCAAGCTCTTATCGTTCATACCAATATATCAGATTTCCTTGCGGAAGTTGATACATTTGTCTCCGCTCATCCCGGCGAGAATATTCGCCTTGGCACCGGTGAGTTAGCCGATTCGTTAGCTCTTGACGAATTCACGGAGTTCAGTAAAGAAATTATTCCCCCGCTCAGCAACTATTCCAATCTCCTGTTAGAGCTGAAAACCAAAAGTAATTTCATTGCAAACTTGTTATCAATAAAAGAAAAAGAGCGGTGTGTTATTGCCTGGTCGCTCAATCCACAGCACATTATTGATACTGAAGAATATAAAACGGCATCGCTTATTGAACGGTTGGAAGCCGCCCGGAAATGTGATAAAGCGGGATACAAATTGGCTTTCCACTTCGATCCGATTATCCTTTTTGACGGCTGGGAAAACGAGTATCAACAGGTTGTTAATCTGCTTTTTGAGTATGTCAATCCGGATAATATTCTATGGATTAGTTTAGGAGGACTGCGATTCACGCAGGCTGGGAAAAACATTATTCAGAAGCGGTTTCCTAAAAGTTCGATTATCTACGGGGAATTCGTCCAATGCCCGGACGGGAAATACCGCTATCTTCAACAGGTGCGCACGGAAGTATACCGAACGATGCACTCGTGGTTATCCGAAAGAGCCCATCGGGCATTCATCTACCTCTGTATGGAAACCCCAGCAATGTGGAAACGGGTGTATGGTGAAAACAGCAGAATAGCAGGAGAAATTCAGCGATTTTAGGAAATATACAGTTTTATAAATAAATAGCGATTAACACCATATTCTCTTTTAAAAGATATTTATTCATATAATATATTTGTTACATATCAACATTAATTTGATATACATTAACCGGTCAGTATTTCTTTTCAGTTTATCGTATAATTTCTTCTACCCCTGCTTCATCTGCTCATAATGTTTTGAATTTATGCGTAGAAAAATTTGTGCAAAATTCCTATTGCTGTTTTTGCAATATTTCTTGTTTCAAATAGTGAAATTCTACTGTCAGCAATGTTGATGTTTAAGCGGTTTCGGTCATTAGCCATTACACTGCTTGTTCCTGCGGTTCTGGTTATGTTTTTTGTATTCTTGCTGTACGTACATTTCAAAGGGATAATTCTTAATGACTGCGGTTGTTTCGGCGGATTATGGAGGCGCACTATCCCGGAGGCGATTGTAGAGGAGATACTATTTATCGCAATCTGGATAATTTATTTTGTTATTCAATATAAAATAAAATAATTAACGCAAATAACCCGCCAAAAAGACGGCGGGCAAGTGCAAATGACGCAAAGAATGTAGGGGCGTGATTCATCACGCCCAAAATAATGTTTAAATTTCGTAGTGGTGGGTCTTGCACCCACCCTACAATTCCCGTAGGGGCGAACCTATGCGTTCGCCCAAAATCTCTTTAAAGGAAGGTTCCCGTGTCTGCCCAAATAAAAAATTAATACAAACGATCCGCCAAAAGGACGGCGGGCAGGCCCTCCAAAAAGACGGCGGGCAGGCCCGCCAAAAAGACGGCGGACAGGTATAACGGTGAAGAGAGACGCAAATGCTAAAATAAGGGGGTAATAAATATGCACAATGAAGAGGAAATCATGAATCAGGCGATTCAATTCATTGAAGATAACCTGTTTAATAAGGATTTAACAGTCTATAAGGTTGCAGACTATACCGGCGTAAGTGTAAAAGTATTGGATGAGATATTCGCTGGATATGAATTACCACCTC
>Ga0315291_10001309_pt1 | contig 33295 bp, 27 predicted proteins | sample YL17G12_20_MG_FD_203070 | JGI IMG/M metagenome (GOLD analysis project Ga0315291, IMG submission 203070) | Sediment microbial communities from Yellowstone Lake, YNP, Wyoming, USA - YL17G12_20 | ecosystem: Environmental > Aquatic > Freshwater > Lake > Sediment | place: USA: Wyoming | collected...
CCAGGTGGTTTTTCTTATCCTTAAAGGCGAACTTCCCAATTCCAAAGAAAGCAAGATGATGGAGGCGATCCTGGTCTCTTCTATTGACCATGGCGCAACCCCTCCTTCTTCCCTGACAACCAGGACAGTTATCTCCGGTGGCAACTCTTTAAATGCGGCTGTAGCAGGTGGGGTTTTAACCATAGGTGACTTTCATGGAGGGGCAATTGAGGAATGTGCTAAGATGTTCCAGGTCCTGGCAAAAAAGGAAAAAGATTTAACCTCCTCCGCTTCTGAATTAGTTAAAGAATATCAAGTCAAAAAAAAGAGGATTCCAGGGTATGGGCATCGCTTGCATGAAACTGATCCGCGTACGGTTAAACTTTTCAAAGTTTCGCAGGAGCTGGGTTTTTCGGGCAAACACTTAAAGTTAGCCAAAGAGATCGAAAAAGAACTGGAAAGGACTTCCGGGAGAAAACTCCCTTTAAATGTGGATGGAGCTATTGCAGCCATCATCTCGGATATGGGATTTGACTGGAGGTTGGGAAAGGGGTTTTTTATCATCTCCAGGGTTCCAGGTTTGGTTGCTCATGCTTATGAGGAGCTTACCCGGGAAAAACCGATGCGGAGATTGGGGAATACAGATTTCGAATATGATGGACCAGAGCCCAGAGAAGTTATTTAAAGATTATTTTTAAATATAAAGTATAACTTTAAAGGTTACCGTTACATACTGGCAGTCTTATGATTACAATACTACTTAAACTGGAGGGTAAGTGAGTAAATTTGATCGTCTGCTTTATATTCTTAATCTTCTCAGGTCAAGACATTTTCTCAAGGCAGAAGATCTAGCTCGAGAATGTCAGGTGTCTGAGAGGACAATCTACAGAGACATAATCTCTCTTTCCTCAGCCAATGTCCCGATATACTTCGATGATGGTTATAAACTTCTTACAGATGCCTTTCTGCCCCCTTTGAACTTTTCATTTGATGACTATTTAGTTTTGAAATTAGGTCTGGGCTCAAGCCCACTTTCTATCAATACGCCGCTGGGGAAGTCAGCTAAAAGGGTTTTATCTAAGATCGATGCGGGTTTAAGTCAGGAGGTAAAAAATAGACTCAGCGATTTAGGCGATCCCTTGAGAGTAACTCTTAAAACGACCGTTGATTTCTCCAAACTTGGCCTGATCTTTAACTTAATAGAGCAGTCGATTTTAAATAAAAGGACCATTAGATTAGATTATGAAGGTCTGGAATCGGGAAAAAGCTCAAGAGAGATCGATCCTTATGCTTTGATTTTCAGACGTTATTCCTGGTATCTTTTAGGATTCTGTCATCTGCGTGAACAGATTAGGGTCTTCAGACTCAATCGAATTTATAAGGTTACCCTGACTGACAAATCTTTTGTAAGGAAATCTGATTTCTCCATAGAGGAGTTTTTCAAAAATAGCTGGGAGATCTATCAGGGAGAGACCACCGAAGTGAAACTAAGGTTTTTTGGAAAAGCGGTTAAGGTGATTGAATCAGGGCAACATCATTCCTCAGAAAATCTGAGTAAACCAGGGGATGGCTCGCTCCTCTATTCGGTAAGAGTTAGCGGAACTGAGGAGATAGCCAGATGGATTTTAGGTTTTGGTGAAATGGTGGAGGTACTGGAACCGGAGGAATTAAAAGTAAATATTAAAGAGACGATTCAAAAAATGCAAAAGCTTTATTCCAGCTAATCCTAACGACCCTTAAAATAACGATTTTATTCTTTCCACGATTTGAGATGAAACCCCAATAGTGTTTTCTTTTGGAAAACCATTTTTCTGAAATAAATCCGATAGCTCCTGGGTGATAATCTCTTTCTTCTCATCAAGAGCTTGTTTAACAGCATTACTATTAGCCTGTTTTACCGAACCCTTCATCTCTTCAAGAAATTTTGCTAAATCTCTTTTCTGTATGACATTAAATAATCCGATGTGAAGAGATATAATAACTATTGCCTCCATAGTCAGGGTTATCAGAAGGTCTGGCATAATTACCTGCTTCGTCCTGATTGGAGATTGGTGTAAACTGAGTATTTTCCCAAAGACAGTTGAAAATAGGTCTTCTGCTTCTGGCATATCTTTATACTCCTTTCTTTGTACCGGTCTGGCTGAATAAATAGTTTTCAATAAGTTTGAATTTAAGTTGATAAAAGAATGGAGTCAAGCAAAATAATTATGAGTTACAGTTTATTCAATAATAGTTTGACATGCCTCTTGGCATTGATTAAATTCTCCCTTGAAATCCATATTTGCTAAAGGGATTTAAGAGTGGCTAGAAGACCGCAACATTTTTTTGTGATTGACCTTTTTATTCAGGAAAGTATTTGGGAATAATTTTTTTAGATTGATGAAATAATGGAAGGTATTGATAAAATTCTTTCTTTAGTTCAAAAAGTTCTCCAGAATGATCTTTCCTTAGAGCAAGCAGTAAAATTGCTCTCCTCCTCTGAGTTTAAACCTCACTTGAAGGACAAGGTTATTACGAGACTGGACGAAATTGCAAATCAGTTAATGCTACAAGCTCCACCCGTAGCTTATCTGCTTTCAAAATTTTCATATGAAGCCTGTAAAATAATGGGTAATCTGGTTCAGCAACCATATTGCGGTCTTACCCTGGGAAGAATTTTACTACGTTCAGGTCGATTTTACGTAGCAATTTCATTATTCGAGGAAGTGCTAAGGTTTTTCGAAGAAAAAAATGAAAAGCAAGCTATTGGAGCAGTTCTTGGCAATCTTGGCATTGCCTGTTATTCACTTAGTGATTACCTAAAAGCTGCAGAGCACCATCAGCAAGCATTGAAGATAGACCGGGAAATAGGGGATAGACAAGGAGAAGGGTCTGATCTTGGTAATCTTGGTATTACCTATTCTTCACTTGGTGATCTCCCCAGGGCTATAGATTTTTATCAGCAGGCATTGAAGATAGCACGGGAGATAGGGGATAGATGTAGCGAGGGAAATCAACTTGGCAGTCTTGGCAATGCGAACAGTTCTCTGGGTGATTACCCAAAGGCTATAGAGTATTATCAGCATGCGTTGAAGATATTACGGGAGATAGAGGATAGAAAAGGAGAAAGTGCAGTTCTTGACAATCTTGGCATTGTATATTATTCACTCGGTGATTACACAAAAGCTATAGAATATTACCAGCAGGCATTGAAGATATCACAGGAAATAGGGGATAGACAATTTGAGGGGAACCATCTTGGCAACCTTGGTTTAGCTTATGCTTCACTCGGAGATTACCCTGGGGCTATAGATTTTTATCAGCAGGCATTGAAGATATCACGGGAGATAGGGGATAGAGGATTAGAAGGGGCAACTCTTGACAATCTTGGCTTAACTTACGCTTCACTCGGAGATTACCCCAGGGCTATAGAGTATTATCAGCATGCAATGGAGATATCACGGGAGATAGGGGATAGACAAAATGAGGGGAACCATCTTGGTAATCTTGGCAATGCCTATTTTTCACTCGGAGATCACCCCAAGGCTATAGAGTATCATCAGCAGGCATTGAAGATATCACGGGAGATAGGGGATAGAAAAGGAGAAGGGGTAACTCTTGACAATCTTGGCTTAACTTACGCTTCACTCGGAGATTACCCCAGGGCTATCGAGTATTGTCAACAGGCATTGAAGATATCACGGGAGATAGGGGATAGAAAAAATGAGGGGAGCAGTCTTGGTAATCTTGGCAATGTCTATTTTTCACTTGGTGATTACCAGCAGGTAATAGAGTATTACCAGCAGGCATTGAATATATTCCGTGTTATTGGAGATATTGATTCGGAAAGAATAGAGTTAGGCAATTTGGGTAGTGCACACAAAAGTTTGAAGGAAAATGATAAGGCATATTCTTACTACAAAAATTCTATCGATCTAACAGAGAAGATTAGAGGAGTAATAAAACAGGAGGAATATAGATCAAGCTATTTTAAAAGAAGCGAGAATGTTTATGATTCTATTATTCTTTTGTGTAATCGAATGAGAAGTGAACAAGAGGAGAAGTTAATAGAATCCTTTGAATATTTAGAACGTTCGAAGTCCCGCACTTTTTTAGAATCCCTGGCGCATACGCCTATAAAACCTTCTAAAGAAATCTCAACCCAGCTTCTCGAAAAAGAAAGTGAACTGTTACAAAAGATAAGAGGTTTGTATGTCTCTAAAGAGAAACAAAAACAAGTTTCCCTATCAGAAATCCAGAGTTTGGAGTCCGGACTGGATGAAGTCTGGAATAAGATTGATAAAATTGACCCTGAGTATGTCTTTATGCGAAAAGGCAAGCCTTTGAGCTTTGCCCAGATTCAACAATTGATTAAATCTCAAGGAGAGAGGGTTTGCCTGGTAGAATATTTTCTCAGTGCGGATAAGATTCTAATCTTTATTTTGCGATCAGATGATACAGAGTTGAAAGTTGAAGAGGTTGATTTCCCCGCTGAAGAGTTTAGAAGCTATCTTGATACTTTTTTGAAAGAGATATATTCTTTTGGAAAAGAAAATGCTATTCAAAACTGGCAAAATCTTGGAAGATTCTTGGTTGATCCGATCTTTAAATACCTTGAAGGAATAGATAGTCTTTATTTTGTTCCTCATCGCTGGATTCATTATCTACCTTTACATGCTTTAAGACACGATAATTATTATATGGGAGAAAAATATAAAATTGTCTATTCTCCCAGCGCCTCGGTTATAAGTTACTGCCAGAATAAAAGGAAAGACAAAAGAGAAACCTGTCTCAGCTTGGGGGTGGTTTTTGAAGAGGAGGCTGATTTAGTAGCTAAAATCTTCAAAGAGAATTCTTCTGTTTACAAAGGAATCCAAGTCACAAAAAATCTAGTTGAGGAGGAATCTAAGGGAAAAGATATTATCCATTTTTCTTGTCATGGATTTTTCTTTCCTCCGATGCCTATGAAATCAGGCTTGCTGTTAGCCCAAGGAGAAATCCTCACCGTAGAAGATATTTTCAAATTGAAATTAAATGCAGATTTAGTTACCCTAAGTGCTTGCCAGACCGGGATAAATGAGCAAAAACCTGGTGATGATTTAGTCGGTTTAACCAGAAGTTTCATTTATGCTGGAACCCCCTCGGTAGTGGTGAGCTTATGGCCGGTTTATGGTCCCTCTACCCTGGAGCTGATGGAGAAATTCTATAGTTATTTAAAAGAAGGTAAGAATAAAATTGAAGCACTCCAGAAAGCCCAGCTTTATGTTATGAACAAACCTGAATATAGCCATCCCTACTACTGGGCTCCCTTCATCCTGGTCGGGGATTGGAAATAACTTTTTTGAGTTAATTTTTATTTTTTTGTAGGGGTTAGGTTTAAAACCTAACATTATTTTTCGTTCATTTAGGAATTGGAATCCCCGAATGTTATCTGAGAGTGCGGGAAATCCAATTCCAGCACTAACAAATCCGAATTAAGAGAAAATCAAAGCGACGGTTCAAAAAATGCAAAAGCTTTATTCTAAATCAACCTGATGTTAACTTCGAGTTTGGATCCACAGGGTTTTGAGTCAAATGTGTCTGCCAGTTTCACCATTCCAGCAGTGAAGACAGTGGTTAGTGAGCAGTGGTCAGTTATCAGTCCTCCCCACCCATCCAATTTATCTAAATCTTTAAACATAATTATTTTGAATAATCCATTCTTGGCAAGCTCCTTTTTTGAATATCCCGTTGTTTCAGTTCAAAAACCCATGACAGGTTAAATTATTCTTGACTTGGTTAAGAGGAATTTATATTATTTCACCCATATCAAATTTTGGTGTATGCCTGACAAACAAACACTTACGGGTGATAAAGTTATGCTGAATTATTAGATTGAGAAGATGATAATAGAGGAAAGCATTATGAAGACCAGATTAAAGTGGGGCAAAGAGTGGCGTGATATCCTGCAGAAAATGAGCAGTGATGCAGGGCGTAAGACTTTTTCTCCAGAGGAAGAGCAAAGAGAAAGCCACCCCATATATTCCTGCAAATAACATTCCGACTGATCCCTGATAGAGATGTCCCAGGCTGAAAGATAAAGAGGTGATCAAAATTGTAAGCCACCAGCTTTTCAAATAGAAATTCAGCCGGGTAAGGACAAATCCTCGGAACGCGCTCTCCTCGCTTAAACTGGCACTTGAAGCCATAATTGCCCAGAGAAATTTCTGAGTTTGAGTACGGGGCAAAAGATGGGTTACTTCTGGAGGCGTGAAAAGCTTGTAGGACTGCAGAAAGAAAACTAGAACTAAAAATAATGAACTTATGCTTAGCCAGAAAATAGCCCCAATTACTAAATTGCTGAAATTGAACCCAGTAAGTCCTATGCTGGCAAAGCTCTTTTTGCTTAAGCGGAGGATCAGAAAAATTAATAAGAATACCAAAAGCTGAATTACGATAGTGGGAAGGTAGATCTGGGTAGAGAGATTTAGTCTTTCTCCTTCAGCAGATAATCCTGATCCCTGTTCTGATTCGGACATAAGAAGATAAGAGGAAAGGGGCCAGATAACCAGAAGAAAGAAAAGCAGAAAGATTGTTCCTGTCCGTCCGTGTCGATTTTCTTCAGGTTTAGAGATTTCGTTCAGGTTATAATCTTTCTCTTGTCCAGCAGAGGGAATTTGCTCCATTTAGTCGTTCTTTGGTTCTTCTCTACGAGCTGTAAAGCTTTCCTCGGCAGGTTTAGAGGTCGTTTGAGTTGGACCTTTTTCTTTTCCGCTCATTCCCAGAAGAAATGCTAACCCTATTATTATCAGGATAAGAGGCCAGGTTTTGCCCAGGGAGGGAATAATACCCCAGTTGCTCAGAAGAAAAAGGATTCCCAAGCCTAAAAGGATTATACCTGCAAAGATTTTACCAGAACCCCATTCCTTGCTCGAAGATGATTTTTCCATTTTTTACTCCTTTAAAAAAAATGATCTTAAAAAGCTCAAGTAATATAAAAGTCAAAAACGATTAAGGCAATAGATTTTTGATAAAAAGGTAGAGACGTATGGCTATGCGTCTCTACACCTTTATTTGAGTGGCATTACTCTAATTCCAGATCAAAAAGAGATTACAATGTGAAGGTGAAGTGAATATGATGTGATTGCTTTTCAATCTTTCTTTAAAGAATTTTGGTACAAATTAAAAGTGCCTTCAGAAAAGGTTTGGAGAATTTTTATAATGCAGAACGATTCTGAGCATAAAGCAGATACAAGCCTTACAGCTCGAAGAGATAAGAGAAGAAAAGACCATTTTGTAGATTATTATACCTGCTCCTTAGGATATGGCAGGAAAAAAAGAAAAAGGATTAGAACCTTGAACTGGGTCAGCGGGAAAGAGGAGCCGGAGTTTGCTTTAAGGGAATTTGAACTTATACAGAAAATAAAAGATGAAGAAGCAAGAGTAGAATTAGAGGAAATTGTGGCTAAAGCCTTAGATATTCTGGATAGTTTTGAAAGGGAGTTTATTCAATATTTTTATTACGATTGTTTGAGCTATAGCCAGATTTCTCAACTACTGGACAAAACCAAAGACCGCCTAGAAAGGATTCATCGCTCTGCTCTGGAAAAATTAAGATTCGGTTTGAGGGATTATGTCTCACAGCGGTATAAGCTCAAAATCTCTGAAGAGAAGAGGTGTTTGATCTGTTCTCATCCATTAAGAAATGAATTAGATGATTTGATAAAATCCAAAAGGAAAGAGGAGACCTGGAAAAAGGTTTTGCGAATTTTCAGAGAGAAATTTAATCTGGAGATTAAAACCCCGCAGATATTGATCAATCATCAGAAAAAACATATGTTTGATTTATAAACTTTTAAAAACTCAGATTCTTGCCCTGCCAGAGGCGGGGACGGTCCGTTAAACTGATCCGTAGGAAATGACAACTATAAAGGAGGTTTTATGGAAAATTCATCGACAAAGTTAGAAGTCGGTAAAAAGATTACGACCTGTAAGGGGGTGCATTGTATCAATATTTTCATCTCCTATGAGCTCAAGGAGAAGATTAGCCAGTTAGCCAAAAGATATGATCGGACTATGGCGGATGTGGTCAGGACTTTAATTAAAATCGGCATTCCCATTTTGGAAAGCCTGACCGAAGCGGAGGAAAAAATGCTGGTAGATTATATCCAGGTTTTGAGGAGATGGAGAAAAGTAAAGGAATTAAAATCAAGAGAAGAGAGAATAAATAACGAGAAGGAGGACAAATTATAAGCCGGAAAAAAGTAGGGGCATCCGCCCTTGGCGGACAACGTGCCCCATTTATAGGATTCAGGTAATGAAAACTTAAGAGGTTCAAAATTATAAATATTTTTCTGGCTTTAAAATATTCCCCTCTATGGTTATTATTTTCTCTCCTGCAAAGAAGGTTTCTCCTTCATAGTTCCGCCAGACGCGAGCAAGATAGGTACCAGGGGGAAGATCAGTTACAGTGGCTTCGAGATTGAAATTACAGGTACAGGGTGCTCTCAAAGAAGAGGTGTCATCCTCGAAGAAATCCAGAGTGTCTCCATGCGCTTCCAGCGAGATCACCACAACTGCGGCACAGTTGAAAAAAGCATCAAAATGATACATCATAAGAGTGTCCGCTCTGGTTTCAAAATAGAGAGATTCTCCGAATAGGACTTTCTCGGTAGTAAATTTTTCCAGACAACTGCTCTGAGTATAATCGATCAAATAAAAAGATGGGATTATAGCTTCTCCTCCTCCTACATATTCACCATCTGCATTATAAACTGAAACGGTGTATGTGCCAGGTGGTAAACCATAAATATTGGTAACCAGATCGAAATAGCACATACAGTGTCAAGGGTCTCCTGATTCTTTTTCGTAAACCTTTACCTGAAAACCTTCTATCAAAACTTCTGATTTGAGGATAGAACAGCAGTTGTAATAAGCATCCTGGTGGGTGATCTGAAGGTTGTTACCGGTTACCTGGATTATGATGCTATCCGGTGAAAAAGATTTCTGCCTGATTTCGCTTTTACATTCGCTCTGCTGAGAAGTAAAGCCAGATGGCACGGTAGCTATTCCACCCCCCATATACAGTCCAATAGAATTATAAACTGATAGGGTATAGACCCCGTTGGATAGATTCTGGATTAAGGTCTGGAGATCAAAATTACATAAACAGTCGCAGATCTCATTGCTTGCTTTCTCATAGAGATCGATCTGGTATCCATTTTGTACTATCTCTGTTGTTATAATAGCACAGCAGTTATAAAAAGCGTCTTTATGGGTTACCAGGATGTTATTGCCTATAACCTGAATCAGAATAGAATCTGGAGAAGTTGGAGCTAAGCCAGTTCCATTTATTGAGCGTTTTTCGGAATGACATCCACTCTGCAGGTTAAGGACTTTACGGGTGCAGGGGGAGGGACCAGATTTGAAAAGATAGTTTATCAACCAGACCACATCGGACAGGCTGGTTTTTCCATCCAGGTTACAATCACCAATCCAGGAGGGATTGGGTGGAGTCCCTGATTTTAGAAGATAGTTAATCAGATAGATTATATCTGAGATTCCTGAAAGGCTGTCCCCATTTATATCTCCGCAGGAATAGTTTAAAGGTGAAAGCTCTTTCAAGCTCTGAGATATAAGAGGAGTGCAGTTACAGAGTTCGTCCCGCTCACCCGAAATCTCAATATGTTTGTTCTGGTATAAATAGAGATCCCATAAATCTAATTGGACCTGGGTTTCAGCATAACCTGAATCCGGGATTAACCTGGCAGGAACCTGACAGCCACAGATAATTCCTTGTGGATGATAAACTAAAACCCCTCTCTGAGTCTCCAGAGAAAGGGCTGAAGAGAAGAGAAATAATAAGATCAATGAACTAAATAAAAAGATTTTGTGAGACATAAATTCCTCCCGCGATAAAGATTAGATTTTATTTTTCCTAATATAATTTTAACTCTTTGTAAGTATTTTGTCAAGAAAAATATGCAGATTAACAATACTTAATAGGTAGATTATATCCTAATATTTTACAAAACATTTCGTAGTTTTTAATTGAAGGAAAGGTGTTCTTATACAGTTAGATATTTTACTAACAAAAACCGACAAAAAGGTTGAAAACTTATGATTCTTATCTTATATTAGTGAAAGTTGAACTTAAAGGTAATCTTAGAGTAAATACAGGGTAGCAAAGGTATGGACATAGAAAAGAAAAACGAATGCACCCCCGGAAAGAGGTCAGCTAGATTAGATAGACACTTTTCTTCATTGTTTTTTAAACTGGCAGTCTTCTTCGGGATAATAATACTTGCCTTTGTCTATGTTTTTTATACCCAATATGTTATCAATCGACTGAAAGAAGACTCAAGGAGAGTCGTTTCCGCTTATGCCAGGCTCTGGAGTCTGGTAGCCTCTGAATCTACTACTGGTGCAGAAATAGATTTAATTTTCGATGAGATTATAAAGAAAAGTAATTTTCCCATAATCGTAACCTCACCGGGGGGAGAACCTCAAGCCTGGAGGGGAGTAGAAATCCCCTGGGATGACACAACTCAGGAAGCTAAGCTTAAGCTTAAAAAATTGGTCAGCAAAATGGACAAAGGGAAAAGACCGATACCCATCTATTATGGTGAAGAGAAAAAAGTGATAAATTACTTGCATTACAGTGATTCCGAGTTGATCTCCCAGCTAAGGATCATGCCTTTTTTAGAAATAGGGCTTTTGTTGGTTGTCATCTGGGTTGGCTTTGTAAGTTTCAGAAATATACAACGGAGTGAGAAAAGGTCTATCTGGATCGGGATGGCAAAAGAAACTGCTCATCAGTTGGGAACACCTATCTCGTCCCTTTTAGGTTGGGCAGAGCTTTTGAAATCCCGTTCAGAGCAGTCCCAAAATGGATCCGCAGGAAAAGATGATTATCTTGAAAAAATGGAGATAGATATAAAGAGATTGGAAAAGGTTGCTTGCAGGTTTAGCCAGATAGGTTCTCTGCCGGAATTAAAAGAGACGGAATTGAACGAGCTGGTCTTAGAAGTGGTGAATTATTTTAAAGAAAGAGTTCCTGAAGGTGTAGAGATAAAAGAGAATTTAGGCGAATCGATCAAGTTAGAGATAAATCCGGAGCTTTTAAGCTGGGTGATAGAGAATCTTCTGAAAAATTCAGTGGAAGCAGTCGAATCACAAAATGGAAAGATAGAAGTTTCGACGGGCATTGATAAAAGCAGAAAAAACGTATATATCCTGGTGACGGATAACGGGAGAGGGATTTTAGCAAAAGAACAGAAAAAGATTTTCTCTCCAGGATACACCACTAAGAAAAGAGGCTGGGGTTTGGGCTTGTCCTTAACTAAAAGGATTGTGGAGGAATACCATAAGGGGAAGATAACTTTAGTGGAAAGCATCCCTAACCAGAAAACGACTTTTTCAGTTAGTTTACCTTTGAGGTCAAAAAGGGGTTGAAAAAAAGCGTAGAATAGATGCAGATAGAACCGTAAAAGAACTTTGAGAAACTCAAACTTGCAGGGATGGTCCGCCCGTGGCGGACTGCCTATCCGCCGAAGGCGGATTAATCTCTTAATCTCTCGTAGGACGGGCACCCTTGCCCGCCGAATTACTTCACCTTTTCAGGGTTCTCACAATTAAAAATATCTATGAGGTTCAAATGAAGGAAGAGATAAAAAATATACTCTGGGTGGATGATGAGATTGATAAGCTGAAATCTCATATAATCTTTTTGGAGGAAAGAGGATATAAGGTGACGCAAGCTACAAATGGCGATGATGCTTTAACTTTAATCGGGAAGAAAAATTTCGATCTGGTTCTTTTAGATGAGATGATGCCGGGGAAGGATGGGCTGACTACCTTGGAGGAAATAAAGGATAAAAATCCCCATCTGCCGGTAATTATGGTGACGAAAAGCGAAGAGGAAAATTTAATGGATCAGGCTATCGGGCAGAAGATCGATGATTATCTGACCAAGCCAGTTAATCCCACCCAGGTTTTGTCTGCAACTAAAAGAATTTTAGAGAAAAAAAGGATCAGGGAGGAGCATCTCTCAAAACAATACGTAACTGATTTCAACCAGATCCGCACAACCCTTTCAAGTCCTCTAACCTGGAGAGAGTGGATAGAGGTCCACCGGGTTCTTTCAGAGTGGGATCTGGAGATGGAGGATTTTAAAGATTTAGGATTGACCGAAACCCATTTAACCCAGAAAAGAGAATGTAACTTAGAATTCGGCAGGTTCATTGAAAAAAGTTATTCAACCTGGATAGAGAAAAAGGATTCACCTGCTTTATCCGTAGATGTAGTTTCAAAATACCTTTACCCGCTTCTTCTGGAGAAGAAACCAGTTTTCTTCATAGTGGTCGATTGTATGAGGCTGGACCAATACCTTTTTATTGAGCCGATTTTGAATGAATATTTCAACCTGAAAAGGGAATATTACTATTCTATACTTCCTACTGCAACCCCTTATTCCAGAAATGCTCTTTTCTCCGGTCTTTTTCCAGGTGAGGTGGCACAACTCTATCCGGAATTGTGGAAAGCAGGCACAGAAGATGAGTCCAGTCGGAATAGATACGAGAGACAGTTATTAGATGCTCAATTACAAAGATTAAAGTTGAGTTTCAAGATAGAGCCCAAATATGTTAAAGTGCTGGATATTGCTGAGGGTGATAATTTAGCAAGGAAGATTTCTTCTTATAAAAATAGTTCTCTTCTTTCAATAGTTTACAATTTTTTAGACATATTATCCCATGGAAGGTCTGAATCGGAAATCCTTCTTGAGATTGCGCCAGACGAGGCGGCTTTTCGTTCTCTTATGAAGTCCTGGTTTTTGCATTCCTCTCTTTTCGAGATTCTGAAATATCTTTCCAGACAAGACTGCTCTATCCTTTTGACCACTGATCACGGGAGCGTTTTAGGAACCAGAGGGACGGTGGCTCATGGGAAAAAAGACACCTCTACCAATCTTAGATACAAATACGGAGATAACGTAAACTGCGACACCAAAAATGCTCTATTGATCAAAGAACCTAAAAGATATAAGCTTCCAGCTTATACCATGAGCACTACCTATATTATTGCTAAAGAGGATTACTATTTCGTCTATCCTACACGACAGAGCGAGTATGAAAAGCAGTATAAAAACAGCTTTCAACATGGAGGTATCTCCTTAGAGGAGATGATTCTGCCTGTATCAATTCTTCGCCCGAAAACATAATATAAATACCAATCTGGATTCACAGGATTTGTTTAGAGATAAGATCATAACCTCCTCCCCGGAGGAGACTAAAAAGTTAGGAGAGAGTTTAGCTCAAGGTTTTTCTCCTGGCCTGGTAGTGGCACTATTCGGTCCATTGGGCAGTGGTAAGACCTGTCTTACTCAGGGGCTCTGCTCTGGTCTGGGAGTAAAAGACTTTGTGGTAAGTCCAAGTTTTGTTTTAATTAATGAATATGAAGGTAGATATAAGGTTTATCATCTCGACCTTTTTCGTTTGGAAAAATTATCTGAAATCATTAATTTAGGGTATGAAGAGTATTTTTACGGAGAAGGGATTTGTATCATCGAATGGGCGGAAAAAGCAGTTGAGCTTCTGCCGGATAAAAGGATAGAGATATATCTGAAGATTTTATCAGAAAAGAAAAGGGAGATAAGGATTGAGGAGTTTTGAAAAAGCCTCAGGCGGATTAAACCTCATCGGCTGAGCCTTGAAGGCTCAGCTACGCGTTGCGAAAATGATGGAAGGCTGAAGTCTCAAGACCTTGACGGCCTTCCGCAACATTTTTAAAGATAGAATCTTATGAAAATCTTAGGGATCGATACTGCAACTCCGATTCTGGCTTTGGGAATTGTGGATGGGGATAAAGTTTTATCCGAGATCAGGTTTAATGCAGGGCAAACTCATGCTCAAATTCTTTTACCTAACATTGAAAAGATATTGAAAGATTCTTCTCTGCAATTAGAGGATTTGGATGGGATCGCTCTGTCGATTGGTCCGGGCTCTTTTACGGGCTTGAGGATTGGACTGGCTACTGCTAAAGGGGTATGTTTTGCTTCAGGAAAACCTTTGCTATCTGTGCCTACTTTGGATGGTTTAGTCTATTTTAACCGATCTTTGCCATATCCTCTGGTGCCGGTTTTGGACGCGAAAAAGAATGAAGTCTATTCAGCAGTTTATAATAGCAGAGAAGGTGTATTGGAAAGGATCTCCGATTACTGGGTTTTAAGTGCTGAAAAACTTGTTGCTAAAATTCCAGAGGAGGTTATATTTTTAGGTTTAGGCCTGGAGGTTTTCCAGGATAGATTGAAAGAGCTTTGTGGAGAAAAAGCCCATTTCCTTGAAGGAGAAAGGAATTTGCCCAGCGGTAGCGCAATTGCTTTCCTGGGTCTGGAGAAGTTTAAACGTTCTGAGTTTGAGGACTTAGAGAAAGCAGAGCCTTTATATTTAAGAAGCTCTGAAGCAGAATTAAAATTCAAAAATGTCTGAACAATTCAAAGACTTAACAATAGAGAGAATGAGAGAGGATGACCTGGCTGAGGTATTAAGGATAGAGAAGGAGAATTTTTCTGATCCCTGGACAAAGGAATGCTTTCTTGAAGACCTGTATAAAGATTTTACTTATCCTGCAGTGGCAAAGATGGCTGAAAAGCTGGTAGGTTATATCTGCTTGTGGAAAATCGTGGATGAATTACAGATCGCCAATCTAGCAGTGGATAGTTTATTTAGAAAGAGAGGGATTGCTCATCAACTTCTGCAATGGGTTATCGAGTATGCGCTCAATAAGAAGTGTAGAACCATTACCCTGGATGTAAGGGTATCGAATTTAGTCGCTTCAGAGCTTTACCGGAAATTTGGTTTTGAGGAGGTAGGCCGAAGAAAAAATTACTATCGTTACCCGGTTGAAGATGCAATTATAATGGAAAAAATACTTTAAGGAAATATTTTATGGAATGGTTCAAAAAGGGCAAAGAAGGTTTAGTTCCACAGCAAAAAAAGGAGATTCCAGATGGGTTGTGGACTAAATGTGAAAGCTGTGGAGAGATTATATATGTTAAAGAGTTAGAGAAGAACCTCTGGGTCTGCCATAGATGCAATTTTCATTTCAGGATAAAGTCTAGAGATTATATTGAGCTTCTATTAGATGAAGGGAGATTAGAAGAATACGACAGGGAGTTAATCTCCGGCGATCCGCTCAGGTTTAAGGATTCCAAAAAGTATCCGGACAGGATCAGGGATTCCCGTAAAAAGACCGGTCTCAATGATGCGGTAATTGCGGGCATAGGTAAAATTGAAGGTAAAGAGGTTAGTTTCGGGGTGATGGAGTTTGGTTTTATCGGTGGGAGTATGGGCTCAGTAGTTGGGGAGAAGATTACCAGAGCTATAGAAAGGTCCCTGGAGAGAAAGATGCCCCTGGTGATTGTCTCCTGTTCAGGTGGTGCCAGGATGCAGGAGGGGATTTTATCCTTAATGCAGATGGCTAAGACCAGTGCCTTGCTTGCCAGGCTTTACGATGAGAATATTCCTTTTATTTCAGTTTTAACCAATCCTACCACGGCCGGTGTGATGGCAAGCTATGCCTCCCTGGGGGATGTTATAATTGCTGAACCCAAGGCACTTTTAGGGTTTGCCGGTCCCAGGGTGATTCAGCAGACTATCGGGCAGGAACTTCCGTCGGATTTCCAGAGCTCAGAATTTTTCTTAGAACATGGCTTTTTGGATAAGATCGTTGAAAGAAAAGACCTGAAAAGAACTATTTCACTTTTATTAGAATATTTTTCTTCTCCGGATAAGAAAAGCTAATTTTAAGCGGGTTATTTTTCCCCTGATAGATTTAAAGATGAATGATCAACAAGCTGTAGACTTTCTGTTCAATTTAGAAAAGTTTGGTATAAAATTAGGTCTGGAAAATACCTTAGCTTTGATGCATAAGTTTGATAATCCCCATCTGAAATTTTCTTCACTGCATATAGCTGGCACTAATGGTAAAGGGTCATGCTGTGCTATGCTTCATTCGATCTTAAATCGAGCAGGGTATTTCACCGGTCTTTATACTTCCCCTCATCTTTTAGACTTCAGAGAAAGGATTAAAGTAGGGGACTCTCTCATAGAAAAGGATTTTTTAGCAGATTTTGTCTCAGAGTTAAAGGAGGAGATTTCAGAAAAAAAGTATACTTTTTTTGAAGTCACGACCGCCTTAGCCTTTTTATATTTTGCCTGTAAAAAAATCGAAGTGGCTGTGGTGGAGACTGGTTTAGGCGGTAGATTAGATTCTACTAACATCCTCAAACCAGAGGTTGCCATAATCACCAATATTGGATTAGAACATACTGACAGATTAGGCAGGACTCTGGAGAAGATTGCCTGGGAGAAGGGTGGAATCATCAAAGAAAATGTGCCGACTGTAACTTCAATTGAGAGAGAAAAACCTTTTAAGGTAATTGAAGCTTTATGCCGAAACAAACAATCAGAGCTGATTTCGGTGTTCAGAGATTCAAAGTGTGAAATCAAAAAAAGCTCTATGAAGGGGATAGAGTTTGACCTTCATACCAAAAAAGAGAGCTACTTGGGGATCAAGCTCAATTTAACCGGGGAACACCAGATTAAAAATGCTGCCTGTGCGATTTTAGCTTTGGAAAAGCTCGACCCTGAAAGATTCAAAGTTGACAAGTCTGCAATTAAGACTGGACTGGCAGAGGTTAAATGGAGAGGGAGGTTAGAAGTATATAGAAAAAAACCTCTGGTTATTTTAGATGTGGCTCATAATCCAGATGGGATAAAAATCTTAGTTGAAACCTTGAAAAAAACTTTTCCGGATAAAAAAATAGATTTCATCTTTGGAGTAATGGAGGATAAGGATTATAAAAAGATGCTTCAGATTATATCCAGGATTGCCAAGGAATTAATCTTAACCCAACTGCAATATAGCAGATCAGCAAAGCTTCAGTCAATGGTGAAGACAGCTCAAGAGCTTGGACTAAGATTCAGAGCTATCCCGGACATTAAAAAAGCCTATGAGCTTGCCTTGAATAATACAGAAGAAGAGAAGATTATATGTATAACCGGGTCTCACTTTACAGTGAGTGAATTCCTGTCCGGACAGAAGATAAGATCTTAAATTTTTTGGGTAGGAGCGGATTTGAAATCCGCCGTTACAGATAAGAGATGTAGGGGTTCAAAATTTTGAACCCCTACAAATGATTAGAAAATAGGGATTGACAAATCGTATAGATAGTTAATAACTTAATTCAGATTTCAGGAGGCTGGATGATTTTAAGTATGACCGGTTATGGGAAAGCAGAAGCCATTGGACCTGAGTTTAAGGTGATGGTGGAGATAAGCTCAGTTAATAATCGCTTCTGCGAGATACAGTTTCGACTACCTAAGTTCCTTTCCTCTTTAGAGTCAAAACTGAAGGAAAAAATATTAGGGAAGATAACCAGGGGTAAAATCACCTATAGTTTGACCTGGGAAGAGAATCTACCTTTATCTTCTTATGTGAAATTAAATGAGGAAGCGGCTGAGGTTTACTATATTATTTTCAAACAGTTAAAGGAAAAATATAACTTATCTGGAGAATTAGAAGTGGAGGATTTTGTTAATCTTCCAGACTTAATTAAGATGGAAAAAGAGGAATATGATCTGGATAAAACCTGGGAAGTAATCTCTGAAGTCACAGAGAAAGCCTTATCTGAGCTTAACTCGATGAGAAGTTCAGAGGGATCAAGCTTAAGCACTGATCTTAGGAACAGAGTGGAAAGCTTAGATAAGGCTCTGAAAAAGGTTGAAAAACTTGCCAGCCAGAACGTGGAAAGCTACAGACTGAGATTGCAGAGCAGGATATCGGAACTTATAGGAGAAATGAATTTAGATGAACAGCGTTTAGCCCAGGAGGTAGCTTTATTAGCTGAGAGATCGGATGTGACCGAAGAATGTATACGGTTTAAAAGTCATAATCAGCAGTTTCGGAGCGCACTGGAAGAAGAGGTTCCGGTTGGAAAAAGGTTGACATTTCTTTTGCAGGAAATGAATCGTGAGGCTAATACCATAGGCTCTAAAGCCTTAAGTGCGCCTATTTCTCAGTTAGTTATCTTTTTGAAAGAGGAAATCGAAAAAATCAGAGAGCAGGTGCAGAACATAGAATGAACTATCATTAACCATCAAGGTAAGCGATTATATAATATTTTTGACCCTTGAATCTGCTACGCTGGTTTAAAGATTGGTTGAAAAGTTAAAAAAGTCGAAAATCACAAGTGATGAGAAAAAGTAACAAACCTCTATTAGTGGTTTTATCATCTCCATCTGGCGGAGGGAAAACGGTTATAGCAAACCTGTTACTCAGAAGACACCCTGAATATTCTCGTTCGATCTCAATTACCACCAGAGAAAAAAGAAAAGGGGAAAAGGAAGAGGTTGATTATTATTTTGTTGACCAGAAAGATTTTCAGAGAAAGATAAATCGAGATGAGTTTGTGGAATGGGCTAGGGTTTTTGGAGATTATTACGGAACTCCTAAAAAAAACATCCTAAAAACCGTTGGTAAGATTAAAGTATTATTATTAGTCTTAGATGTGCAAGGGGGATTGACTATCAAACGAAGATATCCAGAAAGCGTATTGATATTCATTTTACCACCTTCTCTTTCTGAACTTAAAAAAAGGCTGGTCAATCGAAGAACTGATAGCCCGGAAGTGATTAAAAAAAGATTGCACACCGCTTTAAAGGAAATAGGCTTTTGCAAGAGGTATGACTACCTTGTAGTCAATAAGGATTTAAAAGAAACGATTGAACTAATAGAAAAGATTGTAGTTGCAGAAAAACATAAACTTACCAGGATACCCATAATATTTTAAATATAAATATTAAAGCCGGAGGTAGCTGAATGCTGGATTTCTCATTGGATAATTTGAAAAATTCCGAACTGAATAGATTCGTGGCAGTGATTATTGCCGCCAAACAAGCACGGAAGATCAATCAGGAATTCTTAAGCGAAAGGGAAAAAGAAGAAAAAGAAGGGAAAATGTTTAAACCTGCAGTGGAAGCGCTAAAATCTCTATCCAAAGGGGAAATTGAATTTCAATATCCCGAGTCTAAAATTCGAAAGGTAAGATAGGGTAATAAATTATATGGAGAAAAATTTAGTCATAGTTGAATCGCCAGCCAAGACCAAAACCCTGAAAAAGTTTTTAGGTAAGGAATACCAGTTAGAAGCTTCCCTGGGACACGTAAAGGACCTTCCCAGAAAAAATTTAGGTGTGAAAATCGAGGAGGATTTCAAACCAGAATATTTGATCATACCTGGCAAGAAAAAAGTGATTGAGAGATTAAAAAAGGAAGCCAAGAAATCCAAAAAAGTCTATCTAGCACCTGATCCGGATCGGGAGGGTGAAGCCATAGCCTGGCATATTGCAGAGGAGATCAAGAAAAATAACCCTAATATTTTCAGGGTGACTTTTAATGAGATTACCAGAGAGGCGGTTTTAAAGGGAATATCTAATGCTGGCTCAATCGATATGAACAAGGTGAACGCTCAACAGGCTCGCAGAATTCTTGATCGCCTGGTGGGGTATAAAGTAAGCCCCTTTTTGTGGAAAACGATTTATCGAGGGTTGTCTGCAGGAAGAGTTCAATCAGTGGCTTTGAGGATTATCTGCGAGAGGGAAGAGGGGATAGAAAAATTTGTTACTCAGGAATACTGGAACATAACCGGATTGTTCGAGACTGAAAAGAAAGAGTTTTTCTCCGCGAATCTGGTTAAGATAAAAGGTGAAGATTTTAGAATTGAAAACCAAACCCAAGCTGAAAATATTCTCAAGGATATAGAACAGAAAAAGTTCGAAATTTCTTCAATTAAAATTGAGAAAAGAATCAGGAATCCTTATCCACCTTTTATCACCTCTACTTTAGAGCAGGATTCAGCTAAAAGACTTTATTTTTCTCCACGGAAAACCATGCTTTTAGCTCAGCAGTTGTATGAGGGGGTGGAGTTGGGGGAGAAAGGCTCAGTTGGACTTATCACCTATATGCGTACAGATTCGGTTCGTATCTCTGATTCTGCAAAGAAAGCAGCTTATGATTTTATAAAGGAGAATTTTGGCTCAGATTATCTTCCAGATAAACCCCGGGAATATAAATCCAGAAAAACTGCCCAGGAGGCGCACGAGGCGATTCGCCCCACTTATCTGGAATATAAACCTGAGGATATTAAAAAATATTTAAGCAAAGATCAATTTAAACTTTACCAGTTAATTTACAATCGCTTCTTAGCCTCACAGATGAAAGAGGCACTTTATGATACTACCACCGTTGAAATCGAGGGTGATAGCTATACCTTCAGAGCAACTTCATCAGAGTTAAGATTTGATGGTTTCTTAAAGGTTTATCAGGAGATTAAAGAGGAGAATGGGGAAAATGAAAAAGAAGGGAAGCTACCATTTTTAGAAAAAGGGGAGAGGTTAAATCTGTTAAAACTTGATCCACAACAGCATTTCACTAAACCACCGCCCAGATTTTCTGAAGCCACCTTGATTAAGGAATTAGAAGCAAACGGGATCGGCAGACCCTCGACCTATGCCCAGATCTTAGGAACGATTGAAGATAGAAAATATGTAATAAAAGAGAAGAAGAAACTTTTCCCCACCGAGTTGGGAAAAACGGTTAATCGGATTTTAGTTGAGAATTTTCCTGATCTTTTTGAAGTTGGTTTCACCGCGGAGATGGAGGAGGAATTAGACCGGATTGAGGAGGGTAAGGATAACTGGGTGGAGGTTTTAAAGGACTTTTACACCCCATTTAAGTCTATCTTAGAGGAGGCGGAGAAGAAAAGAAAAGAGATCAAAAGCACGCTCCAGGAAAAGACTGAGGAGCTTTGTGAGAAGTGTGGAAGCCCAATGATGATAAGGTGGGGAAGGCACGGAAGATTTTTGGCCTGTTCAGCTTATCCAAAATGCAAAAATACCAAGCCGCTGAATAATGAAAAGAATCATTTAACTGAGGAAAAATGTGAGCTTTGTGGCTCTTCTATGGTTGTAAAAAACGGAAGATATGGTAAGTTTTTAGCCTGCTCTAAATATCCTGAATGTAGGAATACCAAACCCTACTCTTTAGGAATTACCTGCCCGAAAGAAGGGTGTGGGGGATTTATTGTGGAGAAAAAGAGCAGAAGGGGTAAAATCTTTTTTGGCTGTTCAAATTATCCGGCTTGTAAATTTGCCACCTGGTACAAGCCTGTCAAGGAAAGCTGTCCACAATGCGGAGCGAATTTCCTGGTTTTTAAAGAAAGCAAATCCAAGGGAGAATATCTTTTATGCCTGAAGTGTAAATATGAGAAAAGCCAGTCCGAAGAAAAGATAGAAGTAAAAGGATAGGATTTGATTTTTATGAAGGAACTGAAAGATTATCTAAATGAATATTTAACTTATATACGCGCGGAGAAAAATTTCTCTCCACATACCGTTCTCGCCTATAAAAAAGATCTTTTATCCTTTTTGGAATTTCTTCAATCTGAGCTGAAGGTAAAGATTACACCGGATTTCATACACAGGAATAATATCAAAAATTTCTTGATCCATCTAAGTCAGGAAAGTTTTGATCCAAGCTCTATTGAGCGAAAGCTTTCCACCTTAAGGTCTTTTTTCAATTTTCTACAAAAGAAGCTAAAAATAAAGTCAAATCCTGCCTTGAGCCTGAAAGGACCGAAGAGAAAGAGAAGATTGCCTCTAATTTTAAGCCAGGATCAAATGAAAAATATCCTGGAGCCGCATCTATATGAGGAAAAAGCAGCGGGATGGAGAGATAGAGCCATTATAGAGCTTCTATATAACACCGGAATTAGATTATCCGAGATAAGCTCCCTGAGAAGAGAGGATATAGATTTTCAAACTGGTGAAATAAGAGTTTTAGGAAAAGGGAATAAGGAAAGGATTGTTCCCTTAGGGGAAAATGCTTCCAAGACCTTAGTTGAATATCTCGATTCAAAAGATAAAGTAAGCAGTCTAAAAAACAAGGAAACCGATTACCTTTTTGTAAATAAATATGGAGAGGGGCTCAGTCGGAGAGGGATAGCCCGGATAGTTAAAAAGTATGGGGCGGAAGTAACCGAGGATCAGAAAACCAGACCTCATATTTTAAGGCACAGTTTTGCCACTCATCTTTTAGACGAAGGGGCAAACCTTTTAGCAGTTAAAGAGATGTTAGGACATGAGAGTCTATCCACTACTCAGATTTATACTCACGTATCTATGGATAGACTGAAGAAAGTTTATAAAAAAGCTCATCCGAGATCAGGATATAAAGCTTGAAATAAAAAATAAAGGTGATTTATGATTGAATCTACAAAAAAATTCTACGGGACGACTATTTTAGGGATAAGGCATAAAGGGAGGGTGGCTATTGGTGGGGATGGGCAGGTGAGCCTGGAGAATACTATAATAAAACAGAATGCCAGAAAGCTAAGAAGGCTTTATAATAATACCATATTAGCTGGTTTTGCCGGGGCTTCTGCAGATGCCTTTGCTTTGTTTGATCGGTTTGAGGCAAAGATAGAGGAATTTCACGGTAATCTTTATCGAGCTGCGGTGGAGTTAGCTAAAGAGTGGAGGATGGATAAATACTTAAGAAGGTTAGAAGCTCTCTTAGCAGTTATAGACAAAGAGCATGCTTTAATTATCTCTGGAAACGGTGATGTTATAGAGCCGGATGATGGGATCATTGCTATAGGCTCAGGTGGTCCTTATGCTTTGGCAGCTGCTCGTGCTTTAGTGGAATTCTCGGATTTAGATGCTAAAGGGATTGTTAAAAAATCCTTAGAGATCGCTTCCTCTATTTGTGTTTTCACGAATGATAAGATAACAATTGAGGAATTGTAGGATAAGATAGAGTATTAAATAACTGGGGCAGGAGTTTAACTCCTACCCCAGCAGAAGAGAGTTTTGGAGTGTAAACCTTTCCTACGGTGGCTACGCCAGACGGAGTCTCCACTTCTCGGACAGGTTTACAAAATTGATTAAATGTAAAGCTGTCCGCCTTAGACGGATACACTCCAGAAAACAAGGATAACTTGAGAGAGGAGAAGATGAAAGAATTTACACCCAAAGAGATTGTGGAGGAGTTAGATAAATATATAATCGGACAGGATAATGCCAAAAAATCTGTGGCTATCGCTTTAAGAAACAGATGGAGAAGACAGCAGGTCAAAGGTGAGCTAAAAGATGAGATAATGCCTAACAATATCATAATGATCGGTCCAACTGGAGTCGGGAAAACCGAGATAGCCAGAAGATTGGCTAGTTTAGCCAGTGCTCCTTTTATTAAGGTTGAAGCATCTAAATTTACCGAGGTGGGTTATGTGGGACGGGATGTTGAATCAATGGTCAGGGATCTTATGGATTTAGGGGTGAATATGGTGAAGAAGGAAAAATCTTTTGAGGTGAGCCAGAAAGCGGCTGAATTAGCTGAGGAAAAGATTTTAAATCTGCTCCTGCCCCTTCCGTTCAAGAAAAAAACCACAGCGACGGAGGAACCCTTAGTTTCGATTAAGGATTTAGAAGAAAAGAGAAAGAAAACCAGGGAGAAATTGAGAGAAAAATTGAAATCAGGTAAGTTAGACCAAAGGCCTATAGAGATAGAAATTCCTGAAGATAGATTCCCCATAGTGGAGATTTTCTCCCCAGCCGGGATTGAAGAATTAGGATTTAATTTCCAGGAGATGTTCTCCGGGATGCTCCCCAAGAAGACCAAAAAGAGGAAAGTGAGCGTAGGTGAAGCTCAGAAGATTTTAGCTCAGGAGCAGGTGAGTAAATTGGTGGATATGGAGGAGGTCATTTCCACTGCTGTAGAAAGGGTGGAGAATTCCGGAATAATCTTTGTAGATGAGTTAGACAAGATCGTAGGAGAAAAAGTTAAAGGCGCAGGTCCGGATGTATCGCGTGAAGGAGTGCAGAGGGATTTATTGCCAATTGTAGAAGGGACAAATGTAATGACTAAATATGGTATGGTCAAGACCGACCATGTTCTGTTTATAGCCGCAGGTGCTTTTCATGCCTCCAAACCAGCAGATTTAATCCCTGAATTACAGGGCCGGTTTCCGATTCGGGTTGAATTGGATAGCCTTACCACCAATGATTTTATTCGAATCCTGACTGAGCCTAAAAATGCCTTGATCAAGCAATATACCGCCCTCTTAGCTACTGAAGAGGTAGAGATTGAATTTGAAAAAGAAGCGATTGATGAGATCGCTCAGATTGCCAATCTGGTAAATGAAAGGACTGAAAATATAGGTGCCAGAAGGCTTCACACGGTTATGACTACGCTTTTAGAGGATATAATGTTTAAGATACCGGAAATGAAGCTGAAAAATATTGTGATAACAAAGAAGATGGTAACATCTACTCTTAAAGCGATAGTTGAAGATAAAGATTTAAGCCGGTATATACTTTAGTAAAAGGAAAATGGAAAATAAATGACAAATGTCGGATATCGGATGACGAATAAAAATTAAATAAGAGCATTTATTTGTTTGTATTTTGTAGGGGCAGACCTCCGTGTCTGCCCTGACTTTTTGTTAGAACGACTTTTAGATACTTGTCCGAAGATCTGAGATCTAGCTTAGGGGTGGAGCATATCTCCACCCTTCGCATTTCAAGGAACGTTGTAATACATAACGTATAGTTATAATAAACGACGAAAAAGTTTGACTATTATTACCCTAAATTAGAGCCTTAATAAAAACAAGCCAGGGGATAATCTTATGAGAAGAGCTAAATTAGATGTTACCATCAAATAAACACATCTTCTTTAAAGTTTAACCCCTCTATTAAAAAGATATGGGACTCCGTTTTGGAACGGAATCCCATAAACTTTAAATCTACATCTTACCTTAATGCATAGCTCACCAAGGAGGCAGACGTTTGCACCAGACAGCAGGATCAACCGGAGGTGGTCCGCCCTTGAACAGGTAATTAATCAGATAAACCACATCCGAAACCGTTACCTTTCCATCGCCATTAGCATCACTGTATGCCATCCAGGGTTCAGGTCCTCCCTTAAACAGGAAGTTGATCAGATATACCACATCCGATACTGTAACTTTACCATCAACGTTAGCATCTCCAACTTTGACCCGCCTTACCATACGCGTCTTGTTGCGCAAACTATCTAAACCCTGATCAGTTACAATTAGGGCATAATTCAGTATAACTTGGGTTGTGCTATCAGGATCAGTTACCTTGGCCATTGACATCACCATATTCATATCCTGAGCAGAATCCTGCTCAAATGACCAGCCAGGGGTTGACATCTGCTTATACAGGGAATCATCATTATACCCTCCATCAGGATAGAGATGAGTCGCATTGTTCAAAACGTGAGCGCCCAAAGGTGCGGTGCCTTTGTAGATGGTAGAGCCACCTTGCTTTACTTCCGCATCTAAGAAGATGAACCCTCCATAGTAGTCGACGAACGCAGCACTGTCACCCTTCTGCCAGAGAAGATTCAAAGAATCCTCATAACCACCCCAGTTATCTGATTCAGTTTTAGATGGGACATCCCAGTCAGCCGCTATGCCAAAATAACCCGGAAGTGGATGATCATTCCCTGCAATAAGATCATCCCACCACACCTGAGGACGATCCCTAAAATACCAGTTCGTTACCTTAATCGATTTCACACTGTCGAACTTGAAGATCTCGATCTTAGAATATTTTGTCCACCAGGGCCACTTATGGTGTTTAAGAAGGTGACGGCTAAAGAATGGTTCAAACTTATCGTATATCACTGTGACCCCCAAGGATTTTTCCCAAGTACGATCCACTTCCACATGAGCTTTGGGTAGAAAGTCGTGGTGTTCGTGTAACCAGGTAAAGCCAACCGTATCCTCAGAGGAAACAAAAACCGGCGTAAAATCAAATAGATAATTATGTCCATTATAGTACATCCCGTTGCCGGTCGTAGCGTCATTTTCCTGGTGTCCGATGTTCCCTACGTTGGAAATGCTGGCTCTAAGGTCTCCCTGAGTTACTGTATCCCATTCAGCATACCAGAAAGAGTCAGTCACCACGAAGTGGAATTTCACATACTCAGTATCCACATAGACCTCTGCACCACCTAATAAACCATTATTTGACTCAACCATTATCGAATCTACTAAGAAGGTATCTTGTTTTCCGGCTCCGCTAAAGATCAGGTTGACATTTACCGGTGCCCCGAGCTGTAGGATAGGAAAATGGTTCGGAACTGCAGTTACATAAGGAGGTGTACTGATCGTCACCCATAAAGTCGCTGTGCCAGTATTCTCAAAGGTCAAATTATCGTTTGTGCTTGCTAGGTTTTTAGCCCATCTGACCGGACTAATCATCATCTTTGGGCTAAAGTCCTTACCGGGAACTTCTGCAACTAACTCGCGTGGATCCTTCAGGTAGCGAAACGGATTGAGGGTGAATGCCCCCTGAGGAACAGTCTGGATAGCTCTAGAGGCATCTAAATCATAAACATAGCTGACATACATATAGTCTCCCACCCTCTCGGCTACTGTAGGCCAAGCCTCACTTTCGCATTCCCCAACATCACAGCTATCTGTCTGGGTATTGGTCAGATTCACCTCAGGTCCCCAGTTCCGGCCACCAGTGGCAGATACTTTCTTATATATATCCGCATTGGCATAACCAGCCAAAGATACGTCGTCATCACTGTACCCGCTGTAAACCACATAGAGATAATTATAAGCTATATCATTGGTATCATACTCTACACCTGCGGATGGCTTGGAAATAGGGAGCGTCCAATTACCGCAGTTCGCGGTAACTAATCGAGAAGCCACTTTGTGAAGGCTATCAGTAACTGAACTCCAGTGGAATAGAGACATATCATTTCCTTCGTTTCCAGTTGCATCGGCAGTAAAGAATACATGGAGCACATTATTATAGTCGTACACTGCAGCCACCTCAGTCATGTAGAAATTGTAATTTTCCCAATTATTGTCGCCCCAATGGGTTATCTTTTGAGGTGTCAGGTTATTCCCGGCCATCCAGTCACTACCGTCAACGGCAGACTCTAAATAATATATCTCTCCCTGATTCTCGACAGAAGCTGTCGGATCATACCAGACTATAGCAACTTGTCCTGACCCAGTGGGAGAAGTGGCTACCGGGGCTGAAATATAAGGGAGCTTACCATCAGCAGGGAAGTAATAGGGTATTTTCGTTGGCTGCGACACATTGGGTGGAAAGGTCACCGCAGCCTTACCAGGTGATTGACAGATCATATTTTGGTTTCCTGCAGGTCCATTTGGATCCTGGAAACAGCGTATATAACCTGCCTCATCATCCGTCCCGAAAGCAGTTATGTGGATAAAAGCAGTATCACCTTTATATCCCTTAGCAGTACCCACATAGGGCCAATGTAAAAATTCAGCCCTTGCATGAAGAGCTATTGAATCATAAGGCATATCATACAAGTTGAACTGCCCTGCTCCAGGAACGGTCTTCTCTATGGCTAAGACAACGCCGCCCAAGCCGGTCATGTCGTGGAAAGCTAATACCTCCCTTGAATCCGGAAGTATATCTAAACCACAATACCCGCCTCTGCCTGCGGGTTTAGTAACATGGACACCTGCGCCAGGATTTAGCCAGGTTCCATCTGGCTTACGAGAATTATAATCGATATAGCGGTTATAACTCAGATCCGGACCCTCCATATTCATCCAGTCGAAATGCAGATTTCCCAGATAATCATAGGCTACCCGGCGGTGTGCGGAAGCGTTATCCTGGTAATCATAATAAGTCCAGCCTACAGTGTCCTCTGTAAATGGGAAGAAGAACTTAGGTTCTAGAGTGGGCGTAGTACGATACGGGTAAATTATACTCTCATCTACCGGCTTCATTTTCTCCATGCTCGGGAGCACTTTCTTCTCCAACGGCTTCTTCGCCCCAAAAACATTTAAGCTTGCTACCAGCAATAAGACCAGACTTAGTAATAAAACTTTTTTAAGCATTTCAGCCTCCTTATTATTTTTGTATATACTAACTTTCTTTTTAGATATGAAATTTTCACATAAAAACCTCCTTTATAAAAAGGTTAATGATTTACTCTTCAGTAAGAAAAAATGAAATTAAAGAGAGAAAACTAATCCAGTGAATCTTTCTTCCTTTTACTTCCTTTTACCTCCCCTGAAATCAGATGTAAAAGTTTACAAATTACTGTTGATTATAAGATTACCTAAATAATATATCTTTTTAAAAGCCGTTGTCAAGTAAAATAAATCAAGATAAAATAGGTCTTTTAAGCCATCTATTAAATTTACAAGATTAAGATGTTATATTACAAAGCGTTGCTTATTCAAAATTCTGTTAAAAATTTTGGCAATTAACCGACACTGGACCTTTAATTTGTTCATAGCCACTTTAGTGGCGTAAAACTCAATAGCACTTAATAGATGAGTACTAATTCGTAACATTCGGATTTATCCTGGGCGTTTTTCTTTCGTCGGACCGTAGGGGCAATTCATGAATTGCCCCTACCAATTTTTTTATCCTTGACTTGAAAGTAAATCATCCTTAAATTAGAAGCGATTCATAGACTAAGAGAGCTAAAATGAAAAAAGATTTTTTAGCAGTTTCAGATTTTTCTGTAAAAGAGATAAAAGAGGTTTTTAAATCAACCGCTGAAATGAAAAAGGGGAAGACCAAACCACAACCCCTTAAAAATAAATCAGTTGCCTGTATCTTCCATAAACCATCATTAAGAACCAGGATTAGTTTTGAGGTGGGAATTCAACAGTTAGGAGGAAAATCTCTTTATATTACCAAGGATGAATTCAAACTGGGCAGAAAAGATAACCCCGAAAAAAGGGAATGGTTCTATGACGGGGCTAAGGTTTTATCCAGGATGGTGGACCTTATAGTCATCCGGACTTTTGAGCATTCAGGCGTGGAGGAATTGGCTAAGTTTGCTGAGATTCCGGTTATTAATGCATTAACAGACCTTTACCATCCCTGTCAGATTATGGGCGATATGTTTACTATCTGGGAAAAGAAAAAGAAAATTGAAAACGTTTCCATTGCTTATTTAGGAGATGGAAACAATGTCTGCAACTCCTGGCTGGATGCAGCTTCTTTAATTCCTCTAGATTTGAGAATTGGCACCTCCCCTGAAACGTTGCCAGACAAGAATGTCTTGGAGATAGCAAAAAAATTGAAGATAAGCAAAATAACTTTGACTTATGACCCGATTGAAGCAGTTAAAAATGCAGATGTGGTCTATACTGATGTCTGGGCAAGCATGGGGCAGGAGGATTTGTATAAGAAAAAAACTGAGCTTCTGCGAGGGTTCCAGGTTAACTCTGAACTACTCAGATATGCCAAGAAGGATTGCCTGGTAATGCACTGTTTGCCTGCTCATCGAGGGGAGGAGATTACGGATGAAGCAATGGATGGAAAAAACTCAGCAGTTTTTGACCAGGCGGAGAACAGATTGCATATTCAGAAGGGAATTATTCTTAAGTTGATGAGAGAGTTTAAGAAATAATATCCGTAGTGCGACCCTTTCAGGGTCGCTGAAGCGAGGCTAAAGCCTCGCACTACTTTAAACCTAGGACAAGGAGGTTTTATGTTCACCAAAAAATCTTTACTCTGGCTCGGCTTGATCTTCTTTTTTGCTCAAATAGCGAGCGCCCAGATGCCCGGAATCCCCATGCCGGGAAAAAGTCCTAAAATGTTCGGTGAGTTCAAGATGCCGGAGGTGGGGAGTTATGCAGAATACAAGCTGGCTTATCCAGGTGAAAAAGTTGAGGTCATCGCGCGATTTGCTATCGTAGGAAAAGAAAAATCTTCAGAGGGGAAGGACCTTTTCTGGTATGAATATCAGACCAATGATCTAAAAAGCAAGAGCATTGATATAGTGAAGATGCTGATCTCTGGAGATCCACAAAAAGAGGGGAACATTGTCCGGATGATTTTGAAGCAAAATCAGGATAAACCTATGGAGCTTTCCGCGGAGATTATGCAGATGGTAAATGCTCCGATGAAAGGAGAAAAAGAGAAGGTTAAAGATACAGGGGAGGTCAAGAATTTAGGTAAGGAGACTTTGAAAACTGCGGCTGGTAGTTTCGATTGTACTCATATGCAATACGTCTCTGAAAAAAAAGAAGTATCAGATGTCTGGCAAACTCCACAGATCCCATTTTTTGGCCTGGCTAAATCTGTTATGCAGGGAACGAGTATGGAGATTCAAAAATTCGGTAAAGACGCTAAATCCGGTATAATTGAAGAGCCTGAAAAAATAGGAATTCCGGGAATGGACAAACCAGGAATGAAAATGCCAGAAATGGAAAAAGTAAAAGTTCCACAACTTGATACTTTGAAGGAAGACCTTCAGAAATCAAACCAACCTCCTAAATAAGATAAGGGCTCTGAGGAGTGTTTTTTAAGATGCTTTTGGAGTGCGAACCTTTCCTTCAGTGGCTACGAACCAGACGGAGTCTCCGTTTCCCGGATAGGTTTGCAAATTTCACGTGGGCGGACAGCTAAGGCTATCCGCCTAAAGCGGATACACTCTAGAGGTAGAAAATAAGATAGAAATGGTGGCTTTTCCAGAGGTGGTGGGAAGCCACCATTTTTCTATAAAAAGAATTTAAAGGAAAATATATGGAATTGATAAAAAGATATTCTAACTGCTTTGTGTGCGGGGATAGAAATGAATCCGGTCTGAAAGTTGATTTTTTCTATGACCAGGGCATAGCTAAGGCGGAGTTTATAACAGATGGAAGATTCCAGGGGTATAAAAATATCCTGCATGGTGGAATTATCTCTTCACTTTTGGATGAGGTAATGATTAAAGCTGTTATTGCAGGAGACCTTTTAGTGGTTACCGCAGAGATTGAAGTGAAATTCCTGAAACCGGTAAAGATTGGCGAGAAAATTTTTCTAGAAGGAAAAGTAGTTAAGGAAAAAGGGAGGATATTTGAAACTGAGGGTATGGTCAGGAATTTATCAGGCGAAACAGTAGCTACTGGAAAGGGTAAGTTTTTCAAAATCACTGAGGAAATGCAGAAGATATTGGAAGAAAGTGTAGAATAAAGTTTTTGGATATAATATTTATATGACAATTGCCCCTTACTCTCAAAAGGAGGAGTGAGCAGGGGTGAGTTCAAAGTGAATTTACAGGTTTATGAATAGAAAGCAGGGCAAGGCTTTAGCCCAATTTTTTTATTTAGCATCTTGACTTTATCTTTTTTTTGTTTAAATTATAGATCAATTGAAACTTTCTTTCTCAACTTTAAAGGAGGAGACTTATGTTCTGGAGAAAAATCTGGTTTAGTAGTTTAGGGCTGTTACTAACTTTATTTTTTATTAATATCGCCAGTGCTTCAAATCCTGTGCTGATTAAAATCAAACTTAAAATGGAAAAAGAATATCAGAAGGCAAATGAATCAGGGATCAAAGCCTATGTTAAGCTGGATGATGGTTATATAGCTGAAGTAGAAAAAGATAAAATCGAGAAGTTGGAAAGTTACAACTTATCTTTTCAAATCTTGGATGAGGTTCCCTGGACTCAGGATTATTTTCTAATCTCAAAAGCATTTTTTAGAACGAAGTTAAATCTCTCAAGCTATGGTCAGGTTCTGTTTGAAGAGGATAATCTTACTTTAATAAAAACTAATCAGAGTAAAGCTATGGAACTGCTTAAAGCTGGTTACCGTTTGAATAAGATTTCACCTCAAACCATTCCTTTGAAGTACACCCCACCTCCTTCACCCTCTATTCCAGCCTTATCCTATTCACCAGATATAGATACTTTAGTCGATAAAGTCTCCGAAGATTCCTTGAGAAACTATCTTTTAAAACTACAATCCTACCAGACCAGATTTATTTATTCTGATTCGATTGTAAAAGCTCGTCACTGGCTTTATGATAAGTTTAAGGAATTCGGAATCGATAGCGTCTATTTCTATTCTTTCACCACCTGGGATGACTGGATGGGAAATTGGCTCACAGATTCTAATGTGGTAGCAGTGATTCCGGGGACAACAAATCCGGATAAGGTGATAGTAGTAGGCGGGCATTACGATTCAGTGAACTGGAGCTTTACAGATTTTAATGATCCAGCACCAGGAGCAGATGATAATGGCAGTGGAACGGCAGCTACCTTAGAGATAGCCAGGATCTTAACCGCTCACCCCCTTCCTAAAACAGTTATTCTTATGCCCTTTGCGGCGGAAGAGCTCGGTCTTTATGGAAGCTGGGCTTATGCCTGGGATGCATTTTACAGTGGGGTGGATATTCAGTTGATGTTTAATTTTGACATGATCTCTCATTATGAGAATCAAAGGGATGTAACTGTCTATAAAGATGGAGCTTCCCTTCCCTATGCATTGGTGATGGCTGATTTAGCCGGGCTATATACTGATCTGATTGTCCACTTAGCAGGGAATTCTGCCGGCAGTGACAGCTGGCCCTTTTCTCAGATTGGATATAATATCCTATTTAGTTCTGAATATATCTTTTCTACTAATTATCATATGCCTTCAGATTCAGTAACCTATCTTAATATCCCTTATATGAGCAATGTTGTCAAGATGGCATTTGCTACCTTAGTAGAGGTAGCAGAGTCACCTGGACCGGTAAAGGATTTACAGGCCTTAGATGCCGGTGATGGAGAGCGGCTTTATCTTAACTGGTCTCCTTTGGATGAAAATGATTTAACTGGATACAGGATATATTATGGCACCCAGAGCGGGGTATATACCGACACACATTTTGTATCTTCGGGGTTTTTCTCGGATACATTGGGAAATCTTCAAAACGAGGTGTCTTATTATATAGCAGTTTCCGCAGTAAACGCCTTAGGCAAGGAGAGCATATATAAAAGTGAGATCGTTGGGATACCCCGGGTAGTTCCACTTTCGCCTTCAGGTCTTAGTGCCCAGCCTGGCTATTTTAAGATAACTTTATCCTGGCAGCCCAATAAAGAGGCGGATTTATCACATTATAATATATATCGGAGCACCACTTCTGGCACAGATTACGACAGCATAGCCACGGGGATAACCGGTCTTACTTATCAGGATACTACCGTTGAAGGAGGTATCTGGTATTATTATCTCTTAACTGCTGTGGATACGTCTGGAAATCAAAGCAGTTATTCCAATGAGGTAAGAATGATCGCCATAACCCTGGATCAGGGTATTTTGGTAGTAGATGAGGCGGCAAACAGTCGTGGTATACCGCCCTGGCCCAGCAGTGATGTTCAGCAGGATAGTTTTTATGCTGAGGTATTTTCCGGGTATCGGGTGAGTTTTTATGAATATACCAGTGTTTCCTCTCAGCCTTCGATCACCGATTTAGGAGCTTATTCTACAGTAGTCTGGC
>Ga0315291_10001310_pt1 | contig 33276 bp, 29 predicted proteins | sample YL17G12_20_MG_FD_203070 | JGI IMG/M metagenome (GOLD analysis project Ga0315291, IMG submission 203070) | Sediment microbial communities from Yellowstone Lake, YNP, Wyoming, USA - YL17G12_20 | ecosystem: Environmental > Aquatic > Freshwater > Lake > Sediment | place: USA: Wyoming | collected...
GCCGCCTCTGCCGGCGACACCCTGCCGCCGGCCGTAGCGAACCTGACCATTGTCGCGAACCTCCCGCGCTTGGCTACAGGCCGCTATGGGCACCGGCGCAAGAGTGGAACTCTGGTAAGGAGTTTTGTTCCACAAATCGTCCGATACTGGGAAGTGGAAGCGCGGGAGGGACGGGGGACAGGGCCCCCACAGGCGTGGATTCGGGGACGGGAAAGGCGGGTCGGCCGGACTACCGGCCGATGGTTCTGAGGGTGCTGGCCAGGCGCGTGGCGGCGGACTTGATGAGGCCGGCGCTCCGCCGGGCGCTCCCCCCGATGTCATGCGCGGCCGCTCTTGCCTCGCCAGCGGCTGCGGTCTGCTGCGCGACCAGACCGCTCAAGCGTGCCTTAATCTGCCTGACCGTTCGCCTGACCTTGAGCACGAGAACCACAACGGCGGCGAGCAGCGCGAACAGCGAAACCACCGCTACGATCGCGTACAGCTCGGTCAACATCAGCCAGGTGCTGTCAACGGCCATTGCCGCGCTCCTACTCGCCGGTCTCGCTGCGCTCGCCCGTCTCCGCGCCCGCGGACCGCAGTCCCTTCGTCACCCCGGTGAGCAGCGCGGCGACAGACCCGGCCGGACCGGAGGCGGCCTTGCGCACGGAATCGGCGGCCGCTTCGAGATCGGCGCCGGCCTTCTCGATCTTCTGCTCAGCCTGGGCGGCGGCGCGCTGCGCCCGCTCGGTGACTTCCTGCGTGGTCCGGCTGATCGCCCCGGCCACCTCCTCGACATGCCGGATGACCGGCTCCGCTTTGCTGAGCAGCTTGTCGAGCAGCCGCGATAGCTTCGCCAGCAGGAAGACCAGCGCGATAGTCGCGGCGAGCGCGGACAGCGTCATCACTACTGCGAACACCTTGGTCACGACCAGCCAGGTTGCATCAACCTCCATGCAGGCCTCCTCGATAGCGCTCGCGGCGCGCGGGTATGAGTCTCTGCCCCGAAATGCCACATGTCCTGTGCTCCTGCTCGCACATCGGGACACAAGCCGCCGCCCGCGTCTGCTATTCTAGCACATGGTGCCCTGCTCCGCCTTCTCTGCTGGCAAACGATTGGCAGGGCCGAAGGGACAAGCAATGGCAACCGCGACGAAGGTGACCATAGATCGAGAGGGCTGCATTAGCGGCGGCCTGTGTTGGGAGACATGCCCCGACTTCTTCGAGCCGAGCGCGGAGGATGATCGAAGTCAGGTGGTTGAGCAGTACCGGCTGGCCGGTGATCCGGCGGTGGGCATGGCCCCTGAGCACCTCCTGGAACAGGTCCGGCAGGCGGCCGACGAATGCCCGGCCGGGGCTATACAGGTGGGCTGAACCCGCGCGCGCCGGATGCTTGACGTTCGGGCCGGTTTGCTGTTCCCTTGCCGGAGGATGCTCCGACCCACTGGGACCGCGAGTTCGCGTACTTGAGTGCGCGGGGCCGAGAGGCAGGTGAAGGGGGTCGCCAGCCCGAGGATGTTGCACGCCGGAGGTCGCTCGTGTACAATGCCGGGGGCAAGGAGGGCAGAGACCCTAAGTCTTCCGAGGAGCGCCCGACTTCATGGCAAGGCGACCAAAACCAACGGGCCGGCGGATACTCCTCGTGGAACCGGGCTACCGGAACAAGTATCCACCGCTTGGGCTCATGAAGATCGCAGCCTATCATAGGGTCCTCGGCGATGAAGCTCATTTCGTCAAGGGCATGGATCGCGGCGTCAGAGACCAGGCATGGGATCGGATCTACATTACGACGCTCTTCTCCTTTGACTGGGACCTGACCGTCAAGACGATCAGGTTCTACAAGCATCCAGAGCAAGGTGCCATTGGTGCCAACACGAAGCTCTACGTCGGCGGGATAGCAGCGACCATCCTGAAGGACGAGTTCCATAGGGAGACTGGGATCGAGCCGGTCACGGGCTGCTTGAACGCTCCGGGCGCACTGGATGACGACAGCGACCTGATCGTAGACCGCATGGTGCCGGATTACTCGATCCTGGGGGACACGGAGTACGAGTACCCGTGTTCGGATGCGTACATCGGGCACGCAACGCGGGGGTGCAGCAACAAGTGCCCCTTCTGTGCCGTGCCCAAGCTCGAACCGGCCTTCGTGGATTACGTCGACATCAAGCCGTGGGTGCAAGGAGTGCGCGATAAGCACGGCGAGAAGCAGCATCTACTGCTGCTGGACAACAACGTGCTCGCATCTCCTCGACTCGCTGACATCGTGGCGGATATCAAGGCGGTGGGCTTCACGGTAGGCGCGAAGCTGGGGGGCCGGTCCCGTTACGTTGACTTTAACCAGGGCCTCGATGCTCGGCTTCTGACGAAGCAGAAGATGGATCTGCTGGCGGAGATCCCGGTCAACCCATTCCGCCTCGCATACGACAGCACTGCAATAAGCGCGACGTATGAGAAGGCCGTGCGACTCGTAGCCGCAGCCGGCATCAGGAACATATCAACCTACGTCCTCTACAACTACAAGGACTCGCCGCAGGACTTCTGGGACCGCCTGCGTCACAATGTCGAGCTTAGCGCTGAACTCAACGTCCGCATCTCGTCTTTTCCGATGAAGTACATACCCGTGACCCGGAAGGACAGAAAACACGTTGGGCCTCACTGGAATGCGCGCTTCCTGCGCAGCATCCAGTGCATCACACTCGTGACGGGGGGTGCAGTATCGGCTCGGCGCGACTTCTTCCTGGCAGCCTTCGGCAAGGATCACGCGGAGTTCCGGGAGATTCTGTCGATGCCGGAGCCGTACATCATCCACCGAAAGCAGTTCAGCAGGAACGGAGCAGCCACGTGGCGGAGGCAGTTTCGGGCTCTAGACGATAGCCAGCGCGATGAGGTTCTGCAGGAGGTGTCGGGCCGCACGAGGCGTGAGATCAGACAGCGGCGTGCGACCCTCGGCACAGGCCAAGTTCAGCGTATCCTTCAGCATTACACGCAGTAGCAGACCTGCGCGCAAGGGGGGTCCTGCTGGCTCGAAGATGCCTGCAGGCCGATCGCGGGCGGGGACCCCGCTGGATCAGTGGAGTGGTGCGGAATCGAGGAGCGCGGAGAGGCGATGATGGCCGAACGCGTGTCGGCCACACGCTAGCGGAGGTGTAAGCCGATGGCTAGCACTCGGGCGATGAAGAGGCCTGCCAAAGGGGAGATTCGGGTTTCCTCTAAGACGCTGATACACATCAGTCAGGGCATTTACCGCAGCACTGCGAGCACGCTGAGGGAGCTCGTGAGCAACGCTTACGACGTGGATGCGACCGAGGTCGTGATAACCACCAATCCACCGAGGTTCGATCACGTCACATGCACCGACAACGGCGCGGGGATGACGCTAGACGCTTTCATCGGTTTGATGGACGGGGGCATTGGTGACAGTGGAAAGCGTGTTGGTAAAGGCCTTACCGCGAAGTTGCGCCGACCTGTCATCGGGAGGATAGGCATAGGCCTCCTCGCCGTTGCCCAGCTTTCTAACGCGTTTGAGGTTTGGTCGCATCATCGGGACACGGAGACGGCCTTCCACGGAACGGTCACACTGCACGACCGTCTCTCCGATGAGGCCGATCAGGTGGATCCCGACACGACTGAGATCCTCCCGATGGGTGAGTACGATACCGCGAGGATACCCTTCGACCCCAAGAGAACGGGAACTACTATTGTCGTGAGTGATGTGAAGCGAGGTTTCACGCGAAAGCACGCTCCCCCGACTGAGTTTCATGCGCCGCCGACGGATTTCAGGCAGTTCCTCGATAGGTGCTTCAGCGAAAGGCGGATCTCTAGCCTAGGCCACTACTGGGAGCTGCTCTGGGGGCTGGCCGTGCAGTGTCCGATTCCATACCTACCGGAAGGGCCCACTGGGGAACCGCCGGCCTTGGCGGCGGCGAGCAAACGGTTGAACAAGCAGGGACTCAGGTTGGTCGTGGATCAGCTCCGGCTGTGGAAGCCGGGGCCGTGGCAACGCCTTGACGGCTCTGCCAACCGGAACATTGAGGCCCATATGGCGCCTTTCGAGCTGGACAAAGCTGTCGCTGGCAAGCCCCTCAAGGTGTCCGGGTACCTTTACGCTCAGAATGAGGCGATCAAGCCTACTGAGCGCCGAGGAGTCCTCGTGCGGATCAGGGATGTCGGGATTGGTGGCTATGATCGCGGGTTTCTGGACTACGACCGAGCAAGTGAGGGACCACGCGCTCACTGGATTTCGGGCGAGTTGTACGTCGAGCAGGGACTCGAGAATGCGCTCAACGTAGATCGAGACAGCTTCAATGAGATGCACCCTCACTACCTCTATCTCCAGGAGCAGCTCCACGAAACTCTTCTTCCGCTGTTCAGGGGGATGCAGTCAGGACAGCGAAAGCGTAGGGCGCGGGAGCACAGAGAGCAAGAGGAACAGTCCATTCAGCGCCTTCTCGGAGCTATCAAGGACGTCACTAACGTCAGCTTCTCCTTCGAGACCGCTGCAGATGACACGGGACGACTGGTTCGTGTTGACCGAAAGAGGCGCAAGATATACGTGGACGAGGGGGCGGAGTGGCCCTCGGGGAGCGCGACGGCCGAGCTCGCGAAACTCATCGCTGTGGCACGCGCTGTTGCTGACTCTGAACCGAGGAAGCACGCCCGCAAACGCGACGAGGTCTTCCTTCACCTTCTCCGCGAGGTGCTCTGAGAATGGCACGAGAGGGGGCACTGAAAGCCACGCGAGAGGACTGGGACACAGACACGGTTAAGCACTACGTACGCTCCCACGGGTGGGGTCCTGCCTGCGAGAACAGGGCGAAGGCGGTTCGTCGTGCCGGCAGGAGATTGAAGGAACCGCTGAAGTACTTCACGCTCTGCGCGGGCCGGGCAGTTGACGTCTTCATGCTTAGCCGTCTGGGAGTTCTCCAAATCGACGGGAAGACGAACCGACTCCAGGGGGTGTGCTGGTGTGAAGTGAGGGACGACGAGGCTGCTGAGATTGAGAGGAGCGTGGGAGGGGTCGGCTTTCGGGGGCGGCTGGAGGACATCCTTCTGTTCGAGGATGACGCCGACACCCGGAGGTACACGCTGGACGACGAACCGGAGAAACGGATTCGGCGGAAGTTGAACATCAAGAGTCTGCACGAAGGACTGCGAGGTCGGTTCCCCTTCGACATTCTGAACCTCGATTTCTGCGGGCAGTTCTTCCCACCTGATGAGCCGTTCTCAAGCCCGATGCTGAGGCTGATCGACCGTATGCTAGAGTGGCAGCGGGATGCGGATGATCAAAGCTGCGATTCGTTCACACTGTTGCTCACTAGCTGCATCCGGAAACGGCGTAGTCAGGATGCGATGGCGGAACTTACGACGCGTCTCCAGGACAACATAGAGCAGAGCCCTCCGTTCAGAGAGGCTTATGAGAGCACCTTCAGCGGCACCGATCCGAAGTCTCTGAGGGAACGCGACTTGCCTGCTTTCTTCTCCGTTGCTCTCCCGAAGGTTATCACGTCTCGCGCTAGAGAACGTCAGTGGAGTCCCGTCCACGTAGGTACCTTCGTCTACACCAGGAGCAACTCCCAGACGGGTGAGTCCTACTGGATGCTGTCGTGGGTCGCGCACTTCAGTCGCGTCACCGGCCAGGCGCTGAAGGGGAACCAGCGGGATCCCCTATATGAAAAGGCGATCACTGACATTTTCGCGCACGGGCCTGTGGACGTGCGCAAGGCGTTGAGTCTGAGAGGCGTTAAGAAGGAAGTAAGAGAGGACTTGGCGGCTGTGAGAAAGCATAGGGACAGGTACTGGAACGCGATTGCGGAAAGCCGCAACTGAGTGACCGGACTGCCGAAGCTCGCAGCCGCTTCGCATACAATCAGGCGGCCTGGCTCCCGCCCTACCCACGTTCGTACTGCTTCACCATCTCCTCGAACTTCTCGTACTCCCCCTCCAGCATGTGATAGCAGTGCTCATCGGTGGGGAAGCGGCCGGCGCGGACGTCGGCGACGTATTGCTTCATCGCCTCGGTGACGACCTCGGCGACGTTGCAGTACTTGCGCACGAACTTCGGGGTGAAGGCCTGGAACTGCCCGATCATGTCGCTGACGATCAGCAGCTGGCCGTCGCAGTGCATCCCCGCGCCAATGGAGAGCACCGGTATCGCAAGCTTCTTGGTGATGTGCTCACCTACCTCGGGCGGGATCGCCTCCAGCAGCAGCATCTGAATGCCCTCGTCGGCGAGCGCGTTGGCGTCATCAATCAGTGCCTTCGCCGATTCGACGGTCCGGCCCTGGGCCTTGTGGCCGCCGAGCTGGCCGGAGCTTTGCGGGGTGAGCCCGATATGGCCGACCACCACGATCCCCGCGTCGAGGATCGCCCGCACCATCGGCAAGATGCGGCGGCCGCCTTCGAGCTTGATCGCGTCAACATTCGCCTGCTTGAGGAAGCGGCCGGCGTTCTCGACCGCCTTCTCGACCGATGACTGATAGCTCATGAACGGCATGTCACCGATGACGAAGGTGTTGGGCGCGCCGCGGCGGACCGCCTCGCAGTGGACGATGCACTGGTCCATGGTGACGGGAATCGTATTCGGATATCCGTATACGCACATCCCAAGCGAATCGCCGACGAGAAGCATGTCGAGGCCGGCGGCCTCGGCGAACTGGGCGGTGGGGTAATCGTAGGCGGTCAGCCAGGTGATCTTCTCACCCGCCTGCTTCATGCGGTGGAAGTCGTGGATCATCTTCTTCGGCATGGGTCTTCTCCTCGGAGCGACTGGGGTATCAGCGGACGAGGCTCGCAGTCCGGCATTCCCTTCGTGACGGCGGCGCGCGAGCCCTGCCCTGGGTAAGCGATACTGGGTCTGGGCGGAAGCTCAGCGGCTGCGCGCGAGCGTCTCGGAACGAGGGCCCGGTTCTGACGGCTGCGGCTAGGTGCCTGTGGACGACCGCTCGGCGAGGGGCAGTCTATCCAGGTAGTAGCAGAGGATCTCCAGCTCGCGGGTCACATCAACGTTGCGGGCTGCGATATCGGAGGGCACCTCTATCATCCGGGGTGCGAAATTGAGGATCGCGCGGATGCCACCCTTGACGAGCAAGTCCGCTGCCTCTTGGGCCGCATCCGCCGGCACCGCGATCAGTCCGATGTTCGCCTTCAGCTCGCGGTTGATCTCCGGGAGGTGGTTCGCGTCGAGGATCTCCAGGTTCCACAGCCTCCGCCCGATCTTCGCCAGGTTGTTGTCAAACACCCCGACGACCCGGAAGGGCGAGAGAACGAAGCCCGAGTAGCCGGCGAGGGCCGAGCCAAGGTTGCCGGCGCCGATAACGACCACCCGGTGCTGGCGGTCGAGGTGCATGATCTCGGTCAGGCGCGCCAGCAGGTGCTGCACCTCGTAGCCCACGCCCGGGCGGCCGAACTCGCCGAAGTGGGAAAGGTCCTTCCTGATCTGGACCGCGGTAGTCCCGCACCGCCGCTCCATCTCCGCCGAGGAGATGGTCTTTACCCCATCCTTCACCAGGCGGCGGAGGCAGCGAAGATACAGGCTCAGCCGCGACAGGCTAGGCTCCGGGATCCGCCCGGACGCTTCAGGCAAAGCTCGACTCCCCTGCCCGCGCCGCCGCTACAGGCGTCCCCATGGGAGGATGCGGGCAGACTGTGAAATAGTTCACTAGCCCCGCATTCTACCTCGTGAACCCCTGCCGGTCAACACCCCGTTGGGCGATAGAGGCGCCCCTGGCGGGCATATGCGCCCGGCGCCGGGCAGGGCGAGATCAGCAACCCCGCTAGTTGGCGGCTACCACCCCCAGGGCCAGCAGGCCGATCGCGATCCAGACGTTTCGGCCGCGCCGTGACTCCCGCTCTCGGTCGGCCGCCAGTTGCGCGTTCAGCTCGTCTATCTTCTGTTGCATCCGGGCCATCTCTTCAGCGTGGCGCTTCTGCTGGTCGCTCAGGGTAGTACGCAGATCCAGCCGCGCCTTGCCCAGATCCTCCCGGAGCACGAGATTCTCCTTCTCCAGCGCGATGACGCGCTCGGTCATCGCCCCCGCCTCCGCCGGCTTCGGCTGGGAGGCCGGCGCTGCGGCAATCTGGAGGGGGGCCGGCTGCGCGGTTCCGGCCTCCACGGCGAGCGCTTGCCCACCGGCGACGGCCGTGACGCAGCAAAGCGCGACGAGTGTGATGGCGGTGTGTACTCTCATCTTCCTCTCCTGAGATGTGGTCCTCTACTCCGTCTGCTCAACAGATATCGTCCCATTCACGACGCGAAGCTCAGGCATTCCACCGGCGCTGGCCATGGCGGTGGGCTCGATGACGATGGCGGTCTCGCCAGCCCCCCTGACCATGAAGACGACGGTGAACAGCGTCACCTCGGCCGCGCTGACGGTGGGGGCATCGGTACGTTCGCCGCCGATGTCGGCGATCATGCCGCTCGAATGGCGGCCCCCGCTCCAGGGCGAGAGCAGCCGGCCGGCCTCGACGAACGCCTCGCCGCGGGACACATAGAGCGGCTCGATCACATTCGGGTCATAGCTCAGCGAGACCCGCGCGCCCGCGAAGTCGCGCGCTGGCACCAGCTTCACCGCCACCGGCACCATGGTCGGTTGCCCGTCTGTTAGCAGAGGAACCGACTGGGCCGCGGGATGGACGCGCAGCTCGGGCGTGAGGCGCGGCACGAGGACAACGCAGCGGCCCGACGCGGGCTTCGCCCCGGCGGCAGTGGCCTTGAGCGTGATCGGCAGCTCCCCCGTGGGCAGGCCGACCGCGCGGACTGACCAGGTGAACGTGAGCGACTTGCCGGGATCAACTCGCTCCGCGAGGCGCGTGGCTTCGGCCTCGCCGGCCAGCGCCAGTCCGTCCGGCAAAGCTAGCGCGGCCGCGAGGCCTCGCGCAACTTGGGCGCCGCGGTTTGCGATCTCTGCGCTGACCTGGAACGGATTCGGCGAGTAGCGATTCTCGGCGGTGACGCTCAACCGCCCCGGTGCGCTTAGCTTGACCGAGAGCTGGGGCGGGCTGTTCACAGCGATATCGCGCGTGACCCGGTTAGGCTCCAGGTTCTCCGAGGTCACGGTGGCCGAGATCTGAAGCGTGCCCGTGGCCTTGCCATTGGGGATGACGCGCCAGACGGCCTGCCTGGTCTGGCCGGGCTGAAGCAGCCCCACAGCTACGACGCCGTGGCCATCAGCTATCTCCAGCCCCTCGCTCAGTTCCAGCGCCAGTTTCGTGCTGCGGGAGGCAAAGCCCCCGCTGTTCTCGAGATAGGCGATGGCTGTGAACGGCTTCGGCTCGTCGTACTGAAAGTCAACGTCGGCCGGCGCAGTGAGACCGAGTGACAACTGGGCTGGGCTCAGCGACACTCCGCCGACGCCGTACATCGTCGCGTAGGCCCGCGTCTCCCCGGGCTTGAGCGGAGCGGGATTCCAGTAGAGGGCCACGGCAGTATCCTGCGCCTCTTCGCCCTTGCGGGTGAAGCCCGCACCCGTAGGGAACGCGAAGTCCCACGGCGCGTCTGCCAGTGTGCCCCAATCAACCATCGCGATGCGGTCGGGCACCGTCAGCCCCGGCGCGCGGAGCGTGCCCTGTGAGATCACCGCGGGCTGGGCGAGGGAATCGAACGCCTGCCAGTAGTCGGGCAGCTCCGAGCCCGCGAGCTGGGTGGCGGTGGAGATGGCGCGATCGCCGGCCCGCAGTGGCGCGCCATCGTTGGACCCGAGCATCGTGTCCAGCACTACGCGGAGCCCGACGGCGATAGGCCTGGCGCCGCGGTTGATGACTTGGTATGTGACAAGGGCCGTGTCCCTAACCCGTGTGGTCGGGCTGCGGGCGAAGTTCAGCTCCTGGTTGATCTCGATCTCACCAACGCGGGCGCTGGCATAGATGCGATCGGCCGAGGCGCGCGGCGGAGCAGTGAGATTGGTCGCGGGCGTGCCGTGCCCGGCCCGCCGCTCGCTCGGTCCACCGAACACGTAGGGAGCGCCGTCCACGATCACGGTGGTGTAGGAGGTCCACGGCTCGCGCGAGCCATAGATCAGCACCTTGCCGTCATCGGCAGAGCGCGATGGGTCGCCGCCAGTGGTGTCCACTGCGAACCGGCCGGCTTCGGCGGGGCCGGCGTTCACGCGGATGCGGATGAACTCGTTCTCGACCGCCACCACGCGGTCCCTGGGCTGCTCGGCCGCCTGTAAGCAGTGGACGGCCAGGGCAAGCATTGCCAGCAGAGCGAGCAAAGCTACATTGGGGCGCGGCGCACGCATGACAACTCCTTCATCCCACCCTATTGCTGAGGCTGCACTTTCCCCGCGGAGAACTCGAAGGTGATGGTGATCGTCCCCGCAGCCGGCTTGCCGTTCTTCAAGGCCGGCTGGAATGACCAGCCGCGTTTCACCGCCCGAACGGCGGCATCGTCCAGAATCTGATGGCCCGAGCCCTTGGCGACTGCCACCGTTGAGACAGAGCCGTCAGTGGCAACCGTTACGGACAGGCTGACCCGTCCCTCGAGCCCGCCGTCGAGCGCATCCTTCGGGTAGACCGGCGGCAGACCGCCGGCGATCCCCGGTCCCTTTGTCGGCCCGGCCGGCTGGTCGGATTGTCCCCCCGGCCCGGCCCGGTCGCGACCGGCGCCGGTAGCGCCGGCCGGCTCGGCGCCCTTCCTCGATGTCAGGATCCGCGGCACCGCAGGAGCTGCCTTGGCGCGACCGCCTGGACTGGAAGGCGGCTTCGCGGCTGCCCGCGGAGCGGTGCTCGCCGCTGCCTTGGTCTCCAGCGCATCGGGTTTGCCGCCGCCGAGGTCAAGCCTATCGGCTGCTTGCTCGGAGACTGTCAGCTCGATTGGTATCAACACCTCCGGCCTGACCGGCGTGCGGGCGGCCAGCAGGCCGATCACCATCAGGGCCACCGCGTGGAACGCAACGGAGGATGCAGTGGCGATTCGGTACCGGTCGCGCGCCGACAGCGGCTGGCGCGTGGGAAGCTGTTGCCCGATCGCGGTCATCTGCGCTCTGGCAAGGATCGGCTCTTGGGCTTCGGCGCGGCGGCGAGGGCGATGCGGTGATAATCCGCCAGGCGCGCCTGGTCCAGCGCGGTTACGAGCTGCGAGTACGAGACATCGCGGTCGGCCATCACCACGATCTGCGCGTCGGTGTCGTTCCCGGTGGCTCTTCGCAGGGCCTCGCCGATCTGCTCGGGCGGCACCGGTGTGCCGTTGACCTGCGCCGGCTGGCCGGGCAGAAGCGTCATCAGCACGCGGTCGGGGATGCGGGTGGTGGTCTCGGCCGTGGGAAGGCGCATATCTATTCCGGACCGCGCGCCGACGAAGGTCGAGGCCACCGCGAAGAAGATAAGCAGGTTGAATACCGTGTCTATCATCGCGGTGAGGTCGAGGTACGGCGTGATGCGCCGACGTCGGCGCGGGAGTGTGAACGCCGTGGTCATCACTGCAGCCTCGCCGTCTGGAGATTGAGCAGCTCGGTCACGCGCAGTTCGATCTCATGGGTCAAGGCCTCCACGCGCCCGGAGAGCGAGTTGTAGACGATGAGGAAAGGAATGGCAATCGTCAGGCCGGTGAAGGTGGTGATGAGCGCTTCGGCGATGCCGCGGGAGAGAGCGGTCGCATCTCCAATGCCTCCGCCTGCGATCACGTGGAAGACCTTTATCAGCCCGGAGATCGTGCCAAGCAGCCCCAGCAAGGGCGCCACCGTTACCATCGTCGCGAGCGCCGGCAGGTGGCCGTCGAGCACCGGCTGTTGGGCCAGCGCTTCCTCCCGCGCCACCTCCCGAAGATCCTCCTTCGGCATGTCGAAGCGCGCCAGGCTCGCGCCAAGCACGCGCGCTACCGGCCCCGGGGTGGCCTCGCAGATGCCGCGGGCCTGCTCGACCGAGCCATTGTCGAGGGCGGCTCGGATCTTCCCCATGAGCCTAGCTGTGTCCACCCGCGCGTTCTTCAAGTAGAGCCAGCGCTCGATGGAGATGACAAGAGCAACGATAGAGCAGAGGATGAGCGGGATCATCACGACCCCGCCGCGCACAATCGGGTCGAACAAGGTTGCTACCTCCCTGGGGCTGTTTCTCCTCGTCCTCGGTGCTTTGACACATGTGCGGTCTTCCCGTCGCGGCGTAGGGGTGACAGATCATGGGCAGAATAACAAGGGTTAGGAGGAGTTGTAGTGGACACAGTCAAGCTTGGCAACCTCGCGGTCAGCCGGTTCATCCTTGGAGGCAATCCGTTCAGCGGGTTCAGCCATCAGAGCCCCGATATGGATGTCGAGCAGCTGCACTACTACACAACCGAGCGGATCAAGCAGACCTATCGGGAGGCCGAGCGGCTCGGCGTGAACACGCATATCGGCCGGGCGGATCACCAGATCTGCCGCGTGTTGCTGGAATACTGGGATGAGGGCGGCACGATCCAGTGGATCGCGCAGACCTGCCCGGAGGTCGGGCCGCCCGAGCGGGGCGTGCAGAACGGGCTTCGCTTCGGCGCGAAGGCGGTCTTCGTGCACGGCGGGCACATGGACTTCCTCCGCCTTCAGGGACGGCTGGACGAGATCCCACCAGTGATCAACATGATCCACGACCACGGCCTGCCAGCCGGGGTGGCCGGGCATACGCCGGAGTTATTCGAGTGGGCGGAAGAGCACCTCGACTGCGATTTCTACCTGTGCTCCTACTACAACCCGGTGCCCAGGGACAAGGCGCCGGACAACCCGGGCGCAGGCAACCAGGAGCGTTTCCGGGCCGAAGACCGGGAGCGGATGACCTCGGCGATCCAGCTCCTCTCCAAGCCCGTCATCCACTACAAGATCATGGCCGCCGGGCGCAATGACCCGAGAGAGGCCTTCGCATACGCGGCGAGCAAGATGCGCCCGAGCGACGCGGTCTGTGTCGGCGTCTACACCAAGCACCGCCCAAACGAGATCCCGGAGGACGTGCGACTGCTGGATGAGGGCCTCCGGGCGGTCGCTGCGGCGAGGTGACGAGGGCGCGCTACTGAGTTCCGGCGGCCACCTTCATCACGCGGTTCAGCGTGGGGTAGGAGTCGCGCGAGATGAGCGTCCGCTCGCAGCTCTCGTCGGTCCGGTGATGTACGCGGTACACCGCCACCTCGCGGCCGGGCTGGCCGCGAGTGGCGCGGATGACCTGGCCTGGCTCCAGGCGAGCTTCGTGGTGTGGGCGGCGAGCGCGATCGGCAGCGCTTTCGCGGCGCTCCCGTGCTACCCCGATCACGTGTCCCTCCCCCGGCGTCGTGACCTAAGCAATCGCTCTGTTGTTGTCCCCTCAGGTGGCGCAGACTCCCTCTCGGCCTCCTCCTGCGGAGCGGCGGCCGGCTCCGATACGGCCGGCTCCTCGGACAGTGGACGGGGGGGCAGTGAGACAGGCGTGACCGGGCGCGGCCGCCTGCTTCGCTTGCGCTCGAGCAGTCTGCCCATGCGCTCCTCCTGCACCGCCTCCCGGTCGGTACGCCATCGCCGGGCGCGAGCGAATGCGTTGGTGATAGGCTGTGTGAACAGATGCAGGTCCTCCCGCCGGATGACAAGCCGCCGCACCGCCACGTCGAAAGGAAGCAGCACCGCTGCCAGCCAGAGCAAGCCTCGCCATATGTCCAAGGGCACCTTCGGCATCGCCGCCGGTGGCGCGAACGCCTGCGCCGGGTCGGTCAGCAGTGTGCCGCCGGTCTGCTCGGCGAGGCCCTTGAGGAACGCCTCCTGCGGCCGGGTCTCGGCGAAGTCCGGCGGGTAGCCGACTGCGAAGCCAGCCGTCTGATGGGCGGTGAAGCGGCCGGGCCCGCGGGCGTTCAGCCCGAGCACGTAGGCGCCGCTGTCGCCGGCCTCGAACTCGCCTTCGTACCGCCCCGGTGCGCTCTGCGAGATCTCGACTTGCTCCCGCCGGCCATCCGGCCCGCTCACCACGGCCTGCATTGCGAGACCGTTAAGCAGCGTGCCATCGGCAGCCACCGCATCCACGATGACGCGCGCCCGATCACCGAGGCCCTCGATCCTCGGATGGAGGACATCGGACGAGAGGTCGCGCAGGCTCCAGCGAACCGTCTGTCCCCAGAACTGGGAGAAGCCGCCCCACCCGAGCCAGGGAGCGGCCCAGCGCGCCTTCGCATCAGAGGTGAAGGCGACGCTCCGGCCCAGCCCGTACTGCCAGTGGGCGAAGAGCGGGTCATCCTTGTGGGAAACGAGAGGCACGTTGGCGAGCGACTTCGGGCTCGTCGCGACGTACCCGAGCAAGGGCGGCGCGGCCGACCAGTCGATGCCCGCGACAGGCGCCGTGGTCTCCTTGACGCCGGGTCGGAATGGCTCCTCGATAAGGACGGACTTGGCGATAGTCAGCGTCTCGCGGGTAAAGATCTTCTTGAGATCGCGCGCTGCGTTGGTCAGGTAGAACTGCCCCTTGCCAGCCTGGGCTACCTCCTTGAGGAACGGAACGTGCGGCCCGTCGCCGAAGGCGATGGTGGTGAGGGTGATGCGCTCTCTCTGCATCTGCGCCGCCAGCGGCACGCAGCCCCCTTGCTCGTCGCAGTCACTGCCATCGGCGAGCATGATGATGTGCCGGATCGGGGTCTTGACGTCGCGCAGCTCCTGATAGGCCGCGCCCAGCGAGGGGAAGCAGGCGATGCCGCCGCCGCCCGAGCGCAGCGAGCGGATGTCGCGCTTGATCAGGTTCTTGTTCTCGAGCGTCCGCAGATCGCACACCGATGTCGGGCGCGGGTCGCTGGCGATCACGCCGACCGAGTCATAGGGCTGGAGCAGGTCCACCACCGAGCTGGCGGCCTCGGCCGCCAGCTCGATCTTCTCCCGGCCATCCTCTATCGCGCCCATGCTGCCGGAGGTGTCAATGACCAGCAGCACCGACGCGCCGGGGAGCATCCGGTTCTTCGTGGCATCCATGTCCACCGGAAGGGCTTCCTCGATCGGCGTGCGGTAGTAGCCTCCCGCGCCGAAGGAGTACTCGCCTCCAATCATGCCAAGCCCGACGCCGCGGTCGCGGGTCGCGTCTCGCACCATCGCCATCTGCTGGTCGGTCATCGCGTAGGCGGGGACGCCCGAGAGGTACAGGGCATCGTAACGCTCGATGTCGGCCGGGTTGGTGGGGATCGCGGCGAGGCCCGAGGCGTCCACTCTGATGTCCTGGGTGCGGAGACGCTCCGCCAGGACCTTCGCGTCCGCCGGATTGGAGTCGAGGAGCAGGAGGCGCGGCTCACCTTTGATGCGTACGAAACCGGCCCCGCGGTCGTTCTCGGGGCACTCCTCGCCCGGGCTGTCCACCAACACCTCGACTTCGTGGAAACCCGAGTCCGGAAGCGCGACCGGCACCTTGAGAGCCGACGATCCGGCGGCGAGCATCAGCGGCCGCTTCTCCACCGGTCGGTCGTCCACCAACACGGTCAGCGTCGCCTGGGCCGGCTCAGTCGCCTCTATCGTCACGCCCACAGGAAACGGCTCCCCTGCGCGAGCCTGTGACGGGACCCTTACCTCCTGCACCACCACATCCCGCGCCCGGCGGGTCGCGAGAGGCGCGACGTCAACGGGGACGCGGTTGGCGCGGGCGAGCAGCGCCTCCTGCGCGGCCGAGCCAACGTTCTCGTTGCCATCCGAGAGCAGCACAATGCGCCCGGCCGCCTCCGGGGGGATCAGGCCCAGCGCCAGCCTGAGCGCAGCCGAGATATCGGTATGCCCAGGGCTCGGCCTCGATGCCACCTGGAGCTCGGTGTCACGCGGCAGGTTCTCCGACTCCACCATCGCCTCTCGCCCGAAGACGACGAGCGCGCCGCGCTGGTCGGCGCGCTTGTGCGCGAGAGCCGACTGAACCAGCTTCAGCGCCCGGGCGCGCTCCTCGGGTGGGACGCTCACCGAGCTATCCAGGGCGAAGACGACAAGCAGCTCCTTGCTCTGCCTGACAAGCTGCGCGCCGGCGAGCGCGGACAGCAGAGCCAGCAGGATGACCGAGCGCAGAACCCAGGCCACCCATCTCCTGCCGCCGGTGAGGTCGGCGTAGCTCGCCCGCCCGGCCCACCACAGGAGCGCGCCGGCCGCCGGCAGGAGCAACAGGTAGAGAGGCCTGGAGAACGAGAGCCACATAGCTCAGATCCGCCTGTGATAGACGTGCCACTCGGCGAACAGCACGAGCAGCGCGAGGCTCACGAGCAGCGGCCAGAGGTGTTGCTCCACCTTCGGCGGGCCGACGCCGGCCTTCACCTCACGATGGCCGAGCCGGACCTCGGCGGCCGGCTGGGTATTCGACTCGCTCTCACTGCGAAGGTCCACCGCCCAGCGCCAGGTCCGGTCGCCGGCCCGGAGGCTGTACGGGCCGACCTCGGTGCAGGCGCCAACAGTGAAGCCCCCGTCCGTCGCGTTGATGCGCTGGCCACCCTGTGGCGACTCGAGGTCGGCGGACTCAGTCCCCGGGGGCGCAGGGAAGCGTAGCACCGCGCCCGGCCGCTCACGCCTTGTGGTCGCGCCGCCGCTGCTCTGCGCGAGCCACTGGATGGTGTTGGTTAGCATCACCGGGAAGCCGACCCGCATCGGCAGGTCGGAGTCGAGGAAGTCCCAGCCGAACGCAATGCCGCGGAAGCCCGGCGCCTCCCGTGCGACCACCACCGGGGCGTCTCCCGAGCGCGCCAGCACCACCGCCCCCGGCCCGGGCGTCAACCTGCGCGCCTTGGCAAGCTGAACCGCGCTCAGGTTGACGTAGCGCAGCGCCGGATGTTGATCCTCCCAGTTCGTGAGCGCCGGCGCGGTGATCTCCGAACCCAGCGCCGCGACTGCATCCAGCCCGACGCCGATGAGCATCACGCCCCCCGACTGCGGTGCGCCCTGCGGAGCTACGCGGTCGAAGATGACAGCATCGTAGTCACGGAGGGCCGCCGCGGTTTCACTCGCTGATAGCCGGGCGGCCTTGAAGACCTGCACCTCAGGCATGACCAGCAACGCCTGCTCGAGGAAGAGGTTGCCCGGACTGACGAGGAGCACCCTGGTGGCGGCGCGTGGCTTGGCGAAGGTATAGCAGACGTTGTCGGAGGCGAGGACATCGTCAACCTCGATCTCGGCCTTGAGCAGACCGGGTTCGGACAACGCCAGCTCATAGGTCTCGCTGTGGTTCTCGCCTGGCGCCAGGTTCAGCTCGGCCGCCTGCACGAGATCGTCCTCGTGGGATATGGAAAGCACGCAGCGCTTCGACTCCGACGAGTAGTTCCGAAGTCGCAGGAAGAGCTGCAGGGCAGGGGCCATTGCTCCTGCCCTACGGGCTCCGGCTTCGCCCGCCTCGAAGGCTAGCAGGGCGACGTTGTTGTTACCGCTGCCGACCCGGAGGAAGCGCACCTCGGCCGAAGATGCCACCTCCGGCAGCGCGCCGAAGGCGCCATCGCTGATCAGGTAGATCTGCGTGCGGGGCCGCTTCGCCGCCAGGCTGAATGCGAGCAGCAGCCCGTCGCGCACAGTGGTCAGGCAGTCGGTCGGCCTCGCCGAACGGATCGCTGAGATCACCCGACCGCGATCGCTTGAGAACGACACCGCCGCCTGGGCGCGGTCGCCGCAGACCAGCAAGGCCGCCTCATCTCGCCGGCCCATGCCCTTGACGATCTGCTCGGCAAGCCCCTGCGCTTCCTCAAAGCGCGTGCCGCGGGCATCGCTCGCCTTCATGCTCGCTGACGCGTCCAGCACGATGATGGCGCTCTTCCCGCCCAGCCGCCGCGCCATGATGAACGGCCCGCCGAGGCCGGCGACGAGACAGGCGAGGGCGAGAAGCTGAAGGAGGAGGAGCAGGTTGGCGCGAAGGCGCTGGAAGGGCGCGTTCGCCTGCACATCCTGCACCGCTCGCCGCCACAGGAACACGGAGGGTACCACGAAGTCGCGCCGCCGGAGCTTGAGCAGGTAGAGCACGATAATCGCAGCGGCGATAGGTGCGAAGGCGATCAGAGCAAGCGGCGCGAGCAGGTGCATGGCTCTACCTGATGACCTGCAGCTTTCGCAGCGACTTGAGGATGACGTCCTCCACCGCCTGGTCGGTCACCGAGAACAGGTAAGAGAACCCGTACCGGTTGCACGTCGCCCGCACGTCGGCCATGAACCGATCGCGCTCCTGCACATACCTGCGCAGAACGGATGCGCCCATCGTCACCTCGCGATCGTCCTCGGTCTCGGAGTCAATGAGGCGCAGGTCGCCGCGGGCGCTCGGGTTGTACTCATCCGACGTGAGCACCTGAAGCACGCAGGCCTCCCCCTTGCCAACCGCGAGCTGGGAAAGCGCGGTTCCCCATTCAGCGGTCAGCAAATCCGAGATGAGAAACGTGAGGCCCGGCGCTGGCGCCGCGCTGCGGAACCAGCGTACCGCCTGCACCAGGTCCGTCGCCCCTGCCGGCTGTCTCCCCGACACCCAATCGAACAGCTCGCTGGCGCAGCCGCGGCCGCGGAAGAGGCGAGAGACCTGGCCATCTCCCGCGGAGTGCGCATAGAGCTGAACGCGGTCGCCTCCGCAGAGCGCGATATATGACAGAGCGGCGGCGGCTTGCTGCGCCCAGCGGAACTTGCCCGGTTCGCCGAAGGCCATTGAGCGGGAGGCGTCGAGCAGCAGGTAAATGTGCAGGTCCTCCTCTTCGATGAAGAGCTTGAGGAAGAGCCGCTGGAGGCGGGCATAGGCGTTCCAGTCGAGGTAGCGTAGATCATCGCCTGGATTGTAGGCGCGGAAGTCGGCGAACTCCACAGAGGAGCCCCGGCGGGCGGAGCGGCGCTCGCCCTTTGTCCGGCCCACGTGGATGTGCTTAGCTGCGATGCCCGCCTGCTCGAGCTTGCGGAGGAACTGTGGGCTGAGCAGATAGTCGCCCCGAGCTTCTGACTGCGCCGACTGGCTCATCGCAGTGTTACACCGGCACGTCCTGCTGGCCCCGCGTTACCTGGGCAAGCGCCTCCTCGATGAGCGCGTCCGGCTCGATGCCCTCGGCCCGCCCCTCGAAGTTCAGCAGTAGCCGGTGACGCAGCGACGGCAGCGCGGAGGCGCGCAGATCATCAACGGACACGTGATAGCGGTGGTCCATGAGCGCTCGCACCTTGCCGGACAGCACCAACGCCTGTCCCCCGCGCGGGCTGGAGCCATACCGGACGAATCGCTTCACCGACTCCGGGGCCTGGTCGCTCTCCGGGTGGGTCGCCAGCACGAGCCGGAGCGCGAAGTCCTGCACGTGCTCGGCCACCGATACCTGCCGGGCGACCTGGCAGAGCGCCAGGATCTCCTCCTTCGTCGCGACAATCGCGGCATGAGGGATGGTGTGCCCGGTAGTGCGGTTCATGATCTCATGCAGCTCGCCCAGAGACGGGAAGCTCACCAGCGCTTTGAACAGGAACCGGTCGAGCTGGGCCTCAGGCAATGGATAGGTTCCTTCCATCTCGATCGGGTTCTGGGTGGCGAAGACGAGGAAGGGCTCGTCGAGCTTCCGCGAGGCGCCGGCAACGGTGACGGAGTGTTCCTGCATCGCCTCGAGCATCGCCGACTGCGTCTTGGGAGTGGCGCGGTTGATCTCATCGGCGAGGATCACGTTGGCGAAGATCGGGCCCGGCTGGAATTGGAACTCGCGCTCGCCCGACGGCTTCTCCCACAGCACCGTCGTGCCGGTGATGTCGGCCGGCATGAGATCGGGCGTGAACTGGATGCGGGAGAACTTGAGGTCCAGCGCCTCCGAGAGCGTTCTCACCAAGAGCGTCTTGCCGAGGCCGGGCACACCTTCGAGCAGGACGTGCCCACCCGCCAGCAGCGCGATGAGCGTGTTCTCAACCACATCATCCATGCCGACGATGACGCGGCCCACCTCGGCCTTGAGGCCGTCCACCAATCGCCGGAACCGCTCCGACTGGGCGCGTGCCTGTTCCTCCGTTTCGATCACTGGCTCTGCCACCGCTTGTCCTCCTGGCGCTTGCTGTAGGGCGGGCACACCGCCCTACGCCTACTCCTTCTCCGGCTTGCCCGACTGGAGCGCGCGGAAGTAGTCGCGCACCGTGCCGCGGTACGCTGGCGGGACCTCTTCCTTTGCGAGCGCTTCCTCGGCCGTCTTGGAGTAGTCGGAGATGACCTCGTAATATGGCACCCGTGATGCGCCGCCAGTCGGCGGCGCGCCCTTCTCGGTGGTCGCGAGCATCGGGCCCTGTGGGTTGATCTGCGCGCGCACGCGCTCCAGATCGCCCGGGTTCTCTGACTGGCGCGGCGCGAAAAGCTGCGTACCGGGCGCGTTCGGCGGGATCGCCTTCTGCGGCATCGGCCCACCGCGGCCGTAGACGGTCACGTTTCCGCCTTTGCACTGGCCCAGGCCCAGCTTGCAGCTTCGGCAGACCGCCGCGAGCTTCGCCTTGGCGAGCGCGCCCTTGGAGAGCTTCGCCGCCTTGCCGAGGGCGGCCCCGGCCTTGTCGCAGTTGCCTGACTTCAAGCACTCAGATGCTTCGGAGAGCAGCTTCGACAGCTCTTTGAGGTCGGAGCCGTCGAGCTGCTTCGACAGCTCCTTCAGCTCGGCCGCCAGGGCCTCAAGCTCTTCCTTGCTGAGTTCCTTCGGCCAGTCCTTCGCCGCCTCGGCTAGGTCTTTCAGCGCCTGCTCGGATAGGCCGGGGTCGGCGCCGGCCAGCGACTGGGAAAGCGCGCCGAGCAGACCGGGCGGCAGGCCGAGCGACGCGCCTAGCTTCGCCGCGCGCTCCTCGAGCTGGCGCGCGAGATCGTTGAGCTTCTCCTGATCGTCCGTCTGCTTCGCCTGTTGCGCGAGCTGCTCGAGCTGCTTCGCGGCCTCCTTGTCGCCGCGCTCGGCCGCCTGGCGGGCGAGCTCCGACGCCTTCTGGCTGATCGAGTCCTGCTGGGCCTGGCGCAGCGAGTCGGCCAGCTCCTCCGCCGTCTTCGGCTTCGCCAGCTTCTGATCCAGGCGCTGGACCTTCTTTTCCAACTCGCTCAGGTTCAGCAGCGCCTGCTTCTTGGTGACCTGTCCGCGCTGGAGCTGCTGGGCCAGCTTCTTCAACTGCTTCGAGACCTGCGCCGCCTCCTGGTCGTTGGCCTGTGTAGCGGCCTCCTCGAGTTGCTTTGCCAGTGGCTCGATGCGGGCGGCAGCCTCGCGCAGCTCCGCTTTCTCCTCTCGCTCGCGTGGCGACAGCAACAGCGGCGGAATGGGCAGGACCTGGGAGAGCAGGAGCACCCCGAGGCAGAGCGCTGCCGCGCTGGAGGCGCGCGGCCGTCGCATGGGGAAGGCCTCGCGCGCCCGCAGCAATTCAAGGTGGCCTAGCGCGTCGAGCACCGCCGCGCGCTCCATGCCGGACCCCGCGCCCGCACGCAGGAACTGCAGCGCGCTCCCGATGCGGTCGCGCAGGCCGAGCCTGCGGTCGGCGCTCGCCGCGATCAGCCGATCGGACAGCGGCCACAGGAGGCCTGTGGCGAGAGAGGCCAGCGCCGCCGCCACGAGCGCGACCTCCGGGGCGAGCGGTGGGTACCACACGCCTCGCAGCCGCAGACCCAGAACACACAGCGTCGCGCCTGCCGACACGATGGTGACTGCGCCTATGGCCAGCCGCAGGGCGATCAGCAGCCGGACGCGCAAGCGCAGCGCGCGGATGCCGCGCCGAAGCATCCGGGGAGCTCGTAGGAGCGACATTCCTGCCGCGACCGTGCTCTCAGCCGTCATGTCTTCTCACCTGCCTGCGCTTCGCCACCCAGTAGTACAAGTATGCGCCACAAAGCAGCACAAGTGAATAGCCAAGCCCATACACCAGCGCCTGTTCCGCGGTAAAGCGATGCCAGATGGACCAACGGCCCGACCGGGTGAGCAGCACCGAGGCGGCGGCGGCCGGCGAAGCGAGCACGAGCGCGGGAGCGGACGGCACCTTGCGCATCAGATGATAGCCCATCGTGTAGATCGCGGCGACCGAGTTCATCGCCAGGATGATGAGCAGAGTGGCCAGCGCCGATTCCCGGCGGGCGCGGTGGACGATGGCGAGTGTCGCGCCCCAGGCCGAGTAGGCGATGATGGAAAGCGCGAATAACGCAAGCCCGACGATCAACTCGGGCGCGCCGGGCCATTGGTTTGGCAGTCTGTGCGTGTGAGATGACAGCACGGACAGCTCGGCCGCGATCAGCGCCCCCGCCAGGGCCGCGCCCCACAGGAGAAGACAGAAGCCGCCGCCCGCTCGCGCGTCTCGTTCCAGCCATCGGGTTGGGCCGACGACCGACCAGCCCATCCCTTCTTTCTCCTGGTCAGCGCTAACAGGATAGGAGCTGAAGACCGGCACGAAGGCGACGGCCCACATCCAGACCAGGGCCAGGAGCCCCAGCAGCGGCAGGCCGGCCGGCCCGCTGCGCTGCCCCGCCGACATGATCGCGATCATCAGGAAGACCATGAAGAAAGCAACCGCCAGCAGCAATGACCGCAGCAGCGGACTGCGCTTCGGCCGGTAGTGCGGCATCGCTTCGGCCGCGCCGACGATGAGCAGGGCGGTAAGGAGAAGCGAGTACGGGATCGGGAGCAGCCAGCCCGGGATGTGCCAGGAGAACAACTGGAAGTTGACCGACGCCTGGAAGGCCATCGGGGCGAAGAGCGGGTTGAACAGGCTGGTGGCGGTCATGCCCGAGAATGGGTCCATGAGAATCGAAGCGAAGACATTCTCCGCGCCGACCGAGATCAAGGCCAACACGTGGGCGCCGATGCTTCGGCCGGCGAGGATGGAGCACATCACACCCACGGCTGCCCACAGCGGGATCTTCAGAGCCAGCAGGCCATAGCACACAGCCACATCGGCCGGGGACACGCCCCCAAAGAAGAGGCTGAACGCGGCCAACGGCAGAGACGTGAACATGAGCAGGTAGCACAACGAAGTGATGGAGGCGATCTTGCCCACCACCACCTCGGCGCTGGTCAGGCTGGTGATCGCCAGCACCTCATAGGTCTGCTTCTCGCGCTCCAGCGAGATCGCGCCCGCGCTGTAAGCGACCACGATCAGCATGAGCAGCACCGCCTGGGTCTCGAACACGCCGATGAAGATCCACTGCCCGAACTCGGCCAGGCTCGCGCTCGATCCCATCCGGACGGTGCGCGTTTCGTAGAGGATCCAGGAGGAGATTCCCATCACCGCCATGAGCGCGATGACGTAGAGGAGCTGAAGGCCGATGATGCGCTTGCCGCGGAACATGGAGCGCGCGTCGCGCACGAACACCGGGTTGAAGGTCTGGCGGTTCAGCCAAACCCAGGCGCGCTCGGCAAGCTGCCGAGGAACCGACGCTATGGCTGCCGTGTCCGGAGTCGCCACATTCCCCTCAGTCGCGGCGCCGCGCGAAGACCCGCACCGCGCCCGCCCAGAGCGCGGCGCCGGCCAGCAAGTATATCCCCGTGATGACAGCCCAGATGACCAAAGTTAGAGCGGCGCCGCCCGCGGGCGGCCCGCCGGGGCCTCGTGCGACGAACTGCGCGAATGCGCCGCCCATCACGCTCGACAGAGCCGCGTATGGGTTGAAAACCATAAGCCAGGGCACCTGCGAATTCTCAATCCCCTGGAACACCGCTCCCGACGGACGCATCAGATACCACATCCACACGAGCACGACCAGAATCGCGAGGAGCGCAGCCAGCCCCGCGCGGTTCCTGCCCAAGAGGCGCTGGAGCAGCGCTCGCAGCAGCAGGAACCCGAGCCAGCCCGTGATCAGCCCCAGCACGAGCGTCCCTCCGAACGCGGCCACCGGCCCGAAGGCGGCCGGGCCGCCCGTTGGCATGGTCCGGATCAGGAGCGTGCCGGGAACCACCAGCGACAGTACACCTATGGCGATCAGTATGCCGTAGGTCGCCACCACCGCGCCGGTGGACCGCTTCATGAACGCCGACAGCAGCATCCCGAGCCCGGTCACGAACAGCGCAACCATCAGCAGATAGCTGTAGCTGTAGAACACCTCGTCGGGCGCGACGCCGCCCAGCATCATGCACCAGGCCGCCACCGGCAGGGACGAAACCAGCAGCACCGCTCCGAAGGCGAGAACGACGATGAGCTTGCCGGTGACGACGTCGAAGGGTGTGACCAGCGAGACCCGCAGCATCTCCAGGGTGCGCTTTTCCCGCTCCAGCGCGATCGCGCCCGCGGCATAGGCGGGCAGGATCAGCATGATGAGAGTGAGCTGCGTGTGCGCGAGGGTCGCGAACGCGATGCGCCCGACCTGGAAGAGCTCCCGGCCGAAGTAGCGCTGCCCGAGGGTGATGGGGATGAGCGCGATCAGCACCGCGCCGCATGCGATGCATGAGTAAGCGAGCAGCACGCCGAAGGGCCGCCAGCCCCGCATGCGCATGCGCAGCTCGTGCACCGCCACGCACGGGTTCAGGTGAAAGGCGCGGTAGAGCGCACCCTCCAGCGCGGTGTTCATCAGGTCCCCAACCCCTCGGTCAGCCGCATGTACAGGTCCTCCAGGTCGGCCGCCTCCTCACTGAACGACTGCACCTGGAAACCGGCCTGAACGAGGCAGGTGAGGATCGAGTGCTGCTGCCCCTCCGGGCCGCGGTAGATGCATTCGATGCATCCCTCGCCCAGCTCGGCGCTGGCGATCTCCGGCCGCTCGGCCAGCAGCTTGCACGCCTCCTCCAGCCTGTTGCTCGTTCTGATGATGAGCCGCAGGCCGCCGGCGAGCTGCGAGGAGATCTCCTTGACATCGCCCGCCAGCACGAGCTTGCCGCCCTCGATGATGGCGACCTTGTTGCACAGCTCCGCCAGCTCCGGCAGGATGTGCGACGAGATCAGGATCGTCTTGTCCATCTTGACGAGCTCTTGCAGCAACTCCCGAATCTCGATCCGCGCCCGCGGGTCGAGGCCTGAGGCGGGCTCGTCCAGCAGCAACACGTCGGGATCGTGCACCAGGGTCTTGGCCAGGCAGAGCCGCTGCTTCATGCCGCGTGAGAGCGCGTCGACGTAATCGTCGCGCTTGTGCGAGAGATCCGTGAGATCGAGGACATCGCTGATAAGCTGGGGCCGCTTCTGCGCCGGAACCCGGTAGGCCGCGGCGAAGAAGTCCAGGTACTCCCACACCTTCATGTCATCGTACACGCCGAAGAAGTCGGGCATGTAGCCGATGCAGGCGCGCACCGCTTCGGGCTCCTTCATAACATCGTGCCCGTTGACCGTCGCCGTCCCCCCATCGGGGATCAAGAGCGTGGCGAGCATCTTGATCGTGGTGGTCTTACCTGCGCCGTTGGGGCCGACGAATCCGAACGCGTCTCCCCGCTCAATGCGGAAGCTCAGGTCGTTGACCGCGACGAGGTCGCCGAACTTCTTCGTCAATCCCTTGATCTCGATCATGGGTGATCCCCGCTAGAACGTGACAACCTGGCCGGATATGCCGATGTCCGACAAGGGTATTGAGTCCGCATGGGCCGCGATCTTCACCAGTATGCGTCCGTCTTTGGTCATGTACTCGGCCGGCGATGGGAAGCTGACCGGCCAGGGCGCAGTTGGCAGCGATTGCCATTCGCCGCGCCGGAAGTTGAACGCCGAGAGCGACATGCCCGGAGGGGTGCCCTGCTGGGCCGATCCTTGCGCTGACCCGATGCCCAGCCGCAGCGTGAGCGCCCGGGCGGTGCCGCCCTTCTCCCCGAACGGGACTCGGAACTCGAAGATGACACTGCCCTGATAGATGGTAAGCGTCGGATCCCACGGCTGGCCCCCACCGATGGACCCACTGGCCGCGATGGGGCGGCCGGTGACCACCCACTTGGGCAGGTTTATCCTGCGAGCCGCTGCGAGCCTGATAGGCAGCCGAGCGATGAGGATGTTCAGATCATTGGTCTGCGCCCTGCGGCGGGCCAACTCGACCGGCACAAGCGGCTGGTCAACGGCCGCGACCAGGCACGGCTCCTGGCTCGTGATGGCGGTCGCCCTCCCCGGCCCATAGCTGCGGCTGCCGAAGAGCGACCGAATCGCCATATCCTCCATCCCCTCGGCGATCGCCATCTGGGTTGGCTGACTACCGCTGTGACGGCTGCGGTCGCCGACCCCGGCGAGGCCGCCGGCTGTCCACTCCATCTTGGCGCCCGGCCGCACGTCTTTTTTCTTGCCCTGGGAACTGCCCTGGATCAGCCGGCACCGCTTGAGGGTGAAGCCGGTGTTGTTCTCAACCCGGAGAGTGACTTCCTTGCCGTCGTACTCGATGACCCCGCTCACACCGCCTTTCAGATCGGCGAGGAAATCCACGCAGAAGGCCCGGGAAGTCCACATGTTCATGCCGATGTTCGCCACCCTGGGCTCGGGCCCGTAGACAACCATCGCCGGGTCCCGCGTGCGCTGCCCTTCGCTTGACACGCTCCGCGCGCTGGCAGCCGTCCCCTTGAGCAGCAGCTCGTAGCTCGTGCGGGCAGGCGAGAAGATGCCCACATATCCCCGGGCCCGGGCTAGCCGCGTGTCGGACGCGGCCTCGATCACTGCCAGCCGGTTCAGGACAACCTGCCCGCCCCGCATTCCATAACCGAGGCCGTAGGCGCCGAGTGTGAAGACGATGACGATCGCTGGTGTGGTGACCCAGGCTAGCTCGCGCCGGTCCCAGCGCTTCAGGACGGTATAGTTGACCGGCACCAGTACGATGATATAGGCCCCGAGGAAACCGAGCAGCAACCAGAAGGGCGGGAGCGCCGCGGCGGGCGTGTAAGTGGCGGCATCGGCCAGGCCGATCTCGGGTGTGTAGCGAGACGACGACTCTGCCGCCTCGGTAACCGACGGCCGCGTCGGGACCTGAGCGATCAGCCGCTGCCACATCGCGGTCTGTCCGTCCCAGTACTTCACCGGCGCGGAGGTGTAGTCGAAGGCAGTCATGGCGATGCGACCGGCGCCGACGTCGCTGACCGCGATCAGGGGCCGCTCCACCGACCCGCACAGCGCCGAGGCCCCTTTCGCCAGTGGGCCCGAGGTCAGGAGAACCTGCCCCGGCTCGATCGGCTGCTGCGCCCAGGCGGCGAGATCACCCAATCCGGGAGCTGCCTCGGTGCCCCGAACGGTGATGGGAAGCAGCCGGCCGAGTGGGCTGGCGGCCATCTGCGACGAGAGTGCGCCGCCGGGAACGATGAGCGTACCGCCCAGTTCCACCCAGCGCAGCAGCGCATCCACCGCGGCCGGCGACGCGCTCGCGAACCCGGCATCCCCGAGCACCACCGCGTCCACGCCATCCCAGCCCAGCCACGAATCGGGCAGCGATTGCCACTCCGCCCGGCCCACCTGGATGACAGCGCCGTCTGTTCCGGTCTGTCCGCCGGGGCCGCCGTAAGCGTCTTCCTTGGCGATGATTGTGCTTGGGGGCGCAGCCTGCGCTCCCTGGAGGAAGTTCAGTAGCGCGCGCTCGCCACCCAGCACGACGACCAGACTGTCAGCCCGGCCCGCTGCCCTTGTGTTCCCGAGCTCCCTCTCGTACTGGAGGCGGCCCAGTTTCAGGTAGACCTTTTCGACACGCTCCGGAGGCACGTAGAGAAGGTAGCGCTTGCTGGAGTTGCGAGGGCTCTCCACCGGCACTGTGTAGGTAATCGCCGGCCGCTCGCCCGTGCGGCCATAATCCACCACAGGGATCAGGATCTCGCCGCTGCGGGAATCAGCCCGGTTCGTGATGTCCACGAACACCGGCGCCCACGCGCCCTCCTTGTAGGCGCCCCCGAAACCGATGGTAGCGTCCCAGTGCAGCGTCTGGCCTTGCGCCGCCCCTCCCCAGCAGACGAGAGCGAGCAGCCCGCACCAACGGAACCAAGCGGCAACACGCCTCTTCAGCATCGGGCGGCCCCCTGCAAGAGCGAAGTGCATTCCCTGCCCCTTGTTCGACAGCTCGCCTGTCAAGACCTATGCCGGGAAGCGACCGGCGAAAGGCGCCTCAACTGCGGATATCCTATTTGACGCATAGCGCCGATGAAAGGTTCTGGCTAGGGCCGGCGCTTTGGCGCCCGGCCCCGTGCTTGACAGTGGCGACGGGCGTTCCTAGAATAGCTTTCCGGCGCGTTGACCCCTATGACCTACGGCATGATCTCCGACATCCACGCCAACCTGGAGGCCCTCGAGGCCGTGCTCAGCCAGCTTGGCGAAGTTGACGGCTTCCTCTGCATGGGTGATCTCGTCGGCTACGGGGCCGACCCCGGGCTATGTCTCGAGCGCGTTCGCCAGCTTCCCCGGCTGATCTGTGTGGCAGGCAATCACGATCTTGCCGCCATCGGGAGCTATGACCTTAACTGGTTCAACCCGTTCGCCCGGGGGGCGCTGGAATGGACCGCACAGCACCTCTCCGCCGAGGAGAAGTCCTACCTGGGTTCCCTCCCGCTCACCGCGCACGCCGACGGCGCGGTGGTGGTCCACGGCTCGCTCCCCGATGAGATGGACTACATCACCGAGCCCGATGAGGCGCGAGTCTGCTTCGACGCCATGCCGGGGGACCTGGCGTTCATCGGTCACACCCATGTCACCGAGTACTACCGAACGCGCCGCGGCAGCCGGTACCCCGAGCAGGTTGCCCTCTGGTCCGGCGGGGGAATCGAGTTGAAGGAGGGCGTTCGGTACATTGTGAACCCGGGCGCCATCGGCCAGCCGCGAGATGGCAATCCGGCGGCGAGCTTCGGCATCTGGCGCGTGGAGGATCGCGTCGTCGAGATTCGGCGCGTCGGCTACGACATCGAGACCGCCCAGGAGAAGATGACCCGCGCCGGCCTGCCGGAGTACCTGGTCGAACGGCTGGCGATCGGCCGGTAGCGCCAGGGCGTTCACCCGACCATCGCGAAGCTCAGGTAGAAGAACGCCAGCGGAGCCGCGAACAGCAGGCTGTCGAACCGGTCGAGTATCCCTCCGTGGCCCGGCAGCAACGAACCGGAGTCCTTGAGTCCCGCGCGCCGCTTGAGCATTGACTCGAAGAGATCGCCGATCTGGCCAATGACCCCGATCGCCGCGCCAAGGATGACTGCGTGCGCCAGCGGCAACCGGAGCCAGTATCCGAGCGCCGCCGATAGCCCCACCGCCGCCACCAACGCGGCCACCGCTCCTTCCACCGTCTTGCCCGGGCTGATCGCCGGACACAGCTTGTGCCGTCCCATTGTCTTCCCGACCGCGTAGGCAGCCGTGTCCATCCCCCAGATCACCACCATGAGCATGATAACGAGCCACGCGCCGGCCTTGTCGGGCGGGGTATTCCATAGGCTACGGGGCGTGACCGCTACCGACTCGATGCTGCGAAGCCGGACCAGGTAGCTGAGAAACTGCGCCACGTAGATGTGCGCGGAGATGGTGGCGAAGAGCCGAGAACCGATCGGTTGCGCCGGTGATGACAGCATCCACCAGGCTGCGATGGCGAACGCGCCCAACAGGAGCGCCGCTTCAAACCAGGGCAACATCGCCGTCGTTCCCTGCGGCGTCATCGCCGCAAGCACGGCCAGCGCGATGGCGAGGGGATAGCCGAGCCAGGGGTAGGCCTGACGCTCGCGCCGCGCGAACAGCCGGTAAAGCTCGCGCAGCCCGGCAACAGCGACTAGCGCCACTCCCGCGGCGAAGTACCAGCCGCCGAGGTAGGTCAGCAGCAGTGCCGCGGGGATGCCGACGACGGCAGTCAGCACGCGATGCACCAGCATCGTCTCCCCCTTCGCATCCGTTCGGCGCTTACCAGCCGACCGGGCCGCCGACCTTTCTGGCGCCCCGAAGAGACCCCTCGAGGTGCTGAAGAGTCGCTCAGCCGCGGCTGGTTTCCTCCTCCGGTGCCGCGCCCAAACCCTCAAGCGCGTAGTGGAAGGCGATGACCTCATCCGGGGTGATGTCGCCCATTGCGGCAAAACGCCGCAGGTCCACCTCGCTTCGCGGGCGCGGCGCCGGCCGCAGCACGGCCGGGTCCCACGATTCCTGCTCGACAAGCTGCTCGCCCATGCGCTTGCATCGCCCGCAGCGGTAGCGGACGTAGACGTAACTTGGCCCAAGCACGCTCAGATAGAGTCCGGTCTGGATCACATCCTTGCGCACAACTCGATGGCCGCAATTGCACCTGATAATGGTCGGGTGAATCTCACTGCTCCCCACATCGGAACTCACGCCCGCTCACTGCTTCGGTACTCCCCGCCCATGTCCTCTGCCCGCGCGCCATCTTCTTCTCCGCAGCCAGAGGCGGCCTAGACGATCAGCACGCTCTTCTCGCCGGCCTCGATCCGACCGATATGGTAGGCCGTCTCGCCGCCCGCCGACAGCCGTGAGATGGCCCGCTCCGCGTCCGCTTCGGGCACCACCAGCGCGAAACCGATGCCCATGTTGAAGGTGTGGTACATGTCCTCGTCCGGAACGCGGCCAAGCTCCTGGATCACCCTGAACACCGGCGGCACGCACCAGCTCCCCCGCTCCACCACCGCTCGACACCCCTCCGGCAATGCCCGGACGAGGTTGTCCGGCAGTCCCCCGCCGGTGATGTGCGCCATGCCCTTCACGTCAATGAGGTCCAGCAGCGGCAACACCGCCGGCGCGTAGCAGCGGTGCACCCGGAGCAACTCCTCCCCCAGCGTCCGGCCCAGCTCAGGCACGTACTGGTCCACCGATAGGCCGGCCACCTCGAAGAAGAGCTTCCGCGCCAGCGAGTAGCCATTGGTGTGCAGGCCGTTGGAGGCGAGTCCGATCACCACGTCGCCGGCAGCGATCCGATCGCCGCGCACCGCCCTGTCCCTCGGCACGACGCCCGCGACAAAGCCGACGAGGTCATACCTGCCCGGCTGGTAGACGCCCGGCATCTCCGCGGTCTCGCCGCCGATCAGCGCGCAGCCGGCCTCCTTGCACGCCAGCGCCAGCCCCTCGACCAACTGCGCGATCAGCTCGGGCAGCAACTCATCGGCGGCGATGTAGTCCATCAAGAAGAGCGGCTTGGCGCCCTGCACCAGGATGTCGTTGACACAGTGGTTGACGATGTCCTGGCCGACGGTCGTGTGGCGCTTCATCATGGAGGCAACCATCACCTTCGTGCCGACGCTGTCCACGCTGGTCACCAGCAGGGAGTCGCTTCCCGCCCACTCGGAGAGCGCGAACATCGCTCCGAAGGTGCCGATGTCGGCCGCCACCGCTGGGGTGAAGGTGGATTGGATGAGCGGCTTTACCCGCGCCAGCGCCTCCGTCTTGCGGGCGATGTCTACGCCCGCGTCGCGGTAGGTGATGGGTGTGGCGCTTCGTCTCCGGCCTCGCCCCTGCCGTCCTGACACTCAGGATCCTCCAGGTCCAGTTTGCTGAGCTTCACGTCCTTGGGGATGGTAATAGGATACCGCCCGGTGAAGCAGGCCATACAGAGCTTCCGCCGCGGCACCTTCAGGCCCTTGAGAAGGCCCTCGACCGACTGGTAGCCGAGGCTGTCCGCGCCGATCGCCTCACGGATCTCCTCCACGGTGCACCGCGCCCCGATCAGCTCCGACCGGTTGCTCGTGTCCACGCCGTAATAGCACGGCCAGCGGTAGGGCGGCGCGCTGATGCGAACGTGGACCTCCTTGGCTCCCGCTTCCCGGATCATCCGCACGATGCCGCGCTTGGTGGTACCCCGGACGATGGAGTCATCTACCATCACCACGCGCCGTCCCTTGAGCGCCTCCCTGAGCGGGTTGAGTTTCACCCGCACGCCGAGCTCCCGCAGCCGCTGGTCAGGCTGGATGAACGTCCGGGGGACATACCAGTTCCTGATCAGCCCCTCCCCGAACGGCAGGCCGGATTCCTCGGCGAAGCCGACGGCGGCCGGCCAGCCGGTGGCCGGCACAGGGATGACAACATCGGCCTCGGCTGGGCAATCCCGGGCAAGCTGCCGCCCCAGGCCCCGGCGCGCCTCGTAGCACAGCCGCGAGCCAATCTGACTGTCCGGGCGGGCCATGTAGATGTACTCGAACACGCACAGCGCGAAGCGAGGGCTCTGCTGCACCACTCGCGAGCGCAGCCCCTGCTTGTCCGCGACCACCATCTCGCCCGGCTCCACCTCGCGCACCAACTCGGCGCCGATCACGTTCAGCGCGCAGGACTCGGAGGCGAACACGTGCGCCTTGCCGTTCAACCTTCCGATGCACAGGGGCCGGACTCCATAAGGATCGCGCACTGCGATGACGCTCTTCGGGGTCAGGATCGTCAGCGAATAGGCGCCGCGCCACAACGGCATGCACGCCGCAATCGCCTCCTCGACACTGCCGGCCCGGTCGGCCTCGCGGGCGATCATGCGTAGCATGATCTCGCTGTCGCTGGTGGCCTCGAAGCTCTCGCCCTTGCCTTCCAGCTCGCGGCGCAGTTCCACCGCGTTCACCAGGTTGCCGTTGTGGGCGAGCGCAATCTGCCCCCGCCGCCACTCGGCGAGCATCGGCTGGGAGTTCGCCAGGGTGGTGGCGCCGCTCGTGGAGTAGCGCGTGTGGCCGATGGCCAGGTCGCCCCTCAGCTCGGACAGCTTCTCCTCGCTGAAGATCTGCGAGACAAGACCCATCTCGCGGAAGAGGTCTATCTCCCGCCCGTCGGATACCGCGATGCCCGCGCTCTCCTGCCCCCGATGCTGGAGCGCGAACAGACCGAAGTACGTCAAACGGGAGACATCTTCACCTGGTCCGTAGATACCGAAAACGCCGCATGCCTCGCGCGCCTCTGGCGACGCGAGCAGCACCTTGTCAGCTTCCATCGCCTCTCTTGTCCCTGTGCCGCCGATCAGGTCTCTAGGTCCTTCGGACCGGGATGGCGGCCCACTGCCGTAGTTGCTTTCTTGTTGTTGCGATTGGGGAACAGCCTCCTGCTTCCAGGACCCGTCCATGAGTTCCTGTCGGCGCCCCAACACCATCATACCCGGCTACTGCCTCATCGCAGACGGTATCGCCTCCCGCCAAATCCGCTCCAGTTCCGCTACCGGCTCCGAGATCATGACCCGACCGTCGCCCTCGATGGCCAGCGCCTCCCCGCCAACTTCACCCAACACGTGAACCGACGCCCCGCGCTGCGCCGCCAGCGCCTGGAGGGCGGCGAGCTTAGCTTGCGTCACGGAGACGATAATGCGCGAAGGTGATTCGCCGAACAGCCGAGCGTCGAGCCGCACTGCCCCATCGGGCACCGCGATCTTGGCACCGATCTTGCCCCAGATGCAGCTCTCCGCCAGCGCCACCGCCAGCCCGCCGTCAGCGCAGTCGTGGGCCGACTGCACCAGCCCTTGCTTGACGGCCTCGAGGCAGACGGCCTGCACAGCCTTCTCCCGCTCAACATCGAGAGCCGGCGGCCGCCCGGTCACCAGTCCATGATGCCGCTTCAGGTACTCGCTGCCACCCAGGTCCTCGTAGCTGTCGCCCAGCAGCACCACCGCGTCGCCGGCCTGCTTGAACCCGATGGTGCAGTGCTGGCGCACATCCTC
>Ga0315291_10001311_pt1 | contig 33276 bp, 25 predicted proteins | sample YL17G12_20_MG_FD_203070 | JGI IMG/M metagenome (GOLD analysis project Ga0315291, IMG submission 203070) | Sediment microbial communities from Yellowstone Lake, YNP, Wyoming, USA - YL17G12_20 | ecosystem: Environmental > Aquatic > Freshwater > Lake > Sediment | place: USA: Wyoming | collected...
GACACCAACGGAGACGCCCACGGAGACGCCCACGATTACACCTACACCGACGATGTCTCCTACGTCGACACCTAGCGGTACTCCGACGATAACCCCAACGCCGACAGAGACGCCGACACCGACTGAAACACCAACTGAGACACCGACTCAGACACCGACTCAGACCCCCACCGAGACTCCGACGATGTCTCCTACGTCGACACCTAGCGGTACTCCGACGATAACGCCCACGCCGACGGAGACGCCCACGGAAACAGCGACGATAACGCCCACTCCAACTGAAACACCGACGATGTCTCCTACGTCGACACCTAGCGGTACTCCGACGATAACCCCAACTCCGACAGAGACTCCGACACCGACTGAAACACCAACTGAGACACCGACTCAGACACCAACAGAGACACCAACGGAGACGCCCACGGAGACGCCCACGATCACACCTACACCGACGATGTCTCCTACGTCGACACCTAGCGGTACTCCGACGATAACCCCAACTCCGACAGAGACTCCGACACCGACTGAAACACCAACCGAGACACCAACGATGTCTCCTACGTCGACACCTAGCGGGACACCGACGGAAACACCGACGATGTCTCCTACGTCGATACCTACCGAGACTCCGACGATAGCGCCGACAGTACCCACACCAATGCCCACATTTACTCCCACGGAATTTCCCACGCCTCCACCCACGCCCACGCCAATACCGCCAATAGTTATTGATCCGGGTCCGCTGACGGCGGGACAGCCGTTCACGCTCGGGATCGCGTTGCTTAAGGACATTACGCAGCCGTTCGACTACTATATCCTCGTCGAGACGCCTGCCGGGGTCTACACGATCTACATGAACGGCAGGATCAAAAAGGGGATCAAGCCGCTCTACAGGAATGTGCGCAGATATCCTGCGCCGTATTTCAAGACGGTTTATCCGAAGGTCAGGATCCCCGCATCCATGAAGGGGAAGACGATCACCTTCTACGCCGCTGTGGTTGAGGCAGGCAAAATGCCTCCGGTGAAGAAGCTTTCGGATCTCACGCCCGATACGCAGTATGTGATTATGTTGGACAAGAAGCCGGTCATAGTGAATTAGCAGCTACAATTATCTTGGTCTGAAACTCAGGTTAAAACTGGTTCAATCCATTTCCCGCCGAGAGACGCGCCGTAGCGCGCCCCTCTTCTTCGCCTGTCCTAACAAGCTGTTGTGGAATAAAATACGGCCATTTTGTTTTCGCGCCACCTGATCTAATCGAAGTTGCCACGTAGAAAATGCAACCGGCCTAAATGCTCAGCAAAAACCGGCATCCGAAATCCCTGATTTCGGATAGATATAGCCCTCTTATTTGATATAATTATTCGCGGGCATATAGAAGCAGACACACGGTGAAATATGAACTGCGAGATGTGCAAGAAGAACGAAGCCACGGTGCGCTATACAGAGGTGGTGAACAAGAAGATCGTCAAGATGAACCTCTGCGAGGAGTGCGCCAAGAAGAAGGGTGTGACCATCCAGGCCCCGTTCACGATCGCGGACCTGCTCTCGGGGCTGGCTGATCTCGGCTTGCGCGCCGAAGAGGATCTGAAAAAGGTGTGCCCGGGTTGCGGACTTTCCTACATTGACTTCCGGAAGACGGGGCGTCTGGGCTGTGACAGCTGCTATAAGGCATTTGAGAAGAGCCTGCAGGGGCTGCTGGAAACGATTCATAGAAGCACAACGCACGTGGGCAAGGTCCCCTCGCGGGCGCGCGTTGAGGTTGATGAGCTTAGCATGCTGAAGGATCTGGAAGCGAAGCTGTGCGCGGCGGTGGAGAAGGAGGAGTTCGAGAAGGCCGCGAGTATCAGGGATAAGCTCCAGGCACTGAAGAAAGATGTGCGGGAGGGGGGCAGGACGATACGGAGGGAGCGGGCAAGGAATTCGAAGGGGCAGTAGGGAGGTGGCTCGTGCTGGCACGCATGAGCCGGGGGCAGTCGTCGAGGACAGCGGAAATAATGAGCATCGAAATACTTCTAAACCGCGAAGCTGAGTGGCTGATGGGCGGAGGCCCTGATGCCAAGATTGTGGTGAGCAGCCGGGTGCGGTTCGCGAGGAATGTGCGCGGCTTCGTTTTCCCGGGCCGCGCGGACATCGAGACACGCACAAAGGTCCGGAAGCTCATCGAGGACAGCCTCGAGCGTTCCATGCTCATGCAGGGGTCGCTTTCGGTACGCCTTGATGAACTCGGCGAACTGGACAGGCAATTCCTTGTCGAGCGTCACCTGATAAGCCGTGAACACGCGAGGGGAGACGAGGGGAGCGCGCTGGTAATCGACGATAAAGAGATCATGAGCCTGATGGTTAACGAAGAGGATCACCTCCGCCTTCAAATTCTCCGGTCAGGCTTCCAGCTCAAGGAAGCCCTCGCGGAGATCAACGAGATGGATGACGAAATAGAAAAGTCTGTCGAATACGCCTTTCTCCCCACCGTCGGGTATCTGACCTCCTGCCCCACGAACGTGGGCACGGGCATGAGGGCGTCAGTGATGCTCCATCTCCCCGGCCTGGTGTTGGCAAATCAGATCAACCAGGTGGTGCAGGCGATCGCGAAGCTGGGGCTGGCGGTGAGGGGCCTCTATGGAGAGGGGACGGAGGCGTCGGGAAATCTCTTCCAGATTTCCAACCAGGTCACCCTCGGCGTGGCGGAGAAGGATATCCTCGAAAACCTGGAAAAGGTCATCAACCAGATCGTGGAACACGAGAAAAAGGCGCAGCAGGCGCTCTTCAAGAAGAATTTCAAGGCTCTGGAGGATCGCGTATGCAGGGCCTACGGCATGCTCACGAGCGCCCGGATTATTTCATCCAAGGAAACGATCGATCTGCTCTCCGCCCTCAAGCTCGGAATCGACTTTCATATTGTTGATATCGATCTGGGCACGATCAATGAGCTTTTTATCGTCACGCAGCCGGCGCACCTGCAGAAACTGGCGGGGAGGGAATTGAAACCGGAGGAGCGCGATATCGTCCGCGCGGACCTAATCCGGACGAGGCTGGAGGAAAGAGGGAGAAAAAAATTCCAAATCCCAAATCCCAAATCCCAAAATGGAGATTAGATCTCAGGTCAAAAATTAGAATAACATGGGGATCCAAGAAGAACAATAAATGTCTGTTGCGGGGGCAAGAAAAGTTTAGACTGCCTGGATTCAAAAACGTATCGGAGTTTGGGATTTGGGATTTGGGATTTTCCAGAGGAGTAACCAATGTTTGACCGTTTTACTGACAGGGCCCGGAGGGTGATCATCCTTGCCCGCAAGGAGGCGGACCGGTTCAATCATAATTACATCGGCACCGAACACCTGCTCCTCGGGCTGATCCGCCTCGGCCAGGGGGTGGCGGTGAACGTCCTGCGGGGCATGGGCATTGACTTCGAGACGATTCGCATAGAGGTGGAGAAGGCGGTGGGGAGCGGGCCGGAGACAAAGGTCATCGGCGATATCCCGCTCACCGCCAGGGCCAAGAAGGTGATCGAGCTCGCCGTCGAGGAGGCCAGGAATCTCAACCACACCTATATCGGGACGGAACACCTCCTCCTGGGGCTCCTGCAGGAGGGGGAGGGCGTGGCCTCGAAAATTCTCCGCAGCCTCAACGTTGACCTTGAGAAGACCCGGCAGGATGTCCTGAGGGAGCTCCAGTCAACGATGGGGCAGCAGCCCGAGGAAGAGGGAGAGGGCGTCGAGGCGGAGGATCAGGCGCAGCCGGCCACCAAGAGCAAATTCCCCGCGCTCAAGGCGTTCGGCCGAAACCTCACCGAACTCGCCAGATCTGGGAAGCTCGACCCGATCATCGGGCGGCAGACGGAGATCGAACGGGTCGTGCAGGTGCTGTGCCGGCGGAGGAAGAACAACCCCGTCCTGCTTGGCGAAGCGGGGGTGGGGAAGACGGCGATCGTGGAGGGCCTGGCGCAGAGGATTGTTTCGGGAGATGTCCCCGAACTCCTGCGGGACAGGGAGCTCATCACGCTCGACCTCGCGCTGATGGTGGCGGGGACAAAGTACCGCGGGCAGTTCGAGGAGAGGATCAAGGCGGTCATGGACGAGATCAGGAAGGCGCAGAATGTCGTCCTCTTCATCGACGAGCTCCACACGATCGTGGGCGCGGGAGCGGCCGAGGGGGCGATCGACGCGTCGAACATCCTCAAGCCGTCACTCTCGCGCGGCGAGCTCCAGTGCGTGGGCGCGACCACCATGAACGAGTACCGGAAATACATTGAAAAGGATGCCGCCCTGGAGCGGCGGTTCCAGACGATCATCGTTGACCCCCCTACGGTCGCTCAGACGGTGGATATCCTGAAGGGGCTCCGCAGGAATTACGAGGAGCACCACAAGGTCATGTACACCGATGAGGCGCTGAGCGCCGCCGCCGAACTCTCGGATCGCTACGTGACCGGCCGCTTCCTCCCCGACAAGGCGATTGATCTGATCGACGAGGCCGGCGCCAAGGCGCGGATCTCCGTGATGACACGCCCGCGCGATCTCAAGGAGATCGAGGGTGAGATCGAGCTCTTGAGAAAGCAGAAAGAGGAGATGATCAAGGAGCAGAACTTTGAGAAGGCGGCCGGCCTGAGAGATCAGGAAAAGAGGAGGAGGGGCAGCCTCCAGACGGTGCTCACGAAGTGGCGCGAGGAGCAGGTCAACAAGGTCATGAAGGTGACAGAGGAGGATATCGCCCAGATCGTATCCAAGTGGACCGGCGTCCCGGTCTCGCGGCTCGAGGAGGCGGAGACTGAAAAGCTGCTGCGCATGGAACAGGAGCTCCAGAAGACCGTCGTGGGCCAGGATGAGGGGGTGAGCACGATATCCAAGGCGCTGAGACGCTCTCGCGCGCAGCTCAAAGACCCCCGGCGCCCGATCGGCTCGTTCATCTTCCTGGGGCCGACGGGAGTGGGCAAGACGCTCCTCGCCAGGGCGATGGCGGAATTCATGTTCGGCGACGAGGACGCCCTCATCCAGCTCGACATGTCCGAATACGCCGAAAAATTCTCCGCATCCCGGCTCACGGGGTCGCCGCCGGGGTACGTCGGCTATGAAGAAGGCGGGCAGCTCACCGAGCAGGTGCGCCGCCGGCCCTATTCCATTGTGCTCTTCGACGAAGTCGAAAAAACCCACCCCGACGTCATGCACGTGCTGCTCCAGATCCTGGAGGAGGGCAAGCTCACCGACAGCCTTGGCCGCACCGTGAATTTCCGGAATACCGTGGTGATCATGACCTCCAACATAGGCGCGGAGCTCCTCAAGAAGCAGACCACCGTCGGGTTCGGCGCGGCGGACGAGGCCTCTGATTATCGGGGGATGAAAGACAAGATCATGGGGGAGGTTAAGAAGTCATTCAAGCCGGAGTTCCTCAACCGTGTTGATGACACTGTCGTCTTCAGGGCGCTCAACAGGGATGATCTGATGAAGATCGTGGACATTGAGGCGCGGAAGGTGGAGGAGCGCCTGAAGAATCAGGGCGTGCACATCACGCTCGACGACAAGGCCAGGGATTACCTCATCGAGAAGGGGTATAACCCCCAGTTCGGCGCGAGGCCGCTCAGGAGAGCGATCGAGCGGGGCATCGAGGACAAACTCGCGGAAGAGATACTCAGGGGGAAGATCAAGAAGGGATCGACCGTGGCAGTCAGCTCTGACGGGAAGGAGCTGACATTCCCGGACCTGAACTAACTTCCACCGAACACGTAAATTAGGCCCCGCAAGGCGGGGCAACTTATATTTATACCACTGAAGACACTGAATATACTGAGAACACTGAAAATATTGTCTATTCTGTGGTTTTCAGTGAATTCAGTGCCCTCAGTGGTTAAAACATTGAAATTCCTAGACATTAAATTAATTTGTAACCACTCGGCGGGAGATCACGGTGGTGCGCGTGGTGGCTGCATCGGCCGCGCGCCATGATACACTGAAGCACAATCCGATCATTCAGGCAGGAGGTACGTATGTCCCCCCGACGCGTATTTCCATAGAAGATGCTGCTTTCCATGAAAAACTCAAAGGCAAAATCTGTGTTTGTGTGCCAGGCCTGCGGCCACGAATCAGCGCGGTGGCTCGGGAAATGCCCCGGCTGCGGAGCCTGGAATTCGCTCGAGGAGGAGGTGGCGCGGAAACAGGGGAAGGGACATCCCCCCGCTTCAGGGGAATCGGCGAGGAGAATCGGAGACCTCGACGAGTCGAAACAGGAGCGGACGCGCACGGGGATCGCTGAATTTGACGGGCTCCTGGGTGGCGGGATTGTGCGGGGCTCGTTCATCCTCATCGGCGGTGAGCCGGGGATCGGAAAATCGACGCTGATGCTCCAGGTCGCTGCCGCACTGGCCCAAGGGGGCGAGCGCGTACTCTATGTGAGCGCTGAGGAATCTTTCCCCCAGGCGAAGTTGCGCGCTCAGCGGATAGGGGCAGAGGCGGAGACGCTGTTCGTTTTGTGCGAAGCAGATATGGAGGCGATCATCACGGAGGCGAAAAAGACGGATGTGTCAATTGTGGTCGTTGATTCCATCCAGATTGTATACCATCCTGACATTCCCTCCGCTCCGGGGAGCGTGAATCAGGTGAGGGAGTGCGCGGCCGCGCTCATGCGGACGGCAAAGAGTCGGGGGATCAGCATTTTTATTGTGGGGCACGTGACCAAATCGGGCGACATTGCCGGCCCGCGCATGCTGGAGCACATGGTTGACACCGTCCTCTACTTTGAGGGCGATCGTCACCAGGCGTATCGCGTGTTGCGGACTCGGAAGAACCGCTTCGGATCCACCGAGGAGGTGGGCATATTTTCTATGGGGCCCGGGGGGCTGAAAGAAGTTGGTGATCCCTCCAGGTTGTTTTTACAGGAGCGGCGGCCGGAAAATTCGGGAAGCGTGGTGACACCCTCCATGGAGGGGACCCGGCCCATCCTGGTGGAGATACAGGCGCTCGTCGGGGCTCGCAGCTTCGGCGTTCCCCAGCGGAGGAGCCTGGGAATTGACTACAACAGGCTGTGCATGTTGATCGCGGTGCTTGAAACACGCGCGGGCTTGAGTCTTCGCGACCGTGACGTGTTTGCCAGTGTCGCGGGGGGCCTTACGGTTGAGGAGACTGCCATTGATCTCGCTATTGCGCTCGCCCTCGCGTCGAGTTTGAAAGGAGCGTCGGTCGCACCGGATACGGTCGCGATCGGGGAGGTCGGCCTCGGGGGAGAGCTCAGGGGGTGCCAGCATACCGAGCGGCGCCTGCGTGAGGCGGGCAAGCTCGGCTTCACGCGCGCCATCCTCCCGCGCTCCAGCGCCGGTGAAGGGATGGAGCGTTTCGGGTTGAAACTCGTCCCCTGCGAGACCGTCGGAGAGGCAATAAAGGCGGTTGTAAAGGAAAATCCCAAATCTCAAATCCCAAATCCCAAATGACAAAACCTCATTGTGTTTTGACATTTTGTATTCGTCATTGCTCGCTTCAGTGTTTTCATCAGTGTAATCCGTGCAATCCGTGGATAAAAACGCTGAAGCGGGTGGGCACGATATCGGCGGTCGATGAATAGATCAGGTAAAGAGATAACAAAATGGAAACAGTGGCGATTGTGGTGGCGGCGGGAGCGGGCCGCAGGATGGGGAGCGTGTGCAAGGCGCTCCTCACGATCAGCGGCAGGACGCTCCTCAGCTACTCACTCGAGGTACTGCAAAACTCTGACCTCATCGACGGCATATGCGTTGTCGTACCGCCGGAGCTTCTGGGCTCATTTCAGAAGGAATCATCGAGCCGGTGGCCATTCGAGAAGGTCTTCGCCTGGGTCGCCGGCGGAGCGCGCAGGCAGGACTCCGTTGCCGCGGCGCTGAGCGTTGTTCCAGCTGATGTGTTGATGATTGCCGCGCACGACGCGGCCCGCCCGTTCATCACGGGAGAGCTGCTGCAGAGGCTGATTGCCGCCGCTCGCGTGAAGGGCGCGGCAATCCCGGCGATTGAGGTTGTAGATACAATCAAGGAGGTGACGAACACAGGAATCGTAAGACGGTCGCTCGACAGGAAAAAGCTGCGGGCGGTACAGACTCCCCAGGTGTTCGACGCAGCGCTCCTTCGGCGTGCGTACCACAATGCGGAGAAGTGCACGATCACGGCCACGGACGATGCCATGCTCGTCGAACTCGTCGGGCATGAGGTTGCCGTGGTTGAGGGGAGCCGCGCCAATATCAAAATAACCATGCAGGAAGATCTGGAACAGGCAGAGCAGATGCTCAGATACAAATCCCAAATCCTCCCTCGACCCCGAGGTCTTCGGGATCGAGGGGCAAATCCCGAATCCCAAATGTAGGCGGACAGGCAAATCCCCCAAATGGATGGAGTGCAACCGACCAACGGGGTCTAATCTATGGTATCGTTCAAAAGTTACGTCATTTCAGCATTACTCGCAATTTCCTCCCCCTTGATGGGGGATGAAAGGTGGGGGTGTAAACTAAAGTTTCGAGTTCCTGGTTGCGAGTTACTAGAAACCCGCAACTAGAAACTGGCATAATCCCTTCCCCTTCATCCCCTCCCACGTTGGGGAGGGGAAATGTTTTGTTATGGCTTTTGCCGAACCTTTTGAACGATACTGATTCTATTGTGTTCGAAGACCTACTGGCGGTGTTAATTATGCTATCATTTGAGAATTATTTTTGGAGGGAGTAAATGAGGATGGGAACCGGTTTTGACGCGCATCGATTCGTCAAGGGAAGGAAGCTTATTCTCGGAGGAATCGACATACCGTATGAGTGGGGGCTCGAGGGACACTCCGACGCGGATGTGCTCCTCCACGCGATCTGCGACGCGATGCTCGGCGCGCTCGCCCTCGGGGACATCGGCGTCCATTTTCCTGACAGCGACAGGCGCTTCAAGAACATCGCGAGCACCGAGATCCTCAGGCTGGTGAAGGAGATGATCGCGAGGAAGGGGTACCGCGTGGGCAATATTGATGCGACAATCATCGCGCAGGCACCGAGGATGGTTCCCCACGTCAAAGGGATGCGCGGGAATATCGCGGCGTCGCTCGACTGCGCAGAGGATGAGGTAAGTGTCAAAGCGACCACCACCGAGGGGATGGGTTTTTGCGGCCGCAGCGAGGGCATCGCGGCGATGGCGGTGGCCTGTTTGGAAAAGATAAAGACGGTTTGAACCGTTTGAGTTGTTTGAACAGTTTGAACCGTTTAATCGTAACTGCATCTTACGGCTCAAGCGGCTCACACGATTCAAACAGTTCAAACCTTTTGTGAGCGTTCTGAGTTTAAATCGCATGACGAGGGACGGCGGCTTGAGAAAGCAATTTCAGCCGTACGTAATAAGGATTAAGCAGTAAGCACTCAATAGAGAACAACCAATGCAGCAGAAAACGAAGCTCATGGTGTACAACACCGCGACGAGGAGCATGGAGGAGTTCCAGCCCCGCACGCCCCGAGAGGTGGGCATGTACGTCTGCGGGCCGACGGTGTACGACGATTGCCATGTGGGGCATGCGAGGGCGATGGTGGCGTTTGAAGTGGTCATCCGATGGCTTGAATACCGTGGCTATCGCGTGACGTACGTGAGAAACATCACGGATATTGACGATAAGATCATAAAACGGGCCGCGGAGCGCGGGATCCCGTGCCGGGAGCTGGCGGAGCACTTCATACGCGAATTTCACATTGACATGGGGAGGCTCGGCCTGAGGGAGCCGACGGTTGAGCCACGCGCCACCTCGCACATACAGGAGATGGTTGCCCTCATCTCGGCCCTGTGGGAAAGGGGGTTCGCGTACGCGGCGGGGGGAGACGTGTGCTATGATGTCGGCCGCTACGGTGGATATGGGAAACTCTCCGGGAGGGATACTGACGAATTGATCGCCGGGGCGAGGGTGGAAATAAACGAGCGCAAGAGAAATCCCCTGGACTTTGTCCTCTGGAAAGCCGCGAAACAGGGTGAGCCACAGTGGCCAAGCCCCTGGGGCCCCGGCAGGCCGGGATGGCATATCGAGTGCTCCGCCATGTCGGCCAAATATCTGGGGACGACGTTTGATATCCACGGCGGGGGTCAGGATCTCATTTTCCCGCACCACGAAAATGAAATCGCGCAGTCCGAGGGCGCCACGGGGAGCGCCCCCGCGCGTTACTGGCTGCACAATGCCCACGTGATGATTGAGAAGACAAAGATGTCAAAATCCCTGGGCAATTTCTTTACGTTGAAAGAGGTGTTCAAAAAATATGATCCGCGCGTGGTCAGATATTTTCTCCTGAACAAACACTATCGCACCCCCATAGATTTTTCCGAAAGCAGTCTGTCAGAGGCACGCGCTTCTCTCCGCCGCCTTGATGAGTGCATCGCCCGCGCCCAGGAAGCCGTGGGGAGAGCGATCGAATCGGCGGAAAGGTGCCCGGAGCGGTTCGCCGAGGCGATGGACGAGGATTTCAATACGACCGAGGCGCTCGGCGTCGTGTTCGGTCTGGTGAACAGGGCCTATGTCGAGCTCGATGAGAATAAGTCCGGTGGGGCGGAGAACGCATGTCGGATCGCGGCTGATATCCTGAAGTGCTGCGAGGTGCTGGGGATGCAAGTGGTCGCGGGTGAGGCACTGCAGGTGACCGCCGCAGAGGATGCGCTCGACAGGGAAGAGCTTGAGCGCCTGCTGGGCAGGAAATCGCTCAGCCGGGCCGAGATCGAGTGGCTCCTGAAGGCACGGAACAGATTGCGGGCCCAGAAGGAGTTCGCGCTGGCAGACCGGATCAGGGTGAGAGTCCAGGCGATGGGATACGAGGTGAGGGACGATAAGGGTAAGGGGAGCACGGCACGGAAGGGAATGGGGAAAAAGGTTTGAGCCATGTGAGTAGTTTGAACAGTTTGAGCCGTTTATTTATAGTAGTTGCGTCCGGCGGCTCAAGCGATTCAAACGGTTCAAACGGTTCAAACGATATTGACCGGTCAAGGGGTTGAAAGAGAGGATGATCCATGAGGGGTAAGTTTATCACCATCGAGGGCCCCGAAGGGTGCGGCAAGACGACACAGTCGAACATTCTAGTCCAGTATCTCAGGGAACGGGGAGATGAGGTGATTCTCACGCGCGAGCCGGGCGGGACGAGGATCGGGGAGGTGATCAGGGCTCTCGTGCTCGATGCGAAGTATGAGGAGATGGCGCCGCTCACGGAGCTGCTGCTGATGGCGGCGAGCCGCGCACAGCATGTGCTGGAGAAGATCAGGCCCGGCCTCGCGGGAGGGAAAATGGTGATCTGTTCCCGTTTCTCGGACGCGACAATCGCCTACCAGGGCTGCGGGCGAGGTTTTGACATCGATTTGCTGAAAAAGATCAACAGAATTGCCACGGGAGGATTGGCGCCGGATCTGACGCTCGTGATCGACATTGACGTCACCACAGGTCTCCGACGCGCCTTCGGCGTGGAAAAAGCCGAGGCGAAGACTGGCGAGGGAGACCGCCTTGAGAGCGAGGATATCGGATTTCACGAGCGGGTCAGACAGGGCTACCTGGATCTCGCGCACAAGGAGCCGAAGCGGGTGAAGGTGATAGAGGGGGGCGGGACCATCGATGAGGTGAGCGCGGCGATCAGGAAGGCAGTGGATGCAGTGGTAAGGATTAAGCAGTAAGGATTAAGCAGAGGATAACTCAAATGGCGCTGGGTGAGATCAAAGGGCAGGAGCGCGCGGTGGGTCTCCTGAAGAAAAGCCTCGCGGCGGGGCGGCTCGCGCACGCCTACCTTTTTTACGGGCCTGAGGGCATCGGGAAGGAGCTCACCGCGAAGAACTTCGCCAAGCTCCTGAACTGCCGCTCTCCGAGCCATGGTGACGCGTGCGACTTCTGTGAAGACTGCGTTGCCGCGGAGAAGCACGCCCATCCCGACATCATCTGGCTGCGGCCCCAGGGGCCTGGCCGCGTGATTCCCATAGGCGACCCGGACAACCCTGAGAAAGGTACAGTGAGGCATTTCCAGAGAACCGTCTCGCTGAAGCCGTACATGGGGAAATGGAAGGTAGGAATTTTCACCGACGCCCACGCGTTGCAGAGAGACGCTGCGGGAGCCCTGCTCAAAACGCTCGAGGAGCCCCCCGCCCACACGCTGCTCATCCTTGTCACCTCGCGTCCCGACATGCTCCTCCCCACGATCATCTCGCGCTGCCATGCGGTGCGGTTCGGGGCCATGCCTGAGGAGACCCTTGAGGAGATACTCGGGAGCGAGTATTCACTCGCGCCGGCAGCGGCGGGAGATCTCAGCCGAATCACGGAAGGGCGGCTGGGAGAGGCGGTGAGGGCATTGCGCGAGGAGCGCCTGGCCGAGGCGAGAGAACTGACGGCGCGCCTGGCGGATGGTGGCAGGGGATACTGGAGCACGGTTGCGAAAATCCTCAGCGTGATCGACAGCTCGGCGATGCGCACTGAAGAAGCCGTTGAGTGGGAGCTTGTGGAGAAGGGGATACGGGCGCGGCGCAGTGAGGAAGGAACTGCCGCACGTGTGGAGGAGGGAGAAGATGTCGAGGAGCAGACGGAGGCATTCACCGCGGGCGAGATAAGGCGCAGACAGGAAGAATTATTGAAGGAGCTCCTTGTATGGTACAGGGATCTCATGGTCTGGAAACTCACGACGGCGGGAGCGCTGCTGGTGGGCGCGGGAGGCGCTGAGAAGGTGGCCCGTGCGGCAGGGGGTATGAGCCTCAGCCGTATTCAGGAGTCGATCCGACGCATCGAGACCGCCCTGCGCTCCGTGAGGGGGAATACCGATTTCCGCACGGTGGTGGAGAATCTGCTCGTGCAGCTGATGACAATGCAGTGAGCAACCGGGGATTCGCAGCCATTAAGGAGCGAGGGAGACAGAGACCATGTGGGGGATCAGCGTGTGAGCGTATCATTCGAGCGCTCGATAGCGAGCCCGCCCTGCCTGTCGCGAGCATTGCGAGGGGAGCGAAGCCGAAGGGATAGCTCGATCGCGAGCTTGCCCTGAGCGAAGTCGAAGGGGTAGCTTAACGGAGGACATCGTGTATAAGGTCGTTGAGGTGAGGATCAGAGAATTAGGCAGGATGCACTATTTCAACTGCGGGCAGCAGAGCTATCCCGTCGGCGAGTACGTGATCGTGGAGGCTGACCGCGGTGAGGACTACGGCCTCGTCATGTCCGAGGCCGAGATGATCCTTGACAGCGAGGTGGAGCGCCCTCTCCGGAACATCATCCGGCGGCTCATCCCCGCCGACGAGGAAAAGATTACGGAGAACAGCAGGGACGCCAAGACCGCGATGGAGGTATGCAACAGCAAAATCGCTGAGCGTAAGCTCCCGATGAAGCTCATTGACGTGGAGTATTCGTTCGACCGTTTAAAGATAATCTTTTACTTCACCGCGGAGGGGCGCGTTGATTTCAGGGATCTCGTGAGGGATCTCGCGTCGCGCTTCAAGGCGCGCATCGAGCTCAGGCAGATCGGCGTGCGGGATGAGGCGCGCATGCTCGGCGGCATCGGCTGCTGCGGGCGGCAGCTCTGCTGCGCCACGTTCCTCAAGGATTTCGAAGCGGTCAATATCCGCATGGCAAAGGAGCAACGGCTCCCCCTCAACCCGAGCAAGATCTCGGGGCTCTGCGGACGCCTCCTCTGCTGCCTGCGGTATGAGTATGAGGTGTATAAGGAACTCCAGCGCGCCATGCCGAAGGAGGGGACGACGGTGAGTACGGTGTACGGCGAGGGGCGGGTCACGGATATTAACATTCTCAAGCAGAGCGTGTCGGTCGAGCTGGAGAACGGGCGCGTCGTCCAGGTGGACGTCAAGGGCGTCGACAGGCCAAAGGGGAAGAAGGAGACGCATGAGTAAGGCATTCTATCTCACGACGGCAATCGACTACGTGAATGCGCTCCCGCACGTCGGGACGGCCTATGAGAAGATAGGCGCGGACGCGCTGGCGCGGTTCATGCGGCTCAAGGGCGTCGAGACCTATTTTCTCATGGGCGTGGACGAGCACAGCGCCAACGTGGAGCGGCAGGCGCGCGAGAAGGGTGTGCCGCCGCAGGCATACTGCGATGAAATGAGCGGGGAGTTTGAGGCTGTCTGGCGCGCGCTGGGCATATCGTATGACCGCTTCATCAGAACCTCACAGCGCACTCACGTTGAAACAGTGAGAATCCTTTTCAAAACCATACATGAAAGGGGTGATATCTACCGGGGGACATACCGGGGGTGGTACTGCCTCTCGTGCGAGGCGTTTCTCAAAGACCCCGACCTCGTCGACGGTCTGTGCCCCGCGCATGAAAAGAAGCCTCAGTGGATCGAGGAGGAGAACTATTTCTTCGCGCTCTCGCGCTATCAGGATGCGCTCAGGAAGCATATCGAGGATCACCCCTCCTTTATCCGCCCCGAGATCAGGAGGAATGAGATCGTGCGTTTCCTCTCGGAGGGGCTGGAGGATATAAGCATCTCGCGCGCCGGCGTGGAGTGGGGCATCCGGTGCCCGCTCGATGAATCGCAGGCGATCTACGTGTGGTTTGACGCCCTGATAAACTATGTTTCGGGCGCGGGGTATCTGGATGAACCGGAGGCCTACGTGCGTCGCTGGCCTGCGGACGTGCACATCATCGGGAAGGACATCACCCGTTTCCACTGTCTTATCTGGCCGGCGATGCTCATGGCCGCGGGCCTCCCGTTGCCGGGATCGGTGTGGGCCCACGGCTTTGTGCATCTCGGCGGCGAGAAGATGAGTAAAACCAGGGGAACAACCGTGGATCCTGTGAGTATCGCTCGGGAGTACGGCGCTGACTCACTGCGCTATTTTCTCCTGAGGGAGGTTCCCTTCGATAGGGACGGTGAATTCACCATGGAGAAATTCCTCAACAGGTACCAGGCGGACCTCGCGAATGACCTCGGGAATCTCTGCCAGCGGACGCTGGTGCTCATTATGAAATACCTCGACGGCGCGATTCCGGCGCCCTCGGCGGATGTGACGGCTGCGGACGGAGCGCTGCGGGGCGTCCTCGCCGACGTTCGGGAACCGTTCTGCCATGATATGGAGGAGCTCCGTTTCAGCGCGGCGCTTGAGAGGCTGTGGTCGGCCGTCGCTCACTGCAACAGGTACATAGACGAATCCGCCCCCTGGAAGCTCCGCAAGGATGCCAAGAAGCAGGCACGATTCGCGACGGTTGTGTACAATCTCTGCGAGGCGCTGCGTGTCTTCTCAATCCTCATTCAGCCGATCATGCCAATGACGGCGGCGGCGATCAGGGCGCAGCTGGGCCTCCCGACGTCGGTGGCAGCGGGCGCTTTGAGCGACGCGGGGGCTTTTGGCCTGTGTGCACCGGGAGCGACGATAGGTGAGGTCAGGCCGATATTCCCAAGGAAAGACTAAAAGGCAAATCCCAAATCCAAAATCCCAAATCCCAATAAAGAGGGATATGCATGGGCTTCATATTAATTTGGGATTTGGAGTTTGCCCCTCCGGGGTCATTGTCCCGAGGCCCCGTCGGGGTCGAGGGAGGATTTGGGATTTATGCTGGTTGATACTCACGCGCACCTCACTGACAATAAGTTCTGCGGCGATCTGGATGGGGTTATCGCGCGGGCTGAGGAGAGCGGCGTTTCCGCCATCATCGATGTGGGGGAGAACCTCGCCACGTCGCTCCGATGCATCGCGCATGCGGGGCGGTACAAAAGTATCTTTGCATCGGTGGGAATCCACCCCCACCATGCGGCGCGCGCGTCGGAGGCGGAAATTAAGGGAATCGCGCGCCGTGCGGATAATCCCATGGTCGTTGCCATCGGCGAAACGGGGCTCGATTACCATCACCGGTCGGCCTCTCGCGAACTGCAGGCGGGGCTGTTCAGGAGATTGCTGCGGGTTGCGATTGAGAAGGGGCTGCCGGTCATCGTGCACTGCCGTGAAGCCTATGCCGACGTGATCGCGCTCCTGAGAGAGGCCGGCAGCGAGGGCGCGCGAGGGGTGCTCCACTGTTTTTCGGGGAGCGGCGGGGATGCCGATGCGCTCCTTGAGATGGGATATTATATCTCTGTCGGCGGGCCGTTGACCTATCCCGCGAATGCCTCGCTGAGGAGCATCGTGCAGCATCTTCCCCTGGAGCGCGTTCTCGTGGAGACCGACTGCCCCTATCTCCCGCCGCAGGGGCATCGCGGGAAAAGAAACGAGCCCGCCAACGTGGTATACGTGGCGCTGGAGGTCGCCCGCCTGCGCGGCCTGTCGAGGGAAGGGGTTGAGGCAACCACCACCGCCAACGCGAGACGATTGTTCGATAAGATGGTGCTGCATGGATGAGCTCCGGGCGCAGGAGAGCAGGAGGAGGGCAGTACAGGGCCGCAGCCTCTGGTACCAGGCATGGCGCAGGCTCCTCAGAAACAAAATGGCGGTGGGGGGAGGGATCGTGGTCGTCGCCATCGCCGTGCTCGCCATCGCCGCCCCCTGGCTCTCTCCGTATGGCTGCGACGAAACCTCTGCCGAGCAGTTCCAGCCGCCCTCCGTGAAACATCCCATGGGAACGGACATCCACGGGCGCGACCTCCTGACGCGCGTTCTGTACGGGGCGAGGCTCTCGCTGAGCATCGGCCTCGTGGCGACGCTCGTGAGCGTCATCATCGGTGTCGGCTACGGCGCCGTATCAGGCTATGTCGGCGGCGCGGCTGACAACATCATGATGCGCATCGTGGACATTATCTATTCACTGCCGTACATGTTCTTTGTCATCATCCTCGTCGCACTGTTTGGGCGGAGCGTCCTCCTCCTTTTTCTGGCGCTCGGGGCGGTCCAGTGGCTCACGGTCGCCCGCATCGTGCGCGGCCAGGTGCTCTCCGTCAGGGAGAAGGAATTCATCCAGGCGAGTTATGCCGTGGGCGCGGGGCACCTCAGGATTATCGTCAATCATCTTCTCCCGAACGTGCTCGGTCCGGTGATCGTCTATATGACCCTGACCGTGCCGGCGGTGATGCTCCAGGAGGCGTTCCTGAGTTTTCTCGGGCTCGGTGTCCCTCCCCCCTCCAGCTCATGGGGGACGCTCATCGCCGATGGCGCCTCCGCCATCAACATGGTTCGAATCTACTGGTGGCTGCTCCTCTTCCCGGGCGCCGCCATGGCCCTGACACTCCTCTCGCTCAATTTTCTCGGCGACGGGCTCCGCGATGCGATTGATCCTCAACTGAGATGAAGGTAATGGGTCAGTTATGGTGGGGTATATTATTAGGCGAGTATCCCCCCATAGCAAGTATGCCGGCAAAACCCTATCCAGCACGGTTCTCCTTCCATTCATACGAGATTCTATCAAGAAATATAGTTTTAATTTGGGTAATTATTTTGATGGGAATGGTGGTAAAATCTACTTATGCGATACCGGAAATCGGCGCTCCACCTATTACTGGCTATTAGCAGAGAATTTCCTGAATGGATTCCTTTTTATATCGGTATTATCTTCTTGTTTTTATCTGCGAGTGGGAGACCTATAGAAATGCCTCCTACTCTGTCTTTGATAATCTCTTTATTGCTCATTATTATTGCTACTACATTCGCTTATCATAAATTAGAAAACGAAAAAGAGGAATTGGAGAAGAAACTAGCTTCGCACTTAGAGATCAAAGTTTTGTCTGCCAATTCCTACTCTAGAAACGCAGGGCAACAGGAAAATATACCATCATGGCATAGCATTATTAGGGATGTGGAAGTTTCGATTACTAACTCCCCTTATAGTAATTGTGTGAGCGTGAAAGAAGTAACGCTAGAAAAACTAGGCTGTTATAAAGGAGCCAGATCGCTAGGTATTCTTCCAAGGCATATACAGGAGCAATGGAAATGGACGCTTGAAAAGACTAATGCGATGCCGGATAACGTATATCTTAGGCCTGGCGAAACCATTACGGGGAGTTACCTTTTTTCCGAAGTTGTACGGGGGAAGAATGAGGAGATCATGAAAAAGATCAATACAGAACGTGATTTTAGGCTCGTTATTACTGATAGTATGGGGAATATATATCGCAACGAAGTCAAGACGGTATGAGGTAATCTCATGGCGAAGACGTTTGACCAAGGCAAAGAAGAAGTCGCCCGGCTGTGCCAGTACTTTGCGACCAACCGCGAGGCGTTTCTTGCCCACGGTGTCAAGGAAGCCCACGTTCGCCAATCGCTTATCGACCCATTCTTTGAAGCCCTTGGCTGGGACATGCGGAATACCGCGATGGCCGCACCCCAGTACCGCGAAGTCATTACCGAAGACAGCCTCGATGTGGAAGGCCACCAGAAGGCCCCGGATTATACCTTCCGCGTCGGGACCCTGACGAAGTTTTACGTCGAAGCCAAGAAATGCGGCGTCAACATCAATGCCGCCCTCGGCCCCGCTCATCAATTGCGCCGCTACGGATGGAGCGCCAAGGTCGCGCTGTCCATCCTGACCGACTTCGAGGAGCTGGGAGTTTATGATTGCGCCTTGCGACCGCGCCTAAGTGACAAGGCCAGTCATGCCCGCATTCAGTACTGCCGCTTCGAGGAATACCCAGACCGCTGGCGCGAACTGTGGGACGTGTTCTCGCGGGAAGCCGTCTGGTCCGGGGCTTTCGACCAGTATGCCGCGTCCAAGCGTAAGCGCGGCACGTCCGAGGTGGATATTGAGTTCTTGAAGGAAATCGAGGGCTGGCGGGACATTCTGGCCCGCAACATCGCCCTGCGTAACAAGGACCTCTCGCCGGACGATCTCAACGCCGCCGTTCAATGCACCATTGACCGCGTGGTGTTCCTGCGCATGGCCGAAGACCGGGGACTTGAGCCTTACGCACAACTTCTGAAGCTGTGCGAGCAACCCGACATCTACGCCCGCTTCATGCGCGAACTGTGCCGCAAGGCCGACGACAAGTACAACTCAGGCCTGTTCCACTTCCAGAAAGAACCCGGCGTATCGGAAACACCCGACCAGATCACGCCGAAGCTGACCGTAGATGACAAGGAATTCAAGCCTATTCTGCAAAGCCTCTACTTCGAGCACGGCTCGCCCTACCACTTCGGCGTCCTGCCCGTCGAAATCCTCGGCACCGTTTATGAGCGATTCCTGGGCAAGGTCATCCGGCTGACGGCTGGCCACCAGGCGAAGGTCGAGGAAAAGCCCGAGGTGCGCAAAGCCGGCGGCGTGTACTACACGCCGGCTTACATCGTGGCTTACATCGTCAAGAGCACGGTGGAAAAGCAGATCAAGAATCGCAGCCCATCGCAACTTGCGGGTGGCAAGGGCAAATCGCCCTTCCGCGTGCTGGACATGGCTTGCGGCAGCGGCTCCTTCCTGCTGGGCGCGTACCAGTGCCTTGTTGACCATTGCCTGAAGTGGCATACCGACCACAAGCCCGAAGCCAACAAGAAAGCCGTTTACAAAGACCCCAAGACCGGCGCATGGCGGCTGACAATCGAGGAAAAGAAGCGCATCCTGACGACCCACATTTTTGGCGTTGACATTGACCGCCAGGCCGTGGAGGTATCCAAACTGTCCCTGCTGCTCAAGGCGCTGGAAGGCGAGGACGCCGCCTCTCTCTCCAAGCAACTGACGCTTTTCCACGACCGCGCACTGCCCAACCTGGCCGACAACATCAAATGCGGCAACTCGCTTGTCGGGCCGGATTATTTCAGCGGCAGTCTGTTGCCAGACCCGGATGAACTGAAGCGCATAAACCCGTTTGACTGGAACAAAGAATTCCCCAATGCAATGAAGGCTGGGGGCTTTGACTGTATTATCGGAAATCCGCCGTACAGTTCCAAGCAGTCCACTGAATACCAAAAGATTACACCGTTTTTCTCGTGTGTGGAATTCAAGTGCGACCCGTATGCTTTCTTCATAGAACAAGGTCTGCGAAACCTCAGAAAAGGCGGCAGACTGGGGTACATTGTTCCTGTGACTTGGATGACGAATTTCTACTACGCGAAGCTGCGCCGACACCTGATTGAGTCTCACTCTTTGGCTAAGGTAGTTCTGATTGACGGTCTCGTTTTTGAGGACGCAAATGTTGATACCTCCCTGCTGTTCTTGGCCAGGGAGACAGTCAGCGAGCGGAGATTTGAGTGGTTACGTGCGAAACCGCACGAATTGAACAACATCTCGGTGTGGCGGAGTTATAAATTGATCGAAGCCGAGGAGCGCTTTGACATCACACCGGAGGCCGATCCCCAGTGGATAAGGATCAAGGCCAAGATGGACAAAGGCTCCGTTCGCTTGGACAGCCTCGGCAGAATCTCGCTGGGCATGAAACTTCGGTCTAATGCCGAATTTGTGTCTTGCAGCAAGGATATGCGACACCCGGACCCGATTTGGTTCGGGGACGATATCGCGCGATACGGTGCTTTGCGGCCGTCTCGATTCTTTAACGCCAAGCGGGCCGTGATTGTGGGGGGAACCAAGAACCCCGCCGTGCACGCGGCCACTCCCAAGATTCTGATCCAGGCAATCCGAAACCGCAGTCTGAAACGCCGGATTGTCGCCACGCTGGAGGAACAGGGATATCACTTCGTCGGGACCGTCAATGCTTTCACGCAGCAGGATAGGACTTACAACATTCGATACATTCTGGCGCTTCTCAACTCCACTCTACTCAACACATACTTCACCAAGAGATTCACCACCATCTCGCTTACGGCAGCGTTTCTCGGCGTTCTGCCCATCCGTAGGATCGACTTTGACGAGCTTTCCGAAAGGGCGGTTCACGACCGCATGGTGAGACAGGTAGAAGCGATGCTGGCCTTGCACAAGCAGCTTTCCGCCGCGAAGTCGGAAGCCGAGAAGGACGTTATCCAGCGGCAGATTGACGCGACGGACGCGGAGATTGACCAGCTGGTATACGAGTTGTACGGCCTGACAGCCGAGGAAATCGCCATTGTGGAGATTATATGAAAATGAAAAAGCAAATCAGAAAAAAGGAAACTCGCATTGCGGAATCCAGACTGAAATACTCAGCGAAAAGAATAGAAACCGACAAGGGGCGTTTCTTCGGGATTCTTAGCAAGGCCGCCCGACCACTTCCGAAAGAAGATGCTTGAACATGTGGCTGTTGGTGCTGCGGAGATTATAACGGTATGAAAATTCATCAGAATATGATTGTAGATATTTTGGGCTCACATGATGATACGTGCCGCCGATTGATCTTTTCATCTGCGACCAGAAACCGTCAACGGTATTAGTATGGATATTGCCATTCACATACTGTTTGTCCTTATGCTTTATAACGTCGTGGTCATAGCCGCACTTCTCCACGTCGTTATAAATCGCAAACTCATCGGTCATTACATTGGAACCGATCTTGATGTTCTGGCGGATGAGAGGCATAACAGTAGAAATTTTCACGTCGCCGACTACCTTCACGAAGATGTCTCCTTTGCGCTCGGCCATTCCGACAACAGGAGTTTTCCCAGCCGCCCCGCGTCCGCGTTTGCCGTGACGGACACCGCCGACATAGGTTTCATCCACTTCAACAGTGCCGTCCAGTTCTGTCTTTTCCTGCTTCATAAGTTTTCTGATTTGCTTCTGGATTCTCCACGCTGTTTTGTACGTTACGCCAAGTTGACGTTCAATCTCTTTCGCAGATACGCCATTGCGGGACTGGCTCATGAGGAAGATAGAATAGAACCAGTTCTTGAGAGACGTGCAAGACTTGTGGAAGATCGTATTCGCCAATGGGTGAATCTGGTAACCGCACCATTCGCACGCATAGCACTTGCGGTTTCTTACGCGGTAGAATCCGCTTTTGCCGCAGCTCGGGCACGTATAGCCTCTGCCGTAGCGTTTGTTGAAGATGAAACTCAGGCAATCATCGTCACCGGTGAAATCCTTGTCGAATTCCTTGATTGTGTATCTCATGGTCTGCCTCCTTATTGTTCTGAAACAAGGATAGCAAACCGGCTACTTGCTGTCAAGGGATATTTACCTATTATTAAGTGTGTCACTCCTGCGAAAGCAGGAGTCCAGGTTTTATGCTGGATCCCTCCCGCTTAGCGGGACGGGGATGACAAGTGCACTGAACACCCCTCCGTAACTGACCCATTACAGATGAAGAGATAAAGTGAAGAGATAAAGTGCTTGCAAAAAAATGCCGCTTCACGTATCCTCGGGGGCGATGTTCAATGATGGCAACGTGGTGAAATCATGACTGGTGGACGATCGTTGGCGGAGAAGCTGTTCATGCTCTGCGCGAGCATAGTCTTCGCGAGCGTGGTCACCTTCGCCATTCCCCCGAGCCCCCTGTCGCTCAGTTTCTTTATTATTCCCATTATCCTCGCGTCGAGCTACTACGGCGTCACGGGAGGGATCGGGTGCGCCGTCCTCAGCGTGATACTCGCGGCCTCATTGGCCAGAAGGGCCGGGATACTGCTCGGGGATGCGCAGCTCATAGCCTATAGCATTCTCTATTTGCTCGTCGGCTGTTTCAGCGGCTTCATGCAGCGGGAGCAGGATCGGATCCAGAGCATCCTCCACCTCTCATCGATCACCGATGAGCTGACCGGTCTGTATAACTATCGGCATTTCCGGATCCGCGTCGAGGAGGAGGTGAAGCGCGCCAAGCGCTACGGCCATGCCCTCTCCCTCGTCCTCTGCGATGTGGATCATTTCAAGCACATCAATGATACCCTGGGCCATAACAACGGAAACTTCGTCCTCAACAAGATTGCCGGCCTCGTCAAGGATGCGGTGAGGGAGAGCGATATCACATTCCGCTACGGCGGCGACGAGTTCGCGGTGATCCTTCCCGAGACCGAAGCCGAGGCCGAGGCGGTGACGCAACGGATCATCACCGCGGTTGACGACGCCTATGCCTCTGAGAAGATCGACGAATCGCTCAGGCCGAGCCTGACCGCCGGCGTCGCCTGCAGGAGTCCTGAGAGGCCTCTCTCGGCGGCCCTGCTGATTTCTTTTGCTGACGAGGCGCTCTATAAGGCGAAGCGCGCGGGGAAGAAGATTGAAGTGTGCTCCGTCGGCGATAAGGCCCTGTAGCAGAGGCGCCTGAAATCTCCCGCCCCATCACCGCTCAGCGCTCAGGAGACCCCTCCGCGAGAGGTGCATCCCCATGCGTGATATTATCCTCGCATCGCAGTCAGAGGCGCGGAAAAGGTTGCTCAGGCAGATCGGGCTTCGCTTCCGGGTCATCAGTTCGCGCGTGAGGGAGGACCGGTCACCGAAAGGGAGATGTCGCGATCTGGTGGTCAGGAACGCATTGAAAAAGGCGCGGGGGGTGGCGCGAGGGCGCAGTTCCGGCGTGGTCATTTCGGCTGATACGGTCGTCCGGGTGGGAAGGTCACTCATCGGGAAACCGCGAAATATGGGGGACGCGTTCGGGACTCTGAAGGCGCTCTCGCGGAAGCCCCAGTGGGTGCACACAGGCATTGCGGTGATCGACATTGATAATCGGAAGACGTTCACCGCCCATGAGAAGACGAAGGTATACATGCGCCCCCTGAGCGACAGGCAGATCATGAACTATTTTAAGAAGGTCTCGCCCCTCGACAAGGCGGGAAGTTTTGATATCCAGGGTCCCGGGGCGCTCTTCATTGACCGCATCGAGGGGTGCTACTACAATGTGGTGGGCCTCCCTCTCGCGCGGCTCGCCGTCTTACTTGAGAAGGTGGGGATCACCATTTAAATCCCAAATCCCAAACCCCAAATCCCAATAAAGGTCCAAATGACGAAATTCAAATGACAAAGCAATCTCAAGATCCAAACCGCAAACTTCAAAACAAATCCCAAAACCTAAGCTCCAAATTCCAAAGGATTCCCAACCCTCAACTACAGCTTAGTACACCTTTTCATAAATACGGTTACATAATTTTTACAGCGCGGAAAACTCTATAGTAATATGTCATTGTGAGGAGTCCCGTCCCGCTGAGCGGGAGGACGACGAAGCAATCGCACTCTGAGGGCTTATATAGTTGAGATTGCCACGTCCCGCCAAGCGGGAATCGCAATGACATGTTATAGCTGATAGCGATCGCTGTTGCCTGGTTGTGATACGTCACCGAATTTATGACCCAGGGTCCTTAGCCATAGATGCGGTAACTGTTCCGCGGAGCATAGTTATTTTGTAATCTTATGCGATGCAGTACATTACCTAAAACGTCTGCAACATCCTATTTTAAAGACGATGGCACGGAAATTAATCCGGAGTTAGTCCCGATACCGAGCATCTGTGTTTCTTGTAAAAAATGCGATGAATCGTCTCAGGAGATTCTTTGCACTCTGACGAGAGCGGATCAGCAAGACGACGCTGAATTCCGCTGCTTCGCCTATGAACCAAAAAATCCATAATGCTTATCTGATTTCAGCATCAGGAAAGAAATCAAGGGCAAGCCTCGATTACATAACAACAATAGCAACTCTACTCATCTGCGAGAAGCCGCCTGATAGCTCTCTTTAGTTTCGGAAGATCGCGTTGGATTGCCTCCCACGTCAAATCGATATCGATATCGAAGTAATCGTGCACGAGAATATTTCGCATACCTATAATGTCCGACCAAGGAATGTCCGACATACGGTCACGCACATTTTTCGGAAGTGCGCGCGCGGCTTCACCGATAATCTGCAGGTGGCGGACACACCAGCTTTGAATGAGCTCGTCATTTTTGAATGCTTCCGGCCCACGCTTTGCATATCGCTCGATGAAACTGATTGCATCGAGAATATCTTTCAGCCTTTCTTGCGGCTTCCTCATAGGGCAACAGCCTCACGGATAACACGATCCCGAATGCGCGGTTTCAGGCCGCGCGGAGTGACAACATCCACCTTGCAGTGGAGCAGTATCTGCAGATCAGACAAAAGCCCGCCCATGTCAAACAAGCTCCGGCCAGGCTCCATTTCGACAAGGAAATCGATATCGCTCCCTTCATCCGCATCACGACGTGCAACCGAGCCGAAAACCTTGATTGTTCTGGCCCCATGTCGGGCGGCTATGCGCAAAATATCCTTGCGTTTTTGTTTCAACAGTTCATCGATACTCATATATGGATTCCTATGATTGATATAACCATATACCTGCGATATCCCTTCTTGTCATCAAATATAGCTTATCATATCGCTGGAATCTCTTCTATCATAACAAACATGCAAGTGCAAAGGATCAGTTAACGGTAGGGGTACTTCAAACGAGGATGGTTTCGCACCCCCACCTCGCCTCCCCCGTCAGAGGGGGAGGGATTCTTGGTTTTTACCCACACAAATTATGGAAGAGAACCACCATGTTTGTTGGGATTTGGGATTTGGGATTTCTGTCTGGGATTTGGGATTTGGGATTTCTGCCGGATTTTGGTTCGACAGGAGCATGTTGTCGGGGTCTTCATCGTACGATGGGGCGGGGATTACGTACAGGAGATCGAAAAAGGAAGGGTTATTGATGAGCGCTTCAAACCAACCCTCTTCCATAATGACATACACCCTGCGCGGCTCGGAGAGCACTTTTTTCAAATCCTCCGGCCGGTCGAATTCCTGGATCGTCCGGTCGGCATAAAATGAGACAGAGCCCCTTATGTTGTCGGATGGCCTGTAGAAATAAAGCGGATGCTTGCCGACAAGACTCCAGGTCTCGCGGGTGAGCTCGAAATAACATTTTCTCCTGGAACGGGAATACAGGACGTTGGGGGAGTCATTGACAATTAAAACGCAGAGCATGAGTGTGATCGCCGCATAGGTCGCGCTCGTGAAGCGTTTTTTAATAAATAGTATGATCGCGGAGATTACCGCGGGGCTCAGTGCGCATGCCGCGATGACGGTGAAACGCGCCGCATGCATGTGCGCGGCGCACAGGCTGAAAAGCGCGCACGGGAAAACGATCCAGAACCAGCCGATCCCCTCCCAGAGCCCTGCTCCCCCCTCCCGCAGTTTCCCGTCCAGCCAATAGCCCATGAGAATTGCCATCCCTGCATACGAGGGCAGGATATACGTTCTCTCCTTGATGCCCGAGAATGAGAGCAGGAAGGCCGGCAGGAATGCCCAGATGAGAAGGAAAGAAAAATACGACCTGTTCTGTTGACCGGAAGGATTCCGCATCTCCCCGATCCCACGCCAGACCGCACACGGCAGAATGACGATCCATGGCCCGAGAATCTCCGGCAGCCTCTGTAGATAAAAGTACCAGGGCAGTCGGTGGCCGAGATCGGTATGGTAAAAATGGATAGCAGGGAGCTCAAAATGTTTTTGCAGAAATCGGCCTATGAGATTATTGACGAAATGCTCATGGAGGTAGCTGATACCCCCCTCATGGTAAAACAGGAGGATCCACAATGACACGGGGATGAGAAATGATAAGAGAGGGAGCGGCGAGAAGAGAGGCTTCAGCGCGCTCCAGCGCCCTTCCACAACGCAAAATCCGGCGATGACCACCGCGATGCTGAAGAGCGCGGCGAACCCTTTCGTGAGGAACGCCGCGGCCGAGAAGAGCGCGCACAGCCACAGGAATAGCGCTCGTTCCTTCTCACCCGAAGCCCAGAATGCCGACCAGGCGAAACAGGTAAGGGCCCATGTGCAGAATGCCCCTACCGCGATGTCGAGGAGGATCACGTGGCTGTATCTCCAGAAACGGGGCATGGTCAGGAGGATCAGCACGGTGAGCCATGCCATTCGGGCGCCCCGCCAGCGATGTCCGAAGGCGAATGCCGGGATGAGCATGAGGAGGCCGAACGCCAGTGAGACCGACCGCGCGACGGTCGGCGTGATGCGCCCCGAGAGCGCGTAGGCGAGCGCGACCAGGTCATAGTAGAGGGGCGGCTTTTCAAGAAATGGGAGGCCGCAGAGGCGGGGGACGACCCAGTGTCCGTCCCTGAGCGTCTCCCGGGCGATCTCCGCTTCGCGGGGTTCATCGGGGCCAAAGAGATACCGGTGGTGGACCCCCGTGACCATCGCCGCGCCGACAACCGCGATGAGAAACAGCGATACGTTCCGCTTCATTGTGCCGATTCCGGTGATCTCCTAGACGCGCCTTCCACGCGACTGCTCAGGGGCAGCCTCATCAGATACATGATGCCCTTCCACACGAGCTCCATCTGTATCAGCCAGGAATTCATTATAATTCAGGGGGTGAACATGAGTAAATATAAATGGGATGGAGAAAACAGCCATAGCATGTTCACCACGGAGGCTCTTAAAGCAGCAACAACAGTTTCTCGTTTCTGGTTTCTCGAACAGTAAATGATCTGTGTGTATCGGTGTTCATCTGTGGCTGAAATTAATCCGCAGTTTTATTCTTGAACGTCTTTGCGTACTCCGTGTTTCTCCGTGCGCGCTGTGGCAAAACCATTGAAGGGTGTGAGCAAAAATGGGGCAGCCGCACGTAATGGGTCACTTGCAGGGTGAATCCAGCAATGAATTGCCGCAGATAAAAAGGATTGTGTGAGTGGTCAAGGTTTCTTGCCGCGGATACACGCAGATACACGCTGATTTTATATAGGTGTATCAGCGTTCATCCGCGTAAATCTGCGGCTACCCCCTATAACTAACCCATTACAGCCCCACTGATATTTGGATTGCCATCGGCTCATAAAATCATTATCCTGATTTTTGAGGATTGGAGACCAGCGCGTTTCATGCGCCCGTTTGTGTGGTCAGCGCGCCCCCCTGTTACTATACCCGTTGCGCACGGTGGGTGATCAGATGAGAAAAGAGCGTCCCGCACCATTGACGTTTCCCGAGGTCAGGGTCGTGGAGGCCTCTGCGGGCTCGGGAAAAACCTACGCATTGGCGCAGCGATATCTCCAGCTCCTGCTCAAAAGGGGATCCAGGCCTGAGGAGATGCGCGGCATCCTCGCCATCACCTTCACCAACGCGGCCGCGCGCGAGATGAAGGAGCGGATCCTCGAATTTCTCAAGAAGATAGCCCTGGACGTATTCAAAGACCGGGAAGAAAAGGCGGCTATTCTGTCCTCGCTCCCCGTGCGTGGGGATAGTGGCCGGCGGAAGGCGCGCGCTCTCCTCGATTACCTCGTCAGAAACTACAACTATTTCCAGGTACAGACAATAGACAGCTTTATCAACCTGCTCCTCTCGGGCTGCGCCTCGGAACTCCAGCTCTCGGCCGGCTTCGGCATACAAAAGGACACTACCGACTGTCTTGCCTACAGCTTGGACGAATGTATCGAAGCCGCCCACCGCGACCTTCGCATGAAGAAGCTCTTTGAGTGCTTCCTGCGTCAGTATATATACGTCGAGGATAAGGGCGGCTGGTTCCCCAGGAGAGACGTGCTCGGGGTTGTCGCGTCGCTCTACGCCTGCAGTAATATCTACGGGGTCGATTTCGAAAAATCCGGCCTGACCTCAGAAAACATGCTGAGCCGGAAGAAGGCCCTCAAGGACCTTATCGCTGAGCTTCGAGACAACTGTCCTGAGGGCACTCACAAAGGGTTCCGCAACTCCCTGGAAAAAACCCTTGCCCAGAACCCGCGGGGGCTTGACGTGGGGACGCTGGGTAGATACTTCGTCAGGGACGCATTTCCGGTGAATAAGGGGTGTGCGGTGCCTGGTGCGACCCATGAGTTGTGGCGGAGCATACGCGAGGGGATCATAGGCCTCGCGAGTGATGAGGCCCGCGCGGTATTCGACTGCTATATCGACATCTTCCAGGCGGTCCTCGTCCGATTCCGGAGACTGGCGCGCAGGGATGATCTCGTGTTTCTCGGAGAGCTGAACCGCCTCGCCGCGGAGCTTTTCGGAGACGAGCTGGTAGGTGTGTCCGAAATCTACTTCCGGCTCGCCTGCCAGTTCAGCCACTTCCTGATCGACGAATTCCAGGATACCAGCACCCTCCAATGGAACAATATCCAGGAGATGGTCCGAGAGGCGCTTTCACGAGGCGGCTCACTTTTCTACGTGGGGGACAAGAAACAGGCCATCTACCGGTTCAGGGGAGGAGAGATAGAGCTCTTTGACAGGGTGCCCGAACTGTTCGACAATGCTCCAACCTACCGGGACTACCTGAGGAAAAATTTCCGCAGCGGGAAGGCGATCGCAGGATTCAACAATGAGGTCTTCTCGGTGGAGAACCTGAGGCGCTTTCTGAATGTACTACAGCCCGAAGAGATCACCGACAGGAGGCACCTCACTGATGGAGACATGCACGACATTCTGTGCATATTCAGCAGTTCGCTGCAGGAATGGCGTGCCGACGCACCCGATGGGTACGTGAAGGCGGAGCTCGTCGAATGTGCGGACAGGGAGGAGGCCGAGCGGAGGGTCAGGCAGCGGCTGCTCCAGCTTGTGAAGAAGCTGAAGCAGCGGTTCGCCCCCGGGGATATCGCCGTGCTCACCCGTGAAAATGACGACGTGGAGCTCGTCACCGGCTGGCTGATCGCCGATGACATACCGGCGGCCTCGGACAAGACGCTGAGCATACGGAACAACCCGCACATCAAGGAACTCGTCTCGTTCCTCCGGTTTCTCAACACTCCCATCGATGACCTCTCCTTCGCTTCGTTCGTGCTCGGAGAGATGTTCACCGGTGCCGCAGGGGTCCCCGAGGGGGAGGTGCAGGATTTCCTGTTCTCCGCGAGGGTGCGGCGCGCCTCCGGGCCGGCCCCGTACCTCTATCGCGATTTCCGCGCACGCTACCCGGCCGCGTGGGAGGATCAGATCGAGGAGTTCTTCAGGAATGTCGGGTTCGTCCCGCTCTACGAGCTTGTCGTGGCGATCATCGGTACGTTCAAGGCGCTGGAGCGCTTCTCCAGATCCCGCGCCTTTTTCATGCGCTTCCTTCAATTGATCAAGGAGCAGGAGGAAGAGCACCCCGGCATCGCCGATTTTTTGGACTACTTCGAACGCAGCGCCGGCGACGACCTCTTTGTAACCTCATTGCCCGCGCGCGCCGTCAGGGTAATGACCATTCACAAAGCGAAGGGGCTCCAGTTCCCCACGGTGATCGTACCCTTCCTGGAGTTTGCCCCGGGCGGGGCGTCGTCCGGCAGGGGGTCGGCGCCGTTCACGGTGAGGCGGGAGGGTGCGCGCTTACGCCTCGTGAGGCTGGACCAGAAATACACCTCATTCTCGGACGACGTGAGGGAGGCGTACCGTGAGGAGTACAGGAAATCGATCATCGACAATCTGAATGTCGTCTACGTCGCGTGCACAAGGGCAATGGAGGAACTGTACCTTTTTATCCCCTGCGGCGAAGGGGGGGCGGGTAACGCGGCGCGTCACCTCATCCCCCCGGCGTGCATGGAGCAGGGGACTCCGCATCGGTCGGTCGGCGCACGGAAGGACAAAGAGCCCCGGCCAAGGGAGCTCGAGCCGGGCGAGTACGCGGACTGGATAAATTTTCTCAGAGAGGAGCACGTGGACCCGCTGCTCATTGTGCGGAGGGCGGACGTCCTCAGGGGAGAGGTGCTCCACTTCATCCTTTCACGTATCGGCAATCTCCACGGCAGGGATGCAGAGGAGGTCCTCGCGCGGGCAGTGGGAGAAGCATCCCTCCGCTATCCGTCCGCCTCGGTGTGTGCGGAGGCGGCATCGACCATCAGGACAATGCTCAACAACCGGTCGGCGCGCCCTTTCTTCCATGTTGAACGCGGGGAAGTGTACACAGAGAAGGAGATAGCCGATGCTGAGGGGAGGACGAGCAGGATCGATCGACTTATCGTGACAGGGGATGAGGCATGGGTCATCGATTTTAAAAGCTCGGAGGGAGACCGGGCCGCGCACCGGGAGCAGGTGGACGGGTACGTGCGGATGGTGCGGGACGCCTATCAGCGTCTGAGGGTCAGGGGCTTCCTGATGTTCATGGACGAGGTGAGGGTTGAAGAGCTCTGAGGGGAGGGTGGTCACGTGCGGTCTCGGCGACGATTTCATCGCCGCCGTGTCTGACTTTCTGATGGACAGGTTCCGCGCCGGGGCGAACGGCTTCAGTAGGGTTGCCGTAGTGTTCGGCGGCAGACGGCCGGCGCTGTTCCTGAATCGGGAGCTCGCGCACCGGATGAGGAAGAGCTTCAGCCCCCCCAGGTACTTCTCCATGGACGAATTCATCCAGTACGCTGCAACCCGTGATGAGCCGGCCCGGTGTATCTCGCCGATGGACGCGTACTATCTGATCTACAGGCTGGTCAAGAAGGACGCCCCCTCCATCACGCGGGGGAGAGAGGAGTTCTCCCAGTTCCTGCCCTGGTCGAGGGAAATTGCCTCCTTCATCGAGCTGCTCGACCTCGAGGACGTGAACGCCGCGGCGCTCAGGAATGTCCAGGCCATCGCGGCAATCGGGTACGATGTTCCCGAGAGCGCCAATGAGCTGCTCCTGGGGATCGCCGCGCTGCGGGAAGAGTACCACAGCGCCCTCCGGGGGAAGAAGGCATATTCACGGGGGTTGATGTATTTGCTCGCCTCACGCCGCGTGAAGGAGATGGACTTCCCTGAATTCGACAAAGTCATTTTCTGTAATCTGTTCCGCCTGCGCGCGACCGAGGCGACGGTCGTGAGAAATCTCTACGAGAGGGACCTGGCGGTGCCCTTCTTCCAGGGCGATGAGGGGGAGTGGCCGGCGCTCAAAAGATGCGCCGGCGTGTTCGGGTGCGACATACACCAGGGCTCGCGCCCCGCGCCTCCGGAGCGCCTCCGTTTATGGGCCGGTTTTGACACACAGTCCCAGGCGGCGATTGTGAGAACGATACTGAAGGAGACGAAGGACCGCCGGCACACCGTGGTCGTTCTCCCTGATTCGGGGAGCCTCATCCCGTTACTCTCTGAGATCGCGCCATGCGCGGGCGAGTTCAACGTGTCGATGGGATACCCTCTCACGAGGAGCGCCGTACACAGCCTCTTTGAGTCCATCGTCAGCGCACAGGTCACACGGAAGGGAACGGCGTATTACGCGAAGGACTACCTCAGGGTGATCACCCACCCGCTGTTGAAGAACATGAAGGTGGTCCTTGAACCGGCAGTCACCAGGGTGCTGGTACACAAGGTGGAAGAACTGCTCTCCGGGGCTCATGAATCTCCGATCAGCGGGAGCCTTTTCGTCACCCTGGAGGACGTGATGAAGTGCGCAACGCTCTATCACGCGACCGCGGCGACGCTCGGCCAGATGGAGATAGCGCTCGATCCGGGGGAGCTCCACGGTGTCCTCCGGGAGCTCCACGACGTCGCCTTTGGGATATGGGAAGGCATCGGCAGCGTCGGGGATCTCTCCCATGCGCTGGAACGGTTCGTGGACACGCTGGTGAACAAGAGCCATCTCGAACGGTACTTCGTGAACCTGAAGGTTGCGGAGCGGATCCTGGCGTTGGCGGATGAGCTGCGGAACGCGACATTCAGTGCGGAGCCGTTCACTCAGGGAGAAGTGTTCAGAATATTTACGCGCATGATGGAGCAGGAAATTGTCTCCTTCTCCGGCTCGCCGCTGAAGGGGCTCCAGGTACTGGGGCTCCTGGAGACCCGTTCACTGAATTTTAGAAATGTCATCATCATGGATGTCAACGAGACGGTGCTCCCGCGACTCCATGCCTGCGAGCCGCTCATTCCGCGCCAGGTGATGGTGAGCCTCGGCCTCAACCGCATGGAGGAAGAAGAAGAAATCCAGCGCTATCACTTCATGCGCCTCCTCGCGCACGCAGAAGAGGTGCACCTCATCTACGACGACCGCCGCGACAAGGAGCGGAGTCGCTTCATTGAGGAGCTGGTGTGGGAAAGGCAGAAAACAACGGGGAAACTCCCGGCGGCGCCCGTGATACGCGCCGGTTTCAGGGCAGAGGTGGTGCAGAAGCGCGGGCAGGCGGCAAAGGATGGAAAGGTGGCGGAGTTTCTGGAGCGATTTATTTACTCACCCACGAGCCTTGACGCCTACCTCGCGTGCCCCTTGAGCTTTTACTTCGCGTACGTGCTGGGGCTTGGAGAGAGGGATGACCTCCTCGATGAACCGAAGGGGTCCGATGTGGGCACGTTTATCCACAATCTCCTCCGGGATTGCTTCGCGCCGTTCCTTGGGAAGAGGCCGCAGATCGACTCCCGCTTCCGCGAGGAATTCTTCAGGGAGATGGAGCGGCGGTTTGCCGATTCGCTCGCCAGGAGGATGAGGTCAGACTCCTTCATGCTCGAGTACGTCATGAGGTTCAGGCTGGAGAGGTTCCTGGACAATGAGGCGGGACGCGACGTGAAGGAGGTGCTGTTGATTGAGGAGAGAATGCCGGGGACGATCACCTTCGGCGGCCAGCATGTCGCCTTCGCCTGCCGCGTGGACAGGATAGACAAGATGGGGGATGAGAGCCTCATCATCATTGACTACAAGACCGGCGCGCGCGGGAAGCGGCCCCGGGCGCGCGCTATTCTCGAGGCGGATGGCCTATCCAGGGAGATAATCAGGGACAACGTC
>Ga0315291_10001312_pt1 | contig 33259 bp, 53 predicted proteins | sample YL17G12_20_MG_FD_203070 | JGI IMG/M metagenome (GOLD analysis project Ga0315291, IMG submission 203070) | Sediment microbial communities from Yellowstone Lake, YNP, Wyoming, USA - YL17G12_20 | ecosystem: Environmental > Aquatic > Freshwater > Lake > Sediment | place: USA: Wyoming | collected...
GCGTGTCCTGATCGTTGAGAATCAGCACCAAGATCCTGGTACCGAAGAAAAGGAAAAGCACGGCGACGTGGTGCAAGGTAAGACCAAGACCACCAAGACGACAACCAAGCGTGTCGAGGTGCGTGTGCCTATCCTTCAACCTCAGCCCATCAAGAGTGATGACCCTCAGTGGGGGAATCTCGGGTGGGGTGCGCCAGCCAAGCATGGTTTTGCCATCCGACAGGTTGATGGTGTCCAGTTGTACTACAACGCGGAGTACCCCAAGCTTTTGGAGGCCAAGAAGGCGCTGATTCGCAGGGGGCTTGGAGACAAGTTCATCGAGACCTTCGAGATGCGCTTGATGATCCATGCGGCTACCGAGCTGACTCTCGGGTGCTCGGTCGGCATGGATCAAATGGTGGACGAGAAGGACGCGGCCGATATGATTCGGAAGCTTCTGTGCGTTTGTACCGAAGATGCCATCCACTCGGCCGTTTCGGAGGTCGAGATGGAGATGAAGCTGGAGCGCGAAGGAACGTGAGGCCTTAGCGAGCGTCTCGAATAAAACCCCGGGGTTGTTTTCCCGGTGTAAATACATCCCCGATGGCCACTTCCCGTTCAGGGCTTCTGCGTTTCCTTGTGGGCTTCCAGCCAGCGGTCTCGACCGACACCGAGGATTTCGATGCCGAGCTAGAGCTTCTGGGTGTCCAGGGGTTGCCGCCCGGCCTTGGAGCTTGGCCCGAGTGTCCTCAGTGTGGGCTCAAGGGCGTCCAGGAGGCTCCACTGCCCGTCAAGAAGCCCTTGGAGCTAGAGGGCTTGCTGGACCTTGGCTGGGCCACCAGGGAACCTCCCCCTGGCTCTTGCCTCAGACTAGATACGAGGCGTGACACATGACCCGGAAGGCCTCAAAATCCTTCTCGGTCGCCGGGCGAATCGACGTTGCGTCCATGGGAAGGGCAAGCACGCCGTCCGTCGGGTACGGTGAGCCCTTGGTGACTGCCGAGCGTAGGATTTGCAACCCGTTCCCCATCTTCACCACAAGGGTGTGGGCTTCCAACACGTACGCCTTGTTTTCGATCAGGTCCATGGCGGTACTACACGCGAGGAACCAAATTATCTAGCCGGTTTCTTTGCATTCTTGCATCGCCTGCTTTATCTTGGCTAAAATGCACAACACGGATGAGACGACGGCTCCTCAAATCGCCCGGTACGCCGAGACTGATCGAGGCTTCTGCGTGAACCTGGACCCTCTGACGGGGCTCTGGTCGGAAGCCGTACAATGCGTTTCGGTTGGCGGCTTGGCTCGACGCCCGGCATGGGGAACAAGCGCCGTGTGAAGTTTCGGGGCAGTTGATCACCAAGGATCAGTGCGAGATTGATCACCAAGCTCCCGACACGTTCAAGGCCATTTTGGATGCGTTTCTACAGGTCAAGGGTTTGGGCTTGGATCAGGTGAGCATTCAGGACTTACCCAATGGACGCACCACAGTGTTGTCCGACAAGGCGTTGACTCAGGCGTGGCTTTTATACCACCGAGAGAGGGCCAGGCTCAGGGTTTTGTCTCGCGAGACTCATGTGGCGATCACTCGTGGTGTGGAGGTCTTCGTATGACGGTCTTGTACGTGGTCGGCAATTGTAATCTTAGCCATGGGCAGTGGTGCGTGGGTATGCGTAAGGCACTGCGGAAGCCCCCGCGTGAGCCTTGGAGGCAGAAGAAAAAGGGCTACACCTTTCTCGAAAGCGCTTGTGCCACTCTTCACACAAAGATGCGAGAAACCTCGCGTAGGGTCGTCTACAGCGCTTCTGGGGGTTGGGATGAAGGCGTGTTGGTTGACCGTTGCCCTTGGTGTGGAGCTTCGCTGGGGGTGCAGATCAGCATGGAGTCCTACGCAGACTCTCTTGAGCCTGGTCCCCATGGTTACAGGCCTTGATCTTTGACTCCGGTCGGTGTAATCAGGGGGCTTATGATCAAAGCAGGTGCCAAGGGCAAGGACGGCCAGCCGGTCGTGATCTTGGGTCTCTCCGAGGGCAACCTTGGGGAGCTACGGAAGAAGAAGCCGATCCTTGTTGACCTTGAACCATTCGGAATCAAGGGGCAGGTGGTGATCATGTGGGGCGAGACTGAAGAGGCGATCACCCAAGAGTTGGCTCAGCACATCAAGTTGCCTGTATGACTGATGAAGAACGCAGTGGGCTCGCCAGGGTTTACGCAAAAGAGATCCTGGGGCGGTCCATGGACGATGCTTATCTGTACGGCAACGACCTGCGAATCACCCTGTGCGCGGAACACGTGGTCAAGTTCGATCATCTGCAACGTTTGAGCCAGGTCTTCCGCACTACCAAGATCAACTTTGAATGGGATCGTGGGGACGATCTGAGTGATGTGACCCCTGGACCGGGCCCGAGTGTCTGGATTGACGTGCTGGACTGCACGATCGAAGGGGAAAACGAGTGACCGAGAGCGGAGCAACTTGCTGAACCTTTTGGTGGGGGCAACGGATGACCAATGCGGAAGCGGTGCGGATCTTGGGTGCCGTGACGAACGAGTCTGGGAAGCCCTTGACGCCCTTAGAGGCTAAGGCTTTGAGACACTTGGCTTTGAGACACTTGGCTTTGTGGAACCTGAAGGCCCAGTGCCTCCAGTTGGGCACGGGGTTTCGGGAGATCGTGGCTCTTGTTAGACGACATTTCGATGAGCGTCAAAGAAGGGGACAGAGATGGAACCAGTAGATCCTCCGGTTGAGATATCTCAGACCCTCGAAGGGCATCAACAGATTGCCAAGGTTGTGGCTGGGGTGGTCCCTGGTGGTGGTACTCGGCCCCCGAGGTTGCCCCGCATGATTGACTACGATCCTGAGCTGGGGACCCCTGAGCTGGAACCTCCCGAGATAAAGCTTTTGGCGACTCTTTGGAGTGTTCCGGATGAGCCTCAACTAAAGGGTTCTGGTTCCAGTGCTGCCACTACGAAGGAAGGCCGGTTGGCCCAGCTAGAAGCCCTTGATGCTCTACGGGTTATACGGGTTAAGCAGGAAGACTTGGCACTCAAGACTGCAAATACTCTTGAGTCTCTGACGGGCACGGGCTGGTTGATTCGGGGTATCTTGGATCCGGGCATTCATTCTTTGCCGGAAACGCTGGAGTCCCACCCGAGACTTTTCACAGTCCCGGATTTGCTAGCGGTTACGGAGAATCCTGAGAGCAGGTTGTCACGGTTTCAATGTCTTGTAGATCGTATCTCTTGCAGACTCAGGGCTGAAGAGTGTTCATCGGGGCATCACGATATCATTGTGGGAAATCTTTGGAGCCATAGGGCTGAGATCCAGGGGTTGTTGAATTTGCTGCATATCTCTCTTGGGGATCTTGAGGGTCCGGTTGAGGTCGAGGGGTTCATGGACCTGGAGTCGCCCGTCAGCGGTGTATCTAGTGAGCATGTGGACAAGCCGATGCCTGCGATGCCTGCCGTGCCAAGGTGGGGCGAGGATATAGTCCACCAAGCGATGGTGCTCGCGTGTGATCGGTTCGGGGGTTTCGGGGATCAAGACCGAATCTTCAACGCCGCTGGGTTTTGTCAGGCGTTTTGGCAGCTTGCGGGGATGGTGGGGGTGGCGGGCCTAGACGGTAAAGTGGTTCGAGCTATTTTGAGCGGGCGGCCTGATTGCGAGATACTGTCGGGCGGGGCTCACTTCAAGATCGTGGTCCCGTCGAAGGCTCTCAGGGGGTCTCTAGGATCGATGCCCGACCACGGGGATGAAGGGCTCGGGGTGTGTCCTGACTGTCAAGAACCGCAGTTCAGGTGCCCGAGCGGGGTAGTCTGCAAGAACGGACACGGTTACTAGGGCTTACCACCGTCAAGATGGAAGCGGACCAGGTGCCTGCTGGGAGGGTAACGGTAAACCACCTTGACAAAACTTAGCTTATCAGTGTAGTAGTTGGGCATGGGCTACACTTCACAGAATCCGATTGATCAACTCTCGGAAGCTCGCCTACTCGCGATCAAGTTCCACGCTGGCAAGCGGTACGGGGATCTTCCGTACGAGGTTCACCTGGACCATGTGGTGGGGGTGCTGCGGCGTTTCGGCGTCGTAGATCTGGACTTGCTGGCCGCTGGGTTTCTGCATGACGCTCAGGAGGACACTGAGGCGACCCGGACCATGATCGAGATCTTCACCAATGAGCGGGTTGCCCAGCTCGTGGATGCAGTGTCGGACGGGACGGGGGAGAACCGGAAAGCCCGCAAGGAACGCCCCTTCGGCCTGATCCCGCAGGTCCCGGACGCCATCATCCTGAAGCTGGCGGACCGAATTGCCAACCTGGAGAACGGGCACGCCAACGAGTCTAGCCTCGTGGGGATGTACCGGAAGGAGCAGCCCGAGTTCGAGGCCCGGCTCTACGACCAGGCGAAGGTCGATAAGGGCAAGGATCCGAGGCTGTCCCGCATGTGGCGGTACTGCCGAATGTTGGCTCAGTGACAGGATGGGTTGAACATGAAAGACGACGACTTCTTGGTTCTGGCGGGTGGGCGACCGTATTCGATGCGGGGGCTGCTGGTTATGAATGGCGAGGGGATGGCCTATGATGAGGTCGAACAGCTCAAGGCACTTCGACCTGGTGAGTCGTTCGAGATCCCGATCACAGAGGCTCTACCGGACGGCGGTGTGCAGTGCAGCCACATCTTAATCGAACGCCCTCGGATGCCGCAGGCTTAGGGGTGGTACAGATGCCCCCGGGTACCGTGTGCGAGCAGTGCGGGACACAGGTTTTGCGAGTTCGAGATCAGGTGGGTCAGTGGCTCGCGTTAGAGCACACTCCGAGTCCTGAGGGTCAATGGGTGCTGCGGGGGTCTGGGCTCTACATGGTCATGGCCGTTGAGGGTCGGGGTGAAGGGGCTCACCTGCTTCATCGGTGTCCGTAGCGAGTGATCCCCCTACGTCAGTTCCATGAGGCCGGTTTGTTCGCAACACGGAAGTCGGTGGTGCAACCTGATCAACGGTTTGTTCGAGGCTGGGAGGCGTAGGAACCACAAGATGAAGATCACGACCACATATGAAATCAAGCCCGACCCCATATACCCAACGATTGGTCAGCTTATCATTCAAGTCCACGTCAACGGCAAGGGCATTCCGTTACAGCAAGTGGTCTACATAAGCGGCAACCTGGCTGATATCCACCAGTTCGCAGCCGGTGAAATTGACGAAGAAGAAGTCTGGGAACGAGCGAGGCAAAACCGCTTCAAGAAGGTTTAAGACGTGGTGCGAGAAACGTAGGCTTACGGCCCTCAGATGCAGGACCATCGCCGCACCAAGTAGGGGCATCCGAAACCTAAAAGGGAATGCGGGGACCCTCTTTCGATTGAGTCCGGCCTGTATCGGTGTAGCCTACCCCGATGCCAACCAAACAGATCATGGGGTACGGCCAGTCGTTCACGTTGGCCTGCGACGGTCGCTGTGACAAAGCGTGGGGTCACAACGGGCGGCCCAAGACGATGTTGTCGGAGGGGGATCCTGACGACTTCGTGTACCTTGCCGACGACAAGCTAGGTACGGCCCCGTGGGAAGGGCTCTCTGAGGGCGGGCACATGAAGCCGAGTGCGGTGCCACTTACCGATCAGGACGGCGCTCAGATGAACAAGTGGTGCTTCCGTGAGTGCGAGAGGTCCGACTCGTTCAAACAAGGGGAAGCGGTGAAGCTGCCCGATCTTATGAACCCAAGGCCCAATATCCCTCGCAAATGAGCACGCACGATCTCAAGTCAGGCAAGTGCGAGGGGTGCGGGAATTGGACCGAACACGGGGGCCGTAAGCTTTGCCCCGAGTGCCGCAAGCCCAAGATGGTTGCGTGCCAAGATCCCGGGTGCAAGGAACTGTTCAGACAATTGGGCCGGACCCGGTACTGTCTGCTGCACCGGGTCCGTCGTGTTGGGCGAACTAGAGGGACCCCGCCTCCGCCTCCTTGACGCGGCAGTGCCCGGTTCAGGCTCGGGCGACCCGCTGCGCCGAATCGCGGGCAAGCACTCGTTTGCGGCCCAACGGACGGTAATCGCCCAGGCCGCCCCAGGCCCAATACTCGGTGGGCGGCGGTGCCTGAAAAAATGTGAGGATATCGAGAGTTTGGGCCTAAAACGGCCTAAAAAGCCCTACGGGTACGTTGGATCCGTTCAACATGTCGCTAGGCAAAATCGTTCTGCTGACGCGGCATATGAAAAGCGCATCTTCGTGTCGTTTTAACCGAATGACCCTACTGCCCCGGTGTATGGGGCTCTGGTAACAAACACGGAGGTACGCATGACAGCCCTTGAGAATAGCCCCCCTAGGCCAAACATTTCAGTTTCACTGGAATTGGTAACCCCGGAGACTGCTGAGCAATTAATCAGCAAAATGCACACACAACAACGACGCAAAGATGCCAGACATGTCCAACGCATAGCGTCTGATATGTTGGCAGGACGCTACATATTCACTGGTGACCCGGTGGTGATCGATTGGCATGGTTTGGTAATCAATGCCCAGCATAGACTTAACGCTATAGCTGAGTCCAGGGTGCCTCAATGGTTGTTGGTTGTTCGTGGGGTGGATCCGAAAGCTCTTTCGGTTATTGACAACAACAACAAGCCCAGAACCCTTGTGGATGTCATCCGAATTTTGGGCGGTAAATCTGACAAACCTGTGATTGACGCAATAGCGTTTCATGCTGCCGGTGGCGTACGGGATACCGCCCTAGCAATGTCCAACCCTGAACGTGTAGAGTTGGCTCAAAATGTCTCTGAAGAGATTATTTTGACACTATCTAGTTTGTCGCAGTGCGCTACATCGGGTAAATTACAGTCCAGACCTCTGCTGGCCGCTGTGTTCGGGGTTCTATGCGCAGTCTCAGAGGGTGAGTTGCCGAAACTGGTTGGGTTTTTGGAGGCAAGCCTAAAGAACGACATGTTGCATACTTCGTACAGTGTCACTGCCAACACACTTTTCAATTTCTTGCACGGGCTCAAGAGAAGCAAAAAAACGAGAACTGCTCAAGATTATGACGATCGTGTTATGCACGCTGTTCGTGTGGGCTGCAAGGCTCACTTGGAAGGACGACAAATTCACAGCTCACAAACATTCGGCCTTCGCCGCCAAAATACCGTAAAGGCATACTAGTAATGCCTGGCAAGCTTGGCCGCACCAAGTATCTGGAATCCTTAGATCTTACTAGGCCGCCCAAACAGATCCTGAGTATGTGCCATACTGCTGGGTTTCGGGACACTACCCTAACCCATGTATATCTAGCACGCAAAACAGCACGTAATGGTGGGGTGCCCATACCTAAGTTACGTCGCGCAAACAACACCTCTACCAACCCTACCAAGGCATATCTGAGAACCCTAGATCTGAGTCTCCCTCAAAATATCCTGTTTGATATGTGTATCGAAGCCGGGCATCAGGTGACCAAGGAAAACATTTACCAAGCACAGTACCAGCACCGCGAGATGCTGAAGAGGGAACGAGGCACCAGGTTGAAGGAAGCGAGAAGTGTGGTAGCGGTGGGGTGCTTGGTAGGGAGATTTAAATGCACAGAAGAAGAAGCTCGATCAGCCTACGCAGAACTTTTACTATTGACGGAGAGGTTACATGAGTAAGCGAGTGTTCAAAATGGCTCCGAAGAACCTACGAGATCGTTTAACTCGGTACTCAAAGAAGAACGACGGGTCATTCTTCGCCCCTAGAGCTAAAGATAACCCCTATCCTGGGTACTGGTGCGTGGACGGGGTGTCTATGGATTTCCCTACGATTGTTCAATGGTCCGTGGATCACCATCTCATCAGTGGGGATGATCGGGGGGCACTGTTGGGTAAGCCCGCCGTTGTGGAAGAACCTAGGGCGGTAATTCCACCGGTTCAATCTGCACTACCTGAGTCTGTGCAAGAGGCTTTTTGTTTGCTGGAAGAACACGCTAAGCTTCTTCGTGTCACTATCGACAAACTTCCGGATCCAGTTAGAGCAACCAAAAGGGTCATGCAGGTTATTTTTGCATGACCGGCTTTGCCTAGCAAACGGTTGTTGCCAAGCATCCTGATCGGCTGCCCAATAAATCGGCGCAAGGTGTATGAAGGATCCATGCCCACGCCGCCTCCAACACCAGCCGACCGTGCACGCGCCCAGCTACAGCTCGCCAAGTGGATCTACGATGCGTCGCCCGGGCGTTTTGACGACCTCGGAGTCTACATCTGAGGTCGCGCCAGAAGCCTGATCCGAGGCCTGGAGTTTCCCGGATGAGAAACACTAGAGCTGAGAGCGAACCATGACAACCATCCACATTGCACCATCGGTCGGAACCCTATCGGAGCACTACACGGCTGACGAGCAAGAGCTGAACCACGCCCTGGACTACAGCATTACGCTCACGGTGGACGGCCGTGAAATCGAAGTCGAGGTTACGTTGTACCCGGACCCCAAAGGCGGCATGAGCGACTGTGGGACGCCCTTGGACGGCTGGTGTGACGCCACCCTGGTAGCGTTTGTCCGGTCCCTTTCCCCGGAATCTCGTAAAGCGCTGCTTGGGGAGATCGTGGAGTGCTGCTCAGACGGGGAAAGCAGCGAAATTGAAATCAAGGATAGAGTTTCCCGTGACTGAGGTGTGGTACAGGCATGACCAACCATAAAGCACGTTTGGACCCGCACACACCGTCACTGCTGATCCCGGCTCACTACACCTACCTTGTGAGCTACGTTTTCGGGCATGCGTTTATGCCCTCGATCAACCTGGACCGTGCTCGTGCGTACACGCAAGAGCACCCCGTGTTCCGTCACCCTTCGTGGGGCTTCGGGCTGGGTAAGTGCAGCGTCTGCGGCGCAAACTTCAACTACGGCGACTTGTGGAAGCACGAGCTGACCGGCGAGTTGATCACGGTCGGCCATGACTGTGCGGACAAGTACAGCCTGATGGCTGACCGTTCGGCCTTTGAGCTGGAAGTGGGGAACTTCAAGGCGGCTCGTGCGATTGAAATCGCCAAGGCTGAGAAGGCTGAGAACCGTGCCAACTTTTTCGGCGCGTACCCGGGGTTGGAAGCGGCCTTTGAGTGCCCGCACACCGTCGTACAGGACATCCGGGATCGCTTTGAGAAGTGGGGCGATATCTCAGACAAGCAGATTGCCCTGGTGCTGAAGATCGCGGATCAAGCGAACAAGCCGAAGCCCGTGGACACCGAGGCACATGTCCCGGCCCCCGAGGGTTGCGTGACGTTTCAAGGCGTCGTGGTGTCCGTGAAAGAGGTTGACGGGCAGTACGGGACCCAGACCAAGGTTACGGTCAAGGTCGAGACTCCTGAGGGCTCCTGGCTGGCCTGGGGAACGTGTCCCAAGGCTATCCTGGACGCGACCCGGGACGGCGGCCCCAAGGGCAAGACCGTGACGATCAAGGCGACCCTCAAGCACGGGCAGGATGCCCACTTCGCGTTTATGACTCGCCCGGCCGGGACGGTCGTGGGGGTGGCGGTTTGAAACCTCAACGTGCTAAGGTCCAAACTGAAAATGCTTTGCGAAACGAGTATCGCAAGGAAGCTATTGCGGTTGGGGTACGGAGCCCATTTCGCCAATCTCAATTTATTGAAGCGAGGTTGCGTGGCCGTACACAAGCCCAAATTGTCGCTAAACTGATCGCTGACAGCAATGGAACAAACCGGCGAAGACCCTGAGTACACACTGCAAGATTACCTCAATGGGAAAGAGCTACCCGTTGAGGTAAAGCCCATCCCAATGGTCACTTGGACCTGTGGTGTCTTGCGTGGGAGAGGGGGCACGTTCAGGGCGTTCTGGACTCGTACAAGCTTGCTCAACGAGTTCGTGGTGGCTTCGACGATCGTCGTGACTCGTCAGAACAACTCGAAAGCAGTCCGCCAGACTGCCGAAGACATGTTGCAAAGTTACCTCGCAGATCCACCTCCTTTCAGCCTCGTTGACGACGCTGACCCTGTGCTGGTGCCTGTAGTCGAGGGTCTACTACTGAGCACCCCGGTGACACTCGGTGCAGGGTCTATCTGTACGCACAATGACGGTACGAGCCATCACATGGCGGTCGTTGTGGACGTGGTGGGTGAAATGGCCCACGCTCTGTTCCTAACCACCAACCCACGCTGGAACTACTACGCCCGCTTGGCGACACCCGCCGAAGCCACCCTACTGGGCCAGCGGAGCGAACGGCCCAGCTATCTGGCCCCGGTGGTACGCCCTGTACGGGAGTTTTACCGGAGTACCGGCGAGACTCCGGTGGAAGATTACCAGCGAGAGTTTGCTCGGGCTTTCGCTTCCGGGTGGGTTTGACTGGAGTTTTCCTGAGTTGAGGTGTTTCCACACCACTAGCGAGCTGAGGCACCATGATCACCTATTCAATCCAACTCGGTAATGCTCTAAGGGACCGCCTATTTACTCGTAATGACCACCTGTTCATTACAGAGGGTGGCCCAGTCACCTACGAAGTCAAACCCGGCTCTGAAGACGCGGCGGCTAGGACATGGGCAGTTCACGGGGTATGCCTCGCCTGCAAACACTGGAGCATCTCTGCGGGTCGCTGCAACTGTGGGGTGAGCTATCGCGATCCTGCACTCACAGGCGGGTACGCTGACAGAGCGGTTCAGGACCAACTCAATCAGGCAAAGGTTATGATCGGGTCCAAGGCAACTTGATAGGCAATTCCGATGACCAACGCCACCCTATTGAAGCGGGCCTTGTGTGCCTCGACTGCTGCCTGGGACTACAAGACTACACGAGAGATCGCCAAGTGCTCGTTGCCGACGATTCGACGTACCCTTCTTGCGTTGGAAGCGGAGGGCTTTCAGGACGATAAGGGCAGATCCTTGGGGCACCTTGACGCCAACCAAGATGGTAAACGGCATGCAGCGGGTGTTGCAAACTTTGTGTGGTTTTTTCAGTAGAGTTTTCCCGAGCCACGGTGTGGTACAGACATGACCAACCAATTCAAAATCGGTGATCAGGTAGTGTTCGGCCGTCCCTCCGGGGAGCAGACCCACGGGATCGTCCGCAAGGTCAACGGTAAGACCATCTTGATCGAGCAGACTGAGGCTCGTGGGCAGGAGCGGATCCGGGAGAAGGGTGCGAAGTGGCGGGTTGCGGTGTCGCTGGTTCGCCACGCTGACCCGCACCAGCACTGTGTGGGTGGGGTGCTGCTTGAGTCAGACGCCCTGGGCAAGCCCCCTCAGCACCCCTTGCAAGGGTTTGTGCCTCCCGTGCAGAAGCGCTCCGCTCAAGAGATCCAGGCGGAGATTGACTCGGTGGAGAGCCAGCTCAGTCCCGAGAACCTATTCTGGGATGGGGAGCGTCCCCGTGGCCAGGCCTTGGCGGCTGGCCGGGTTCTGAATCGCCGCCTGCGGGCTCTTGAGCAGGAGCTGAGGGCGTCATGAGTTGCCCAATCTGCGGGGGCGAGGGGGTCCAATTCGGATTTCTGGGGCTCCGTTTACACTTTCGATGCCGCCAGTGCGGGATCGATTTCAATCGTCGGGTTGAGCCCGAAGAAAAGAGAGACTTGGATGGACCCGACCCAGTGCTTGATTGACATCTTGAATTCGATTGACGGTTGTCATGGCCAGGATTCGCAGGAAGCCAAGGCTCGTCACCGTGAGGAAGCGATCGAGGGGCTCCAGAACCTCGCAGGGTGGCTCCAGAAGGGCGGGTTTGCGCCTAAGCTCCAGGAAGTGCTCAGGTTGACCCGGGACCACTGGGCTGACGTGGAGCTGGAGCAGGACCAATGCGAGCACCAAGACTGCCGCGTGCACCTTAGCGGAGGCACCAGCTCCAGTAGAAGCTGAGCGGCCGACTAGCTTTGGTGTACAGAGACGGCATGCTCCAACTCGAATTCTTGAATGCTAAAGGCCTGTGGTTCACATATTATGGCCTGGATCCGGTGAGCGGTACTCCGTGTCACTGTGACGCCCGTGGGTATCGTCAGGCATCGTTGCCGTCGGCGAGACCAACTAACGCCCTGTCGTTCCCCGTCACGGGCCCCTTGGGGTTCCCGATGTTGAACGCAGCCCGCCTGTATCTCTCGGACAAGCCGCTGTGGCTTACCGTGGATCCTGCGGGTAACGCGATACCCCCGAGGCCGCAGGATCCACAGGACCTCAACTACGGGACCCGGTGGGACTTTTTCGAGGTTACGTACATCCCGGCGGGCCAAGACGGGCTTTTCAACTTCAACCTGAGCAACGTCCAAAGCGCTGGCATGCCCCTGTCGTTCCGTGTGGCGGGCCAGGAGTCATCAACACGGCAACCCGTGGACTATAAGCGTGGCTGGCTCCCTGAGGGCTACACTCAGTTCCTAGGGGCCATGGAGAGCAATCCGGACTTCCGTGGGCTTATCTTGCCGGGCACCGATCGGGTGCTTGCTCCGGGGACCGCGATCACTGCAAGCAAGCAAGGGGTGATCCCCAAGCCTTTGATCGACGCGGACTACCTGAAGCCCTACATCGATCAGGTGTGGAAGCGTTTCGAGAAGGTGGACCTGACATTCGTGGGCGATCCGCCGCCTGATTCCAACACCTTTGTGACTTGGGTGGGCCTGGTTCAGAACGAGCGGTTCATGTTCACAACGAACGATCTGCCTCTTGATCCGATCGTTCTGGGTGTCCCTTCGACGCAAGACCTGTTCGAGAACAACTTCCTGTTCTGTGTATCGGGTCGTGGAGAACCGGGCTCACTGCAAGAGAATTACGCGAACCAGCTCATGGGCACGCTCTGTGCGGCCTTTAACCGTTCGGTCATGCTTACGGTCCAGACGCTTGCAAATTCTTCGGACTGCCAGTGGTGCAAGGACAAGGCGGGGTTCTACCAGGATCCTGTCACCAATTATTACGCAAAAGAAATCCACGCGAATTGCGTGGATGGGCTTGCGTATGCTTTCCAGTCCGACGACCATTGCGACGTGAGCAGTTACGTTTCTGTGATCAACCCGACCAAGTTTGAGATCACGTATGGTGAGGGCATCCTGTGATCCACGAGTGGTCCACGCTAAAACTACTGCCAGGAGATCTTTGGATCCACATGGGGCCACGGCCTGTAGAGCTGTTCCCTCCGGACCTGGTGGTGGCTAAGGGGAGTGCGGGGGCGGCCAAACAGCGGGCTGTGGATGAGCAGATCGTGATGCTGTTGGAGATCCGGGCTAACGGGTATGCGCTTAGGACTGCTCAACGTAACGGCGGGTATTTTGATATCCTGAATGTCCCCGATGCCAAGCTAGCGGACCTGATCACCACGGGTTTCGTGACGGGTCAAGGAATCAGGATGGTGTGTCACAAGAACCGCCACGGTTCGATACTTGAATCGTTCATGCATTACCCTAGGACTTCAGGTTTGTTTTGGACCCTGCTGGAGAACGCTTGACCATGCTTCCTACCCGTTCACATTCTGGCACGCTCACGTTACTTGAGATCTACGATAGTAACGTGATCCGAGGCGGCAAGCCTCAGGTTCAAAAGATGGCGAAGATCTTGTGTGCCTGCACCTTCCGTTTCTCCATACCTCTGACTCGTTGGCGTCACAACGCTCCAGGGCAGTGCCGCAAATGTGCGGTCCGAAACGCCAAACGAACCGGCTTCCACGGTTTCAAGCCTCGTCGATCCGAGCCCCCTAACGCCAATGGCGAGTGCTGAATGCCCTTCTGTACTGGCTGTGGCGTCGAAGTCGAGGATGAGTTGCGGCTGAGACGAGGGGAGTGCTCGGACTGCCGCGAGTACGCCGCGACTGAACATCTTCAAAACGAAGCGGCCCCTCCGACCCCGGAGGAAGACGGCCCTCTGTGGACGCACGCTTGCGTGTCCTGCGGGGAACGGTTCCAGGCGAGCATCTCGGCGGATGGCCGGATGCAGTCAGCGTGCCCTACGTGTTGGGCCACTGAGATCCCTCGCTTGCGAACACTGCAAGTCGGGTCTCAGTCGGTGGACGGGTGCCAGAGCTGCCCGTTCTGCTCTATTCAGAGGTGCGCTAGACTCATGGAAAGGCCGGTGCCCCAGAGCGGAACCCCTGACTGGTGCCCCCTACGGAACGCCCCGGTGCTGGTCCAGTTGAGCGATGAGGCAATGTTTGACGAGCCCAAGGAAGAACCGCCGCCAACTTCCCTGTGGGACAAATTGAACGACTCTTGAATTGACCCCGGTTTTCGGTGTAGTAGAGGGCATGGCAAACTGGACCGTCGATGAGCTGATCCGGCGTAAAGCCCGAGAGGTGGGGAGTGATTCGGCCCACGTGGTTACCGATTCTCTTTCGTGCGAGAATTACCGAGGACCCGAATACGGTACCGCTGCCGAAGAGGCGCTGAGGAAGTTCCGAAAGCTGCGGCAGAGTGCTCGGTTGACCCGAGTCGAGGGGGTCTTGAATCGGATGGCCTCGATGTCCGGGCCCCCGGAGTCCCACGCTCATGATCTCTTGGCCATGCGGCTACGTACCCTCGTTGCATCGGGAGAGCCTGGTAGCCTTCACGAGGCAGCAGATCAGGTCGTACACGCGATCGAGGAATTGATCGTTGTCAAACTTTCGGCCAAGTCCCCAGCGCCCTCTCCTGTGAAGGGCTCCAGATTCTCGTGGGTGGCACGCAGCCCTATGTTGGAAGAGTGCTGGGTAGGTCCAATTGTGATCGGTACTGTAGCGGTCGTGCGGGTGTCCGATGATGGCGATGACAGGCTCTACGACGCCACCTTCGGATCGCAGCCTGACACAAGGCTAGAGCACCTCTCAGGGCAGCACACGATGGTCGTGGCCAAGAAGCGGGTCGAGGAACGCTTCCAAGAGTGGTTGGCCGGGCGGTGAGTCTGAATCTTAAGCCTTGTCCGTTCTGTAAAGAACCAGGTAGGATCGTCTTGTCTCTGGATCGCCTGCGTACCTATGCGAGGGTTGAGTGTACGGGGTGTGAGGCAAGGACCAAGGTAGTGATGGGGGATCAGGACGGATCGTTGGCGGTTGAAATTTGGAACTCTAGGGTATGACTATCGTTTGGTTAGCTTTTGGGATCTTCGCTGGTTCGGCGCTGGTTGCCCGTTGGCAGTTCAGCCAGACCCGAGCGTTTTTGCAGAGCGGATCAAGATGTTGGCTGGGCGAGGGGACATGAAGGCCCTCCAGGGGGCAGAATTCTTTGCTCGGCTGCTTAGTGGTGGACCGAAGCTCTGATTTTGGTGTATAAGAACGTCGTCTCAAACTACGAGGAACCTAATGAGCAAGACTGAATTCATTTCCGCAGTTCACGCCAAGAACCCGCATATCGCCAAGAGCGACGTTGTGGGTTTGATCAACTCTATGTCGGAGGTCGTGGCGGAAGCCCTCAAGACCTCAGGCGAGGTAACGATCCCTGGTGTCGTGAAGCTCAAGGCCGTCAAGAAGGCTGCGACGGCAGAACGCCAAGGGATCAACCCGTTCACCAAGCAAGCGGTGACGATCGCCGCCAAACCTGAGTCCACAAAGGTCAAGACCTCGCCCGTCAAGGCCATCAAGGACGCGGTAGGGTGAGCCAAGATCAAGAGAGCCCGAGCCCGTACGTTGAGGACTTGACGACTCCGGACGGGGCTGTCATGGCTGCTCAGCGAGCGCTACGGGCTTCTCTGGCTGACCTGGTGACTAAGGGGTAAAAACTATGGATTGGACAGTTCGAGCCATGCGTCTTTCGACAGCGATCCAGGCTTTCTCTCCTCAAGTACACGGGGCTGGGCTTGAGTGCGAGGTTCGTGTGAGTCAAGTCCAAGTCCCAGACCATGCCGCAGTTGGTCCGAAATGGGTGAATCGGGGCGCGTCGTTCGGGCCGGGGGTGCCGTTGGTCGGGACAGTGTTGACAGTGACGATCTGGGCACACAACCGAGCAGTCACGTTTGGGGAGCGGCACGCTGCACATGAGCAGATTGTGATGGAATTCGGACGAGAGATGGTCCGTAACTCTTTGTTTTCGGTTCAGTTGGTAGGGTAAATATGTCTGAAAACGACGAGCTTGAGCAAGCGTTGGTGCATCACCTCAAAGAGGTGGTGAAAGCGATCCAATCCCAACCTTTGCACGAGGATGTTGTTGGGATTGTCGGAGGCATGACCACCACGTTGTTGGCAATTACCTCAGATGCTCCCGTGTGTTCTGTGCTTGTGACGATGAGTGAGGGTGTGTTCGTAATGGAGGACATCGTGCACCCCGCTGTACCGGCGTCTGTCCTGTACGAGATGGGGGGCCGCCTACAGGCCGCTGCGTTACGTTTGCTAGCCACTGCGGCTCACCGCGAGAGTGATGAAGACGCTGACAATCATACGGGCCACGGTTGTGAGTTGGACCCGCTGCGTAAGACGCCGCCTTCGGATGTGAACTAGCGAGACTCCCGCAAGCGATCCTCCACGGCTTGCCCGTGCTGTAGCTCTAGGATCACCTGCTCGGGGGTCAGCTCACCCTCTTTGAGCATGCCGATGATCCACTGCCCCTCGGGGTGCTCAGGCGAAGGCTCCTCTGACCTAGTGAAGGCCAGCATGCCCCGTTTGCCGTCCTTCACGACGACCGGCATACCAGGGCAGGGGGTTACACTGTTGACGCTCCGCTAGATTCAGTATAGGCAGGCACAAATAATGCTATTTGAGAAAGACATCGCTTTCGATGTGATGGCGTGCGGCCACCACTGGTCCGTTTACCGCTTCCGATTACAACGTATCCTGCCAAACAGCATCCGGACCCCGCCCACCGGGCAGTCGTCCATGTTCCTAGACGAGCTGGGCCGTCTCTGCTTGATGGACTCTAGAGGTACCATCACCTACTTGGTTGCGACCCCCACCCCGCCAGTGCTTGAGCCGCCGGTCGAACCACCCAAGCTGTTGGAGCCTCCGGCCCCGACCCCTAGAACGCTTTGGGATCACTTGAAAGAAGATGAGCCTGACAAGAGTCTAATCACGTGATCTGACCCCCGTAGCTCTTGAGGCGTCGCTTCCCGCACCACGGGCAAAGCGGTTTCACGTCCCCGAAGATCGGCCCCATGTCGAGCCAGACGATCAAGTGTTCTTCCCGTAGCACGATGCTTGACTTCTTCTGCGTCTCGGCTCGGCATTTCTTGGTGCAAGCGTAAGGCCAGAGCCCGAAGGTGTTTTCCATGTAGTGCCGCTGGCACATGGGCTCGGTGATCCGCCGGGTTAGGTGTGGTCCTTTGACCATGTGGTTACGGCGATCCTCCGAGGGGTTCTTCTTGAGGAACACCCTGAGTGCTTGTGCTGACTCGTGTTGTTGCAGCACCCGGTACAGAACTCCGCGATACTCTCCCGGGAGTTCACAGGACTTGCACTTAGTGGTCACTTTGCGTCGGCGTGGGAACATGGCCTTACTCCGCTTCAAACTGGCGGGTGATCGGATCCGTTGGGGGCGGGGACGTCTCCTCTGGGGCTTGAGCGTATTTGATCACCTCAGCTAACATGTCTTTACCGTGAATGGCCTCGATGGTCTTTAACGCATCGCGCCAGCGATTCAACCCGTCGTTCTTTCGGCTTTGATCCCCCAGACCCAGCAGATCATCGTCTAGACCGCGTTGAACTTTCGCCTCAGCGTCAGTTCGTCCCATATCCTCGCGACAGACTTCGATCGCTTGCTCTTTGGTCATCCCGAAGTGCGTGAAGTTATCCACCACCGTGGAGAATCTGGCCAACAAGCCGTCAGGTTGTTTAACGATACGAGAGGGCATGTCTATCTCCTGAAGTTCGATAATTCGCACGCAGTCAGAGCAAAAGAAAGCCCCTTCACCGCTGATCACGAACACATCATTAGCGGGTTTGCGGCAAGCGGCGCAAAGGACAAGCGTCGAATCCATAAGGGCTAGAGAGGTCTACTTAGCCAGGCTAAAAATGATGACCGGGGGCAACAGTCGGTCGTGAATTCCGGAAAGATCGATCAGGGCTGAGCCGTGTTCCTGTCCCATGGCCGGATCGTAGGTAGCCTGGATTTGCACGCCACCGACTTTGTCGTTTCCGATTGACGAAACCAAGACCCCGTTGGCCTTCAAGAGCTGGGCGATCTCTTGGGCTTCTTGGGTGAGACGCTCGGGGGTCGAAACCACCACCACGTAGGCTTCTTCACGATCGCACATGAAGCTGCGGGTCTCGCCGTCACCTGAGTCGGTGGTCTTGTGCCCCGCTGCGTTCAGCATCCCGACGGTGAGGCGGATCCCTGGATTAATGTCTGGCATGGGGCTCTATACACCAGCCGCCCTAGTCAGCCAAGAGATCCCAGAGCGTCCGCTTTTCTTGCGTGAGTTCCATTTCTAGCCCGAGGTCAAGCATCAGCGGTTGCCCGCCAGTAGGGGCGACGATCAGGATGTCTTGATCGAGCCGCACTGAAACGATGCGGTTGTTGACGTTGAAACCCCCGTGTTCGGAATCCCAAACGTGCCCGCAGTAGTATTTGCGCCCCCGAGCTTGACTGAGCGGTACAGCCGTACGGATCACCCCTTCTTGGGCTTGCCAATACGATTCGATCAAGACGTGCCTTGATCCCCCTTGTTGCTCGTACACAAGGCCGTCGTGGATCGCTGTCACGAGGCTCTTGGGTCTCGTGTCCTTGGTCAAGAAGCTGAGTTCATCCCGGTCCGCGTACGGATGCAGGATGATCGGGCCGAGTAGGTTGATGAGCACCTTGGTGTATCTTCTTCCATAATTGCTCGCCAAGGCGAGACATGAGCACCCTTGGCAAGTACACCGGCCAAGTGTTACGCTCCACCAAAATGAAAATGAAAGAAATTTACGTATCCACAGATATTGAAGCGGACGGGCCGATCCCCGGCCCTAACTCGATGCTGAGCTTTGGTTCCGCCGCCTTCTTGGCAGATGGCACCATGATCAGCACCTTCTCTCGGAACCTGAAAACCCTTGAAGGGGCCCAGGCGGAACCCGATACCGCCGCCTGGTGGTTGACCCAGCCCGAAGCATGGGCGGCATGTCGGAAGGACCTCTCCGAGATTCAGCCCGCCATGCGTGATTATGTGAAGTGGCTTAAGGGGCTTCCAGGCAAGCCTGTGTTTGTCGGGTACCCCGCGACATACGACTTCCTTTTCGTGTACTGGTACCTGATCCAGTTCACGGGCGAGAGCCCCTTCTCGTTCTCAGCCCTTGATGTCAAGACCTTCGCGATGTGCATGCTCAAGAGCGACTTCCGAGAGGCCACCAAGCGGAACATGCCCAAGCGCTGGTTCGGCAAAACACCGCACAACCATGTCGCGCTGGACGATGCGATCGGTCAGGGGCAGCTCTTCTGCAACATGTTGCGGGAGTCTAGGGCTACTTGAAATAACCCTTTTCCCACCACAACAGCTCACTGCCCCGTGGCTTGTCTTGGTTCTGCCTAGCCCAAGGTAGCGAGGTAGACCTCAAAGTCTGCGTTGCGGGGTAGCTCACCGGCCTCAACACGGGCCTTGAGCCCTCGCATGATGACCCCAAACTCTGGCCCGGGCCGCATGCCCAAGCGCTGCATCAACACGTCTCCAAGCCCAGCGGGGAGCGCTGGTGGCACAGCATCCAAGGCCGCAAGAGTGTCGATGCGGGTCCTGATCTCGTGAGTCCGCTTGAGCTGCCGCTGCCGCTTCTCGGGGCGGGCAGTCGTGCAGTCCGCCCTCGCCACCGCAAACACAGCGTCCAGGTGGACCCCGAGTTCCCGGGTGAGCCTCCGGACCGCTGAGTCGGTCCAGTCCGACTCGTACGCCTCCACGTGCCCCAAGTGCCGGATCACGAACGCGATTTCGTCCACCTCTGCGGGCTGAAACAGCCCGGTTTCACGTGCAACCCGCTTGAAAATGTTGGCCGATGCTTCCTCGTGATGGTGAAAGGCGATTTTACCGTTCACACGGTTGAACGACTGCGGCTTCCCTACATCGTGGAACAGAGCCATCCAGCGGTACAGAACCTGCGGGACCGTCTGGATCACGACCTGCTTGGTGTGGGCCCACAGGTCTTTATGTCCCTGGTCACCGCCACCAAAGCCCACGAGCTTCTGCAACGCCGGGAAGGTGGCCTGGAGGATGCCCTCTTGCTGAACCGCCTCAAGACGCACGTCGGCATCCTGAGAAATCAGAAGCTTGTCCCAGTCGTGGCGAGTCAAAAGCATGACTCGTGAACATTACATCAACTGTGACCGGCCGGTGTATAAAGAACGATGGACGCCAAGAAATTGAAGAAGCTGAAGGCGATGGGCGGTGCGGTCACCACCGTGCAGGACTTCCTCGGACTTAGCACCATCACGACGCTGGTACCGCCCAAGGAGGCCGTATGACTTGGGTGTGGTGGCTTCTCGGTATTGGCGTAGACATCGACATCGATTGAGAAAGCGTCGGGAAATGCCGCATCCTGTGTATCAAGAAGTCGAGGCCGTGTTGCTCAATTCGGAATGCCCGCCTGCTGTGGCAGTCCTTGAAGCGCTTCGTTGTACCGCTAGGTTCGCTGACCTTGAAGCGGAGATCACTGCCGAAGACTTCGTCGCGATGGCTCGGGATGCCTGGAGGACCGCCTGTGGGCAAAGTTAGCTGGCTGGAGACGATCGGCGGGGCTCTCGTGCTGCTTGCCAGCTTGGGCGTTGTACTACTTTTCCTCGCGGTCTGGTTGCCGTGGGCGTGGGTGTATTACGTCGAAAATGCCAAGTGGTCGCAAGCGTGTGGGGATCTGTCCCGCTGGACCCGGTGGACGCTTTTGGTTGATCAGTGGTTGCGGCAGCGGTGTAGAGGTAAACCATGAACTCTCCCCATATCCGCCGCCTTCTGGACCACTACGATTCACGGTTGGTCGCGACATTCCCTAGCGCGACAGTTTCTCGGAAACCCGATGCCGTGATCCCTATCTTGGGGGAAGTGTGCCATCTACGGTGGATGATCGAGGAAACGCGAAGCGTTCTGGAGCAAGGCCGCGTGGACCGAGCCTCACGTTGGCTGGGGTTCATTGAGGGCTCGCTGGTTCAGCTCGGTCTGGCTTCTCTTGAGGACATTCAGATGCTCGACGTGGAAAGCTTCTTTCCAAAAGCATAGTCACGAGGTAACGCCATGGGTGACACGACTGGCCCGCAAAGGAAGCATGTTGAAGTGCTCCACTCGCTGCGGGACCGTCGGTACAAGGCCCTCAAGGAAGCGCTGGAGCTGCGTCAAGCTGGGGTGCGGGGGACACAGGCTGCGGGACTCCGCGACCTTTGCAGAGGCTTGTTGAGCGAGATCAGGGCCCTGGATGCTGCGTTGGCCCACCTGCTTGTGGCCGACACCCAGGAACTGCTGGTCCAAACGGTTCAGTTCTACGGTGACCCTGAGTCGTACATGGCGATTGGGTTCTTTCCGGATCGTCCTTGTGGGGACTTCATCGAGGACTTCGAGGACCATCGTCGCAAATGCTCGGCTGTTGTGCCGGAGCCACAGAATGGCCCGTGGTCCCAACGTCGCGACAGGGAGACAGTGGGCTTGACGCCTCGGGAACCTGTTTATATGCCAGTGCGTAGTTTCAAGCGTGGTATGAAACGTGAGCCTTTGTTGGTTTGGCAGGCACAATAGAGTTTTGATGCTCCCGCCTCTATGTGGCGCGGAGATGGTTGCGCGAGATGGAGAGAAAATGAGTGATCCAGTCAAAGCTTTTGAACAAGCTCTTTTGGCTAATCGGCGTAAGCAGGCGGCTTCTTTACAGTCATTGGAGTCTGAGCTTATTGAAGCTGCTGAAGCAGAGGGCTTACGCTCGAAAGACCGTATGACTTTGAAGGGTCGTACCTTGTGGTTTTCAGACGGAGTTGGTGAAGTCCTGGTGTATGAGACTAACCGAGGTACCTTTTTTAACTACAATGGCAAAGAGTACCGGTCGGTCAAAGCCTTGATGATGGTCTTGGAGCAAGAGAACAACGCAGGTAACTGGACTCTATAGAGGTTACATGACCAAGAAGAAGATGATGCTGTTGGCCGGTGCGATTGGCCTTGTCCTACTTGGCGCTGGTGTGGGGTACAACCCTGTAGCCTCAACGGCTACACTTAAGGGAAACGATTTGCCTTCTTGCCAGGCTAGTTGTAGTTCCCCTTGTTTCTGTAACCGTTCTTGCTTTATCACTTGGTGTTGGGGCCCTTGGTATTGTCAGTGTAACTAGACGTACCTCCGACACGGCACAATGGTCCACATGCACAGAGCGGTGTAACAGCCCTCTATGGATCTCAACGTCCGGATAGAGAAGGGTCTTCCCGCCCTAGTTCCAGACGCGATTTCATTTGAAACTGGGGCCACCAAAGCTCAAGTTGAAGACCCTCACGTCTTAGCTTATGAACATCACGGGCCGGAGTTCTCCGCTTCCGATCGAGGTGCCCTTCCTAGCTTCTACGAAGATCTGATATTGGGGCGTCCGATGCCCCTCACGTTGGCTACAACGGCTTTGCACGATATCGATACCCTGACGGCTATCGCTCTGTTTCTGCACCGGGATCTAGCCACACACCCGGCTACCACGGGCTTCGTATACACCGTAGATTTTGTGCACAGGCTAGGGTTCCAAGCCTTGGCGCATATTGAAACGGATCTCGCCCGTTTCATTACCGTACTTCGCAACCAGTTTCCTGAAAATGGGCTCTCTCAGAGTCAACTCAGCGAACGAATCACCACCTCCGTAGGCTGGATTCGTGAGTACATCCACCATGGGACTTTTCCGACGTTGGGGGTAGCACCCAACTCGGATGTGCGTGTTATTGACATTGGGACCACGGGTTTCGTCCTGGCCAATACCAAAGGGAATCTATGGGATGGCTGGGCGGAACTGTACCGCCGTGGGCATTTACGTGGCGTTCTTGTTCGTGAACACACGGAAGATCGCAGGCAAGTGCTTGTAGCCCGCAAGAGCCTCTGGGTGCCATTTAATCTGACAACCGCTAGCCGTGTCTTGAATGAAATGGAAACGGCTATGGGGGAGTTACCAGAGTGGCGTACCACTTCAGACGAGCTTTGGTTAGAAGGCCCTCCGGAAGGCACACTTATCTTGCTCCAGCACCTGATGGCCGTGTTGATCAGGGTTTAGAGATTCCATTCATAGCCCCCGCTAAGTGATGGCCGATGATCTCGCACAGTTTCCGATAGTGGTTTTGGAATCTGATTACCAAGAGACCATTGGTAAGATCGGCCTTTATGACTACCTGATGACCGTTGGGGCCACGGGTATTGAGTTTATGGCTGCGGTTCCGGGTCGGTTACAAATTTGGGGTCCAGTGTTTGCTCTCAATGTTCAGAAAGCCGCCAACCTGCGGGCTGCATCAACTTTGGTGCAAATGGGCCTGATCAGTGGGGATACCTTTGCGTTCATGCGTCAGGCGTTGGGGTTCAGCCAATCCGATATAGCGACCATGTATGGTGTGACCTTGGCTACGGTTATCGCTTGGGAGGACAACTCGATTCCGGTCCCACGGGCAAACTGGGCCTGTCTCGCTTATCGGGTTTGTATTGCGGATGGTAGAGGGATGCCCAGTGATTTTGCATTGAATCCAGATTTTAGAGCGCGTATGATTCGGATCTTTCCGAATATTCCGATGCAAGCTATACAACAACCGGAAGGACCTCCCTGCCCCCCTCTTGTTGTGCCGTGCGGCCCGTTGAACCCGCCTTGTTGAGAGAATCAGAATATGAGCACTATTTCGGAACGTGTTATCGGGCGTGTCAATCGTCAGGCAGCTGAACCGGATGAGCCGGAGGAGCTTGAAGATGACATTGGTGAGCTTGAGATCGCTGAGTACGTGGTTTTCTTGCTAGCTCTTGAGACGTACACACGTTACGTGGAGGAGCATTCTGAAGAGGGCATGGAAGATGACCTCATCCGGAAGGCCGTCCAGCTTATCAAGTTGGCGGATCGTAGGCATCTAGGGGCTATTCGTGAATTTTTGAGTGCAAACGTTCCCACTGCTTCACATAGGAGTGTGGCACAAGCTTTCAAGTTTCTTCCTAATTCTATAGGTCTGAATCAGAGGAGCAGGCGTTTGCGACAAGCCCTCACACGAGGTGGGGCGTCTACTATGCGGGCGGTGTTCAAGTCGAACAAAGCTCTGCAAGAGATTAAAGCGGCGATGGTGGCCTCCTCGATTGACGATGCCGACGCAGCTCTTGACAAATTTGCCGCAATCCCCGTGCGAAATCCAAGACTTCGTAAGTGGATTGACATTGCCGCAGAGACCGCTGGGGCGGGCACATTTCAGAATGCGGTGTCGGCAGCTTCCGATGAAGCTTCTACGGAAGTCTTGCCTTTGATGGAGCGTCGGGTTCAACAACAGACTGCACCCGTCAGTGCAGAAGTGGTTGATGATGATGATGGTGATAGGCTTTTAGGGATTCAGCAGCAAGCCCAAGAGACGGCTCAGCGTGTGATGGCTATTTCTGGCGAGCCCGATGTGCCCCCCACAAGGTCAGAGGTAATCGGAATCGCTACAGCAGTTGCCATGTCTATTGCAGCGGATCCAGCGTCATCTTCTCAACTCAAGGATGTCTTCACAGTAGGCGGTTATGAGCTTGATGATGAGCAAAAGGCTGCCGTCGTTGCAGGCGGTCGTGTTTTGGTTGCCGCTGGAGCGGGAGCGGGGAAGAGCACTACGTTGGTAGCCCGGCTGAAGTACCTTCTCAAGATCAAGAAGGCTTCTCCCTCCAGAATTTTGTCCGCCGTTTTTAACAAGAAGGCTTCCGAAGATCTTAAAGAAAAAGTACACCAAGAATTGGGTGCGGCTGCGGACGCCATTTCTATCGGTACTATGCATGCGTTGTTCCGTGGCTTTATTCAGGGTCGTGGTAAGCAGCCAGCTTTTGGCACACCTGAAGAACGTGCCATGCTTTCGGATGGGAGCCTGATTTCTAGAGACGACAGGCGATCCAAAGATGATGCCGACTTTGTAGTGGAGGGTGAGGGAGATTTCCAGTCATCTCCCTCACGAGTAAAGCCCCCTGGGCCTGGTCAAATGACCACGGCAATTCGTGGCATTATCAAAGATCTTGGGCCAGCAGGTTTGGCACGTATGACGGGCTTGCCCGCAGCCCTTTTTGAGAATAACCAGGAGATATCCGCTAAAGGGTGTAAGCAGTACATGGAGAATTGGAGAGGGAATGGGGTTGACTTTATGTCAGCTCGCGTAGGCTCTCAGACTATCGAAGAATTGTTTGGTTCAATTTGGATGGAACTGTACTACGGCATTAAGGGGGACTTAGACAAAGGCGGTCGTGCATGGGAGCCAGCCGGATCCTCGGCTGCCTTCAATCGATTCATGGTTAAGTTCCGACCGGCTCCTGATCGTAAGCATTTAGGAGATGCGGATGATATGATCCGCATCTTCCGCGACATTTTGAAGCGGGATCCCGAAGCTCGTAAGACTGCTCAAAATCTGTTTGACCATATTCTCGTGGATGAGGCTCAAGATCTAAACAAAGTCCAGCACGACATCTTCAATATGATGACTGAGAACTTTGATGCCGCTAAGGGTCAAAGCTTGTTCATGGTAGGTGATGACAAACAATCGATTTACGGTTTCCGAGGAGCCGTTCCACAGACCTTCAGCAACCTTAGTAAACCGGAGTCCAACTTCGGTACCTATCTGATTCAGACCAACTACCGTTGTGACCCTGAGATTGTGGAAGCTGCTAATTTGCTTGCGCAGCACAACACTGGTCAAATTCCGATGCAAGCTAAAGCGAGCCCCGCTAAAGCTAAGGGCAAGGCTAGCATCAAAGTGGAAACACCCGTCGATTATACGGACGGGGCTTACGATTTGATATCGTCCTTTGCCAAGGACAAGAACGTGTCGGGCGATTCGTGGAAGAAGTTTGCGGTCCTGAGCCGTACTAACGCTGAGCTGAATGCGTTCGAGGACCAGTGCATTCTTCACGAGATTCCGTACCAGCGTAGCAAGGGGAAAGGGTTCCTTGAATCGCGTGAATCCGGGGTGGTAATGGGGTACATGGATTTGGCCATGTCCTCAGATTTCAAGGAGATGCAGGATGCCTTGATTCTCACGATCGGTAAGCCCGATCGTGAATTGTTCATGTCGCCCGAAGTGCTGGAGAAGGCAATTCAAGGTGCTTTCAAAGAAGCGGCACATGCAAGTGGTGTGGATGTTCGTAATTTCAATCCTTTGGATTTTTTGACACGACCGCAGATGGCTAGAAAATTAGCCATGTCGATCAAGGAATCTACCCGGAGCAAAAGAATCTCGGATGCCAAAAAGCTTGAGGCCCGGATGGGTAATCAGCGTTGGATCCAAGATAAGGTTCGCGCCAATGGCTACGAATGGATGTGGGTCGAGGATGTAGAGAAGCTTCAGGCTAATTTGATAGAGATGGGTCGGCAAGTCATGGACTTGCGAAAAGCTGTTCAAAGTGGGGCGTCCACCACGGAGATGCTGAACAAAATCTTGGATGATGTCAGTGTTGACGTGGGTTACTTTAATAAGAAGACGCAGCAGGATACTCGTAAACGAGTCACTCTTAAGCAGCAGCTAAAAGAGGACATCTCTTTCAACCGTGACCCGGATGAGGACGATTCCACAGGGAACACCATAAAAACGGTTGTGGAGGATGCCGATGGTGTTCGTCGCATAGTGGAGGTGGACGAAGCCACTGGTGAGGAGATCGCCGCTGGTGCCGGATTAGGCACCGTCCGGTACTTGTACCAGTTGGCCGAGCCAAATGACAATGATCGGGCTCTTGGAGTAGATCCGCAGAAAGGTTCTGACTTCTACCGTAAGATTGATAGGTACAAGCAGATCTCTAAAGAGCTGCAAGACAAAGATAAATATCCGGATAGGTTGACTCTTTCCACCGTACACTCAGTGAAGGGTGCCCAATGGAAACACACCGCTTTGTGTATGTCCGTGGGTTTCTTCCCCCCTGTATTCACCGCTAAGGTCACAAGTTTAGAACAAGAGCTGGGAAAAGTCGGAGCAACCATACCTTGGCCACCCGAACAGAGACAGGAGGCCATTGCTAGCTCTCATGCTCATCTTGACGATGATCCGCTGAGGCAAGAGCGCAATCTTGCTTACGTTGGCATTACCCGTGCTGAGTCGGATCTAACCATTATTTGCTCTCAGGAGCGTGTGAAGCGGGATAATTCTCCCATTAGTATGTTTGTGCGAGAGGCCGGATTGCAGGTTGGGCAAAACGTTTCTCCGGGGGTTCCGGCACCCGCCCCAGAAGAAGTGAAGACCGCCTCAGCTCCTTGGGTTCATGCTCATGATGATGAAGCTCTTTATCCCTACTTGGGTGAGTCAGACTCTTACGGGAGGCCGTCATGAGCACTAAAAAGGCAATGGCCGCTCAGTACGTTGAAATTCCGCTCGAAGACATGGAGAAGTTCCTAAAGAGGGCTTTCCGCGTTTATCGTCCTAAGCAGGGGCAGGCAGGGGGCGAGTTCTACTACGTCTTGAAAATTGGCAAGTTCGTGGGTGTTCGGGTTTTGACTTCGGTGGGCGTTCATTCGGGCACTGGTGCTGGTGCGGGAGCCGACGCCATTCGGGTTCAACTCGTTAGTCTGAAAGACCACGGCCCACTTGATAAAGGCAAAGCACCAATCGTCAAGCGCACTCAGGGTTGGCGCACAAATCTTCAGGACTTGATCGAAGAACTGATTGAGAAGTACGACAACAAAGAGGAGTTCTACGAGCCTTGGGCGGAGTCCAGAAAAGTTCCAAGATCGGAGTCCAGACCGCAGCGGCATGATGATCAGCAGCCTGAGCTACACATGGATCGACCACAGGAGGATGAGGAGGAGGAAGCGCCACCCCCGCCACCCCTTCAGCGTTCAATACCTTTGGAAAGACTCCATGGTGGTATAACGGATAGTCAGCTGAACTACATTGGTGGGTTGCTGCGGAATGTTACACACCTCCTATGGCAGCAGCTTGGTTTGAATGAGATCACTGGTTTTGACCATATCCCGACGAGGGAACAGATGCGAACCGTGTCTAAAAGGCAAGCTAGTCAAATCATTGACACCCTCCTAAAAGCGGGACACGGAAGAAAGCGCTATGCTTCTGAGGATGCGGAAGACGAAACCCTATTCGTGATCCGTTAGATTTCTGACGAATAGATTTCTGAAAATTATACCCGCCGTTTTCGTGATCCGTTACATTTTCGCGCTACATATTATTTGTGGCGCAAGTGCAATGTCCAATTTGTCTAGGTGAACGGCGCGTTCACCTACCTAGATGTCAGGTCAATATTGACGCTGAGGTGACGTGCAACTGCGGTCTCCGTGGTTGTCCAGCATGTAACGGCACGGGCTTTAGTGACCCAAAACGGGCGGAAGATCACACGGTTCTTCTCGATAGGGCGGCTCATCTTATGCGGAATCCGTTGACTTCGGACGAAAGAGTGTACGTTTTGGGGTTGTCTCAAAGGTTGGGGGGCGGGCATAAGCCAATGTTGGCCGATTGGTTCAGATCCCTTGAACTAGTGGAGAAGTACAACCCAAAATCAAAATCGAAAGCAAAGCTGCGGCTAAGCTTGCCTCCAATTATTGAGATAGACGCAACTCGAAAACGTAGAAAACGCTGAGTTTCTATTGGTAGGCCGTCTTATAGGCTACGAGCCACATCTCCCGGATGGACAAAGAACCAAAAGAACCACGTAGAATAGCCATGGTGACCATCGGGACCGATGGTGTGGTGGACTATGTTCAGGTGCACGACCAACGGTACATGCTTGGGCCGGTGTCGGTGCTCAAGCTGATTTCCAAGCTAGTCCCTACCAGGATGGCCCGGAAAGCCTTGGACGAGTTCCTGGATGCCAAGCAAGTGATGGTGTCCGTGGATTTGGATAAGATGTGGGCGCTTTTGCCGTTTCGGCGGGCTCGGTACTCTTCCACTAACCCTTCTATCACTAACCCTCTTATAGAGCGGTTTGATCACCACCACTTTACTCCGGCCCAGAGGGAACTCATGTCTAAGGATTTTTCGCTACGTCTAGCTCGCCTTGAGGAGCAACTGTCCATTTTCGAGAATTACGACGGCCGGGTCACGGCAAGCATGAGCGAGGCTCGCATAGCTAGCCTCGTGGGCTTGATTGATGATTTGTCGCGTACAGCCGGTCTGCCTCCAGAGTTTCTGGAACAGCAGAAGAAGATGAAAGATAAGGCTAAGGACAAGGACGACGACAAGAAAGAGGACAAGAAAGAGGCGTCCTACGCTACTTTTATGGTCCACACGGCAATGGCCGAGGATATCGTGAACAAGGTTGCCGCAACCGATACCACCATTGATCGTTTGGTGGCGGCCGGTAAGAGGTTCAACTCGGTTCGTGCCAAGTCGGATCTCTACAAGATTGCTTCCAGAGTCGCTGAAATCTCTCAGTCCGTGGACTTGGGCCAATCTTGGGTTGGCGGTGACCTGGGTATTTTGTCGCAGCAGGCAAACGAAATCCACGACCTATTTGCCCCCAAGGGTTGAGGTAGGATCGCTAGAGAACCGTTTGAAGGGAGCATGATGAATGGCAAATGTATCTACAAGTAACTACATCTACCGGATGGGCACGGCTCCGAACACTCGGGCGGCTGTATCCCAGAAGAACAAGATCTACGGCTACACAGTAGGTGTGGGTGCTCTGCAACAACTCGGTGCCATTTCGGAGTTCGGCTTCGATGAGTCGCGTACCATCGATCCGATTCGTGGCGTCGGCTTTGGTGACCAGATTGCGGAATTGATCCCGTCCGCCACGGATCCTATGACCTTGACCTTGAACAAGACCTTGCTCTACACGGCGAACTTGTTTCAGATCCTTGGGTACAAGGGTGGTGTTGATGGGCTGGCTCGGTCACTGCGTCACCACCGTTGGCCATTCGACATCAAGCAAGAACTGGTGTTTTCGGAACTGGCGTCTATGGCTGTTGCCGGGGTCAGCTCCGTGGGTGACGCCCAGCCCGCTTCCACGCAGAGTGGTCCGGCCAACCCAATTGCCGAGATCAAGGCACTCATCACCTTCTATGAAGGTTGCTGGCTTAACAGCTATTCGGCTAGTTTCACGTCGGATTCGGCGATGGTCGCGGAGAATAGTTCCGTTACGGTCACGGATATCATTGATGGTCACAGTCAGTACGGTGAGTTCATCGATACGGGCTTGGCTCCAATCGCGGATAACGGTAGTGCCGGTAGTGGTTACTCGCTTCGGTTTGCTGCCAACAGCAACATTGCTGGCACAGTTTGATGATTCGTCTCACCGAGAGGTGAGGGATTGAAGATCGGATGGCGGCGTTCTCTAGATGTGGGATGGATCAGATCAGAACAAATGTAGATCGTGCATCGATAGAAGTGAAGATGCAGACCCAAATGTAGATTTCGTCTAGTGCAGGCCGTCATCCTCAAAAGAAATGAGGATGAAGATGGGTACAATATCAGCGAAGAAGCTTAATGAAGCACTCTCTAGGGCCAAGAATGTAGGCCTTGTAGAAGAGAGCTTCATTATTGATGGTTGCGATCTAACCCTTCGTAACCTACGGCCCGATGAGTACGCGGCCACTCTGCAAGACTGCCAAGGTCTTGAGGATGTCTCGTACCTCAATGCCTATCAGCGTGGTCACATCGCTAGATCGATTATAGCGATCAACGGCGTTGATTTCCACGAGACAGAATTTGTCGAGGTGGAAGAGGACGACCCCAAGAAGCCCGGTCAGATCAAGTTGGTGAAGTTGGAGCTTCACAACTATTTGAGCCGGTACATTCTTGGGACTTGGAGTAAGGAAAGTATTTACACGGCGTACCGAAAATTCGGAGACGTGTTGGAGCTAGCCGAACGGAAGGCAAAGGCTGGAATTGATTTTGTCATACCGGAAGAGACGGAAGCCGAAAAATATCGGCGGCTGCTCATAGAGGCAAAAGAAGTCGAGAGTAATATCCCCGACACGCTTCTAGACAAGATTCTTGACGACATGGGGTTTTTGAGGAAATCCACGGCTGCCGATCTTAAAGCGGCCATGGAAAAGACGGATCAGTTGGCTCGTGAGCAGGCCGAGAAAGAACCAGAGCCAGCGGTCGAGAAAGAAGCTGAGCCAGCACAAGAGGCCGCACCACCAGTTCAGGCGTCCGTTGATTCTCGACTGGTCATGAATCAACCGGTAGGTGCGAAACCTGTAGACCCTCATCAGACGTTGCAACAGGCCATCGCTGCCAGGCAGGCGGGTGCCCAAGCCCCGCAAACAGCACCACAACCTGAACCTACGGCAGCGAGTCGATCCGCCAAGATAGCGGCTCTGGAGGCCGATGCTGGCGATCTCTCTTTGTCCGGCGGAGTTGAGCCCGGTATGAATCGGGAAATGGAAGTCGTTGAACTCAAAAAGCTAGAACGAATAGACCCTAAAATAGTGGGGCAAATTGTAGATCAAGCTCCCGTTTCGGGGATAAACCCGAGGTTTCGCCCGCCTCCAAGAGTGTAATGAATGCCTGAAGCACAGGCATCTTATGATGAAGATCAGGCCGCACTCCAAGCCGAGTTGGATGGCAAGCCCGATATCCACATCACAATTCCGCAGGATCCGGAGGTCAATCCTGAGGTTTATAAAGATGTGGAGCCCATGCTTTATCGTGGGTTCCTTACGGTTTCGGCGGATATCAATGGGGTTCTTTTCGTATTCAAGAGCCTGAACCACCACGAATTTGAACTTCTACGATTTAGCGCTGGTGAGCGGTCGTCCAATGCCTTTTGGAACTCTTTTTTGGCACAAGCTGTGTTCATGGTCGATGGGCATAACATCCTTTCCGATCGCGAAAAATGGACCCCCAAATTAGCTGACCTCTTTGCCGGGTTGCCGAAAGATGCTCGGGCAAAGATCATTCGGTACGTGAGTGAGGTAAATCGAAGGTCCAGCAGTGCCGTAGTGCTGACCGAAGCCTATGCGATGGAGCTGGCCTCACGTTATCGGTGGATGCAGCTTAAAGGCCTGGATCTGACTTCGATAGCAGTAACGGGTATCGATGGTACTCAAAGGCTTGGTCTCAATTGGGCTCAGCAACTCTGGCTGGCTCTCAATCATGCCGATGATCGGAATGAGCTGCATGAACGTGAGTGGGAGAACTCCAAATTCGTTGCCTCTTGCTTTGCAGGGAAAGGTATTCAGAAGGTCTACAATCAGGATAATGAGCGGAGGCGCAAGGATAAAGAAGAGCGAAGCTCACGCAAGGATCGGGTTCTTCGTGAAATCATTCTTGGTGAAGTGTCCGATTCTCGGACACTCAAAATACCCGGGGCTGTGATCACGGCTCCCAAGACGGTTGAGGAACTGGCCCACCAACTTGAGAATGATTTGCGTGGGAATAAGGACTGGCACGACAAGGTGATCAATGCACACGAGACGAACATTCGTCAACGTAGCAATGAACGTCGGGTCCAACTGGAAGAGGTTGCTCGCGAGAGTGCCGTTCAGTTTGGTGACCAGAGCATTATAGGAGGGTCGGATTTGCGGGGGCTGTCTCTACAAGAGATGGAGAAGCAAATGGCAAGTCGGAAACAGCTTCAGGCTCAAAGGGCTGCCCGTATGCAAGTGCACCCCGAGGATACCGACGAGAAGACTCAGCAGTTCCTTGAGAAATGGGGGATGACGGAGGTTGGGTCGCACGTTTCTACTACAGACCGGGATATATCAGAGGCTGTATCGTTGCCCAAATTGGACAGGGTGCCGACCGTACCGTTCCGTAAGAGGTAGACCATGGCTGAAGCCGAAGAGACTCTTTTAAACTATAAGGTTGACTTCAACCCTAAATCGGCCATCGCGGCTAGCAAGACGTTTGAAAAATCCCTAAACAAAGATCTGAAGAGGATAGAAAAGCAAGAGGCAAAGCTCAACAAAGGTATCTTGAAGTTCATGACTCAGCGTCGGAACGCTACAAAACTAGTCGATGGGTCCACCAAAAAGGAAGTCAACGCTCAAAAACAAATTGGTAAGGCGATGCTCGCGACCATCAAGACTATTCGGGCTTCTACAAAGGAAGTTGAAGAGCATGAAGAAGCAATTCGCAACCTACAGGAACAGGAAGACAAGTTGGCGGCGTCCGGGGCTACATACGATAGTGCAGAGAGAAAAAACGTAAGAGCAACAAGCGATGCCAAGAAGAAAGACCTAGTAGCAGCCAAACGCGAGCAGGAGTTGCTAGAAAGGGGTTTGCGTACGCAATTGGCAGCTCGGAAAACTGTTCGTGACAGGGCGAAAGAACATAAGGAGACGCTTAGGGATAAGGCCCCGGACGACAAGGACTTCATAGAATCTTTCAAGGCTGGCGGAGAGAATCTTGTGGCCCCTCTGCGCGAGTTACTCAGTGCTAAGGAACAGTGGGCGGCTATACTTGAACGTGGGGCATG